>JADMIO010784957.1_pt1 | contig 104758 bp, 101 predicted proteins | sample 8958161 | NCBI WGS metagenome assembly JADMIO01 (sample SAMN16585339, study PRJNA669376) | soil metagenome | isolation source: Crop rotation soil | place: USA: Cullars Rotation, Alabama | collected 2011 | reverse complement strand
GCCGCGACTTCAAGTCACGTGAATTCCAAGCTTCGGATCCCACTGTGCTGGAAAGCATCAATAATAATATGCTCTATTTCCTTATACTGCTGCCGCGCAACCGAATTCAATGTATCGCGAAGTGTTCTGGCGCTGTTATACGTCGCAGTAATAATAGAGATCTTCATATTGAACCATTGCGGGTAATAACGCAATTTTCCAAAACCAGCATATCCATATTAGTCCGCAGGTAACACTCCAGGGCGTCCTCCGGCGAATTTACGATCGGCTCATTCTCGTTAAAAGAGGTGTTCAATAAAATAGGTACGCCTGTCTTTTTCCGGAATGTCTCTATCAGCTGATAATACCTCGGAGTAATATTCTTGTCTACTGTCTGCAACCTTCCTGTTCCGTCCACATGTGTAATAGCAGGAACAGATGCGCGCTTTTCTGTGCGGATAGGAAATACTTTTTCCATAAAAGGAACCTCATCTGTCACTTCAAAATATTCAGCCACATATTCCTTCAATATGGAGGGAGCAAAGGGCCTGAAACTTTCTCTACGTTTTATTTTGGCGTTCAGCAGGTCTTTTGCATCCTGCCTCCGGGGATCAGCCAGGATAGAACGGGCTCCCAGTGCACGGGGCCCGAATTCAGCACGGCCATTAAACCAGCCTACCACTCCCGCATTGATCAGTTGATCTGCCACGATCCCATACAATTTTTCATCATCATACAGCTCGTACTTAATATTCCTGCTTTGCAGGTATTTTTCGATCTCATTATTTGAAAAGCGTGTCCCGGTATAGGCCGTCCAGATAGGTTCAGCGCGAGGCTGCTGCAGAACCTGGTTGTATACGTATAAGGCGGCGCCCATGGAAATTCCTGCATCATGTCCCGCAGAAGGAATATAAACATTGCTGAAAGGCGTATTACGGGTGAGTTTGCCATTAGCCACAGAATTTTGAGCCACCCCGCCGGCAATACAGATATTCTGCAGGCCAGTTCTCTTTTGCAGGTGCGTAAGAATGTGAAAGATCAGTTGCTCCGTAAATCGTTGTACGGAAGCGGCCATGTCTTTATGATATTGACTCAATGGCTCTTCTTTCTTCCTCACACTTCCAAACTGCTCTTCCATATAGGGAGAGTACAAAGGAGCAACCTGGGGAATATGATCATCTCCATAAGAAATAATACCCTGCATGGCTGAACGGAAGTATTTCAGGTTAAGACTGAACAGACCATTCTCTTTAAAGATCAATACATCCCGCAGCCGGTCGACATATTTTGGTTCGCCATACGGCGCCAGCCCCATTACCTTATATTCATCACCATAATGCGGGAAGCCCAGTAACTGGGTAAAGGCGGTATAAAAAATTCCCGCGGAATGAGGAAAATCTACTGAATCAATCACCTGGATCTGGTTACCACTACCGGTACCGATCATGGTAGTAGTAAAATCGCCCGATCCATCTATGGATAAAAGGGCAGATTCCTGAAATGGAGAGGCAAAAAATGCAGAGGCCAGGTGACTGCGGTGATGTTCTACCTGGTGTATTTTGCTTTTGATAACCGACTTATCCATCTTCGGGTCCAGCTTTACCAACTCTTCTTCGAGAGATGCCACTTTGCGTGCATTCGATAACCTGTCAGACACTGCTCTCCAGCCGCCTCCTGGATTTTTCGCCACAAATAAAAGCTTCTTCAACATTTTGGCAGAAGGATCACGCCCGATTGCAATATGATCTACCTGTGATAATCCAATACCTGCCTCACGCAGGCAAAATTCTACCGCCATGGAAGGAAATCCGGCCCAGTGTTTTACCCGCCTGAATCTTTCTTCCTCAGTTGCTGCGATCATCTTTCCATCCTTAAAAATAGCCGCTGATGAATCCGCGTGATATGCATTAATCCCAAGTATATACATCGTTAACTGAATAATTTATGATAGGCAGTTTTTAAATCAGAATGTTGTACAAAATCATTCACAAATTGCCAGGCGCCGAATGACCATGCATCATATTGTTGCTGGTCAAAATCAATCGCCTGCTGAAGCGCAGCTATAAACGCATCTTTATTTTCAAGGTTAAGGTCCCATCCGGCCCGTGTTGTTGCCAGGCCACGCCATGGAGTCTGGTCACTGATCAATACAGGACGTCCTGCTCGTAATGCTTCAAAGATTGCGTGACCAAAATTTTCCCCCTTTGTAGGCAGTGCAAAAATATGATGTTCTGCTATGATCGGAGGTAGTTTGTGATTGGGTATTTCGCCTGTAAACCTCACTTGTATATTTTCCGGATACTGTTGAACAATGCCCTTGCATTGGGAAGTATAGGTCTTGTCCTCCTCACTGCCCACAACAGTCAGCACAATCTTTCCTTTCAACTTTGGCAGCAGGGTCAATAATAGATCAAGGTTCTTGACAGGGTGCAGTCGGCCAACAAAAATTACAGACAATTCTTTTTCTGTTTTAGCCGTGCTGCCGGGATAACTTTTTACAAATCCGGGAAAATTGGGTGCCTGGATAATATTTACCGCATTGCCGAACTGCCCGCGTACATCAGCCTGCTCAGTATCATCTGTGGCATGGAACCTGATCAATTTATGAAGACCTAATAGCCTGAAGGCGCCAAGATAGGCTCTCTTCTTTAACCGTTTGAACCGGAGTGCGCTGCTCTTTAACATACCCCGGGGAGCCAACACCACTTGTCCGCCGAACAGGTTCCGCTTCTTCATCAACAATGGGTAAATAGTAAAATACCGGGAAAACATGCTGTTCAGGTAAATAAAATCGGGTTTTATGGCGCTGATCAATTGGCGGATATGTTTCCAGGTAAGCCGTTCAGGGGAGCAATAGAAGACCTGTACTCCTTCATCATAATCTATCCATTTGTTTATGGAGATGCCGTTGTAGGCGGCTGTATCATTCAGGTCGCGGTCAGTGGTGAACACATAAACCGAATAGTCGTTTTTCATTTGTTGAACGAAATGTACGCAGGAGCGTATCGGACCACCTGCCTTATATCCCGGCTCAAACCAATCTGTAAATACGAGGATAACTGGTTTCAAAGAAAATAATTTACTCAATGTGATTCTTTTCCAGCCAGTATTCCAGTATCACGAATAACCAGATCTCCATCCATCGTACACCTGTATCATTATTCAGGAACCGTTTCCAGTAATCGAGCAAATTTTTACCATTAATAAAATCCCGCTGTGCCATCCGGGTCAGGTTGCCTTCACAAAATGAGCGGAGGTCCTTTTTCATCCATACGCTCCAGGGAAAAAGAAAGCCCTGTTTCTTACGGTGAACAATTTCATCAGGTAACAGTCCTTTCATCGACTCCACCAGCAACCGTTTGGGATAAACAGGGAATTTCATGGTGTCCGGAATAGCCAGCACATATTCAACCAGGTCATGATCAAAGAAAGGTTCCCGCACTTCGAGCGAAACGGCCATGCTCATCTGGTCTGTATCCTTTAAAAGCGTGTTCTGCGTATATCCCAGGTATTCCGCAATAGAAACCTGGCTAAGCAATGGGAATTTTTCGATGGAGGCCGGAAGCGATGCCAATTGCTTTTCCAGCACAGTGGTCGAATTATTTTTGATGCGGTGAGTTAAGTAATGTAGAAGTTCGGACGTAATGATGCGCCTGAATTCCGGGTAAAAATACCGGATGGAGCTGGTTGGTGCTTTCAGCAGTTGTTTGATCCTGCTGTCTCTTGTGGATGTTCCCATGACCAGGGTAGCTCCCTGTCTTAACCATCTCGATCCTGACCAGAAAGCTTCATATTTTTTTAATTGCAGGAACTTCTTAAAGAAAGCATATCCCGCAAAAAGTTCATCTCCGCCCACGCCTGACAGGGCAACGGTCAAACCGCTTTTTTTAATAGCCTTTGAAACAACATAAGTATTTATGCCATCTCCCGAAGGCGTATCCATTGCATTCAGGCCATTGGTCAGCTCATCGAGAAATACGTCCGGCTTCAGCAATATCTGGTTATGCCTGGTGTTGAATTTCTTCGCCACCATTTGGGCATAAGGAGATTCATCAAATTCCTTCTCCTGGAAACCAACCGTAAAAGTGACAGGCCGTTCTGAGCTTACTTCGGCCATTAAGCCTACTACCACACTGGAATCAATGCCACCGGAAAGAAATGCTCCCAGGGGAACATCACTGATCAGTCTTCTTTCCACCGCATTACGAAGCAGGTTCCTTACCTGCTGATGAACCTTTTGCTGATCGTTGAAATCAAAATCCCTGTACCGGGGACAGGTAATATCCCAGTATTTTTTGATGGCAGGTTTGTTATCCACCAGCGTCAGGTAACAGCCGGCTTCTAACTCATCTACTTTATCTATAGCGGATATGGTGGAGCTGACTGATTGATAACTTAAAAATTCCCTGATAGCGGCGTGATTCACTTTTGCCGGGACCAGGCCACTGGCCAATATACCACGGATCTCGGAAGCAAATACAAAATATTGTTCATTGACAAAATAGTACAGGGGTTTCACGCCCATCCTGTCCCTCGCTATAAATACTCTTTTCTCTACGGTATCCCAGATCACGATCACAAACATGCCTTTCAATTGCTCCAGGCTTGAGGGTCCCCATTTAATAAATGTAGCCAGTATTACTTCAGTATCGCTGTTGGTAGTAAAAGGATATTCCGGTAAATTCTTTTTGACCTCCCTGAAATTGTAAATTTCACCATTGAAGGCAATCTTATATCTCCCTGAATGATCAGTGAAAGGTTGATTGGCTGCGGCTGACAGATCAATAATGGATAGCCTGAGATGACCCAATGAAAAATTATCATCCGTATAAAAGCCATCTGCATCCGGACCGCGATGAGCCATAGCATGGGTCATGCGCCGGACGATTCCTTCGTCGGCTCTGTTGTTAAAGCACACAATTCCTGCAATGCCACACATAGAGAAAAGGGGTATGAACGTGAACTAACTTAAGCAATGGTTTTCATTACGGGCTCCATACTTTTTCGCGGGAAGAGGATATTTGGATTCATGTAGACTGTCCGTTGCCTGTTGCGAATAAATTTCCGGATAGTAAAATAGATCAGGAGTAAATAAATTCCCAGTGTTATATTGAACAACAAGCTGAATTTCTTTAGTATAAGGTTGCGAAAGGAAAAGCTATCCGTTTTCTCCTTTCCCATCGTAAAGTACATAACATTTTTAACAACTGGCATGATGACTGGTATTTTCTCCCAGTTCGTATACCTTACGCCGGCATATCTGTAAGCATGATTATAATCCTGGGGAAGTTGTTGTTTATAATAATCCCAATTACCCTGCACATCGGCAAAGCTCGCCAGTTGTCCATCAGGTTTTGTAAAAAACACATCAAATGATGGGTCCAGCACTGCCCAGCCATTCGGCGTTTTCGCTTCTATGACGATATGCCCGCCATATTCATTATCAACTTTCATTTGAGCAAAGCGAACTTCCACATTAAATTCTCCTAATAACCGGGCCAGCACGTAACAGAATCCCCCGCAAGCCTTTTTTCCTGTCATAAGATCATAAGTCACCGGCTGGATCAATTCAGATTTCCATGCATTAACTTCCTGGGAAGCAAATATTTTAGCGCGCGAGCCTTCAACTGAATGCACAAGATGAAGGCTTCTGAGTAATACACTGTCTTCCGGCAAAATTGCTTTATTATCAGATTCGCTTTTTACGTAAGAAGCAAGGGCAACAAAAAGATTCTTTTCGTAATTATCTTCCATGTAGAAATAGAGAAGAAGAGCAAAGAGAAAGCCATTCAGGAATACGAGGATAAATTTCGATTTACCGCGCAGCAGTCCGATCCTTCGTATCTTATGAAACAAATTCATAGGTATAGAAAATTGTTTTTCCGGGGATATTGGATATAAATGGTAATCAGCCTGATACATAACGAATCAAAGCTCCATTTATTGAAAAAGACCGGAAATTAATTTTCTACTGAATTTGTCCCGTAAAGAATTGAAATTGATTATTTTATAATATCTCTGTGTCTGGAAGGATTATTTACGTAATGCGCACATATTGTTGTTCATACAGGTCGGCGATCTTGTCGGGAAGGAACCGCTTGATATTCTCAAACCCTTCTTTAACAATACATTCGCGGTATTCTGCATCCTTAATGATCCTGTTGATCCCCTCTCTGATGGATTGAACATCATATGGGTCTACCAGGCAGGCCCCTTTGCCCGCCACTTCTTTCATAGGATCATAATTGCTGGTTATTACAGGCCGGCCCGACTTCTGCGCTTCAACGATCGGCAGTCCAAAACCTTCAAAAATTGATGGGAATAACAGGATATCTGCGTCTGAATATTTAGCAGCCAATTGTTCGCTGCTGATATTTACAGATTCACGGAAACTGATATTGGCAGATCCAAGCATTTCTCTTTGACGCTGAGGGATTTTTCCTACAATATCCAGTATGCATTTCATGCCGGTGATAGCTTCAATGACCCTGTCAAGATTTTTATGAGGGGCGGTGCCTACAAACAACAATACCGGACAGTCCTTATTAAACTCCTTTTCTTTAAAATAAAAACCGCTGTCTACCGGGTTGGGTACTACTACCACTTTTTCCGGCGCACATCCTGTATACCGGATAATTTCCCTGCGCGATTGTTCCGAAATGGTGGTAATGATCCGGCAATGCTTTACTGGCCATTTGAGAAATAAATGCTGCAGCAACCAGCGTTTCATGCCGGTTGCCCGGTACATGAAAACACAATCATGGATCGTAAGGATGGTTTTTTTTGCAGGCAGGCCGAGCGTAAGGTAATGGACGTCGCCGGTAACATGATATACATCTGCATTCACTTTCCGGATGGCCATGAAATTGTGCAACATATTCCAGGGCAACATTCTCTGGTGAGGCACATACAACTGCCTGATAGTTACTTTATCCTTCAGATAAAGATTTACCAGTGCAAAAATTCTTTCAATGCTGAAATAATGAGCTTGCGATTTACGCATTACGTGACAGACTACAGGCATCACATTTACTTTTTTCCGGGTATTTTATACAACCACTTTTGCACGGAAGGGAAAAAGAACCGGCAAAGAACATAGAACACAAGAAAGTCGGTCAATGTTCTGCCGAACAGGTAAAGACCATCGGCTTCAAAGCTGGCAAAGTTGTAAAGGCAAACGTTGATAATGGCGAACCTGAGAAATAAATTCAGGTTATTCATTTTATAAAAAACCCTGTATATCCATACAACAAACAGAGCGAGAATGATCAGAGGTGCATACATCCCTATATATCCAAAATCTACATAGGAATCAGCGAAATAACCAAGGCTGAAGGAAGCGCCTTTCTTAATACCTGCATATCGGAATCCCGTGTATTTGTTGGTCTTATTGGTAGCTTCATAAATGGATTTCTCCGGGAACAAAAGACGCGGAGTAAATACGAACGTAATATTTTCCCACCATATTTTTCCATCCTCATGGGGCATTACAGAAGGTATCCTGTCCATCGTCACAGAAAGGTGATAAATATATTGAATACGATATAATGCCAGGTTTAACGACATCTGGTAGTCGAGCCAGGTAATATGCTGAACTTTTTCACCTATTTTGGATAGAGCTTCACTCTGCGAAACTTTTACAATCTGCTGCCGGCTTCCTTTATTGAGAAACTCACGATATTCCCCCTTAATGGCTGTCCAGGTAATAAAAAACGCCAGCAACACAAAGGCTATCAGTGAAAAATTAAGGAACTGTTTGAACGAGATCTTTTTAATGAAAGTGAGTGCAACAATAATAATGAAAAAGATCACTTCCTTAAAAGAGGAAAAGTAGGAATATAGTCCCGTGGTGAATTCATATGCGATAATCGCCAGGAGAATGATCCTGTTTTTCTTGTTGATCCAGCTGATATAACCATACCACATGAAAAATATCCACTTCAGGGAAGAAACCGTTACCAGCACCTGCGCAAAACCGCTTGTATTACCAAATATGAATCCGATTGAACTTAAAAATACGGTTGAGAGGAGATACAGGGTCAATACTTTTTTTTCGCTGACCTTTTTGGCTTCTTCTGAAAACACTTCATCTGAATAGATGGGCAGTTTCTGAATACCCTTACTGACGGTGACAGCCATTAACAGCAATCCCAGGCAGGAAGCAACCATTGCATAGGGCGCGCTCTTGGATAGAAAATCAATTGGCTTTTCCCTTATATTCATCCATATCACGAACGCAACGACCTGTATCCATTGAAAGACAAACGAAAACACCACAATTCCGGGCCGGTTATACCTCCACAACAGAACCAGCATGGCCAATAATGTGAAAAAACACAATAATATGTAGAGGCCATTCTCCAGGGCTGAGATAAGCCCTACCGCAAAGAGGACCAATAGTAAGGCGCTTAATGAAAAGGATATTTTATATGAAATGTCTTTAGCCAGCATTACGAGTGTGCAAAGCTATCTGATTTTTTCCAGTAGCTCAATTATACTATTAACGATATGTTTATAAGAATATGCGGCAATCATTTCCACCGACCTTTTGCCATAACCTGTCAGTTTTTCTTTGTCCGCAAGTAATGTTTTCAAAAATGTTATGCTTTCGCCGGTCTGGTTATGGGGAAAAATAATCCCATTTTTATCCTGTTTTACCAGGTCAACAGCGCAACCGGCTTTATCAGAAACCATAATGACCCGCCCACAGGCCATGGCTTCATTAACTGCGAGGCCCCAGGTTTCGCCCGGACCGTTGGAAGGCAGCATAAAAATATCACCGAGCCGGTAAGTAACCGGCATGATATGCTGGTTTTGAAAATCAAGAAAATGTATCCGGTTGTCTCTCTTTGCTTCCTCTTTCAGGGAAGCTTCCAGCTCGCCATTACCCACCAGCACAAACTTCAGATCAGGATTTTTGAGCTCAGCAGCTATCTGAAGGAGTAAGGCCGGGTTCTTTTTTTTTTCAAACTTGCCTGCAAACAACACCACGAGGTCAGAATCTTCTATCGAAAGGTCCTTCCGCCATTGTTTTGCTTTCTCGTCAAACTCACCGCCCTTACGGTAAAACCTCTCATTATCGATAGCATGTGGAGCAAATTCAAGCTGATTCTCCTTCAGACCATGCTTCAGAAAGTAATCCTTATTGTTAGTACCGGTATATAAAGCATAATCTACGTGAGAGAATACCCATCTCAGGAACAATCGCCTGGCCAGTTTTCTCCATCCTTTTCTTTCATCCAGCAAGGTGGAATCACCACGAAAGAGCACCGGTATTTTTTTATGAAAAAAACGAAGGCATCTTAAATGACTGTGAAAGCTCCAGCCAAAGACCAATATTGCATCGGCTTTCCATTCCTGTATCTTCTGATTCAGATCAGGATTGATGATCCCTTTATAATGATGTGATCCGGGTTCAGCAGAAATGTTTTTTACAAATTCATACTCATATCCTTCAAGCAACGGTATATCCCACTCAATAACCTTCCCGAATCCAGGGTCGTATTTTGCCCCTGCACTGGACTGCTCCCAGGTATAAAATACTTTTATAATTACTTTGCCTGACTGCGCCAGCAGGCGAAACCACGGAGCATTATATTGAATGGGATGACTGGTAACGATAGCCAGCCTTTCTATAGATTTTCTACCTGCCAAATTTGAATCATTATTTTACCTGATCAATAACAGGTTGTGCCAGTCCCGGAGATGGAACTGTTTGCTCTTTGTACTTTTTATAACTGATCGAACCTGAGAATGATTTAAACCATCTCTCAAATAGCCTATAAAAAATGATGGATGCTATTATGCATACGGCAAAAGCCACAAAAACCGTGCACTCACGCAAAAAAACATTATTGATCTTCGCCTCGACTATATTAATGATCCTGCCTCCAATGGGCACATGTATAAGATACAATGAATAGGAAATAAGTCCCAACTGCCTCCAAATGCGCGGCACTTTATTAATGAAAGCTATCACCAGGATGGTGGCCAGGGCAATACAGGTCAGCACCAATCCATTATGTACAAAGATCAGGGCAAGGCCCGCAGTTAATATGGCCAGGAATTCATACCTGCCAATAATATTGTTCATAAATTGAAACAACACAATGCCTGCTATAAAATAACCTGAATAGGAAAAAACAGCGCGTCCATCCGGCAGAGGAAGAAAAGATGAAGAAGCAAAAAGCAATACGAATAATATTCTCCAATATATTTTTTCAGAAGTGATCATGGTAAAGGTCAGCGCGATCAACAGGTAATATTGAAACTCAATAGCTAGTGACCAGTACACCGGATTCAGCCAGGAGCCGCCGGTGAAAACATTCAGATAGGCAACATGAGAAAAAACATTGCCCCAGTCCACACTAAAAGGCGCTCCCCTGTAGTAAGGTGACAGGGTACTGACATAATTGAGTATTATGATCAATACAATGGAGATCAGGTAAGGCGGTTCAATCCTGATCACGCGCTTTTTCAAAAAGGTAAAGAAATTATTGATGGAATAGTTCTTCCGGTACATAGCAAGTGGAATGACGAAACCGGAAATAATAAAGAATATTTCCACGCCTGTCCATCCCCAGGTACCAGCGGCTTTAACAAGACTGGTATCAGGTAAAAAACTCCGGTTACCTCTCGACAGATGAAAATAGCAAACCATGGCAGCCGCTATTCCGCGAAGCAGTTCAACCGATTGTACTTCTTTCGGAAGTTGAAGTTTTCCGCCTTTTATGTTCATTACTTTGCTTACTTAGATCAATTACTTCTTCAAAAAAATCTACCTGTTCTTTGGTCCTCGCCAAAGCCATGTAAGGCTCAAACGCCTTTCTATCAGTGATATTGCTTCCCGATCCTCCTGCCAGGATCTTCTGCAATTGCATATAGCAATTTTCTATGATAGCGTCCTTACTGCCTGCATCGTCAAATGTCACCAGTCCTTCTGCATGAATATCGTTCATAACTTTTACAACGCTGCTATTCCTGTAAAAAACGGCTAACAGGGGTTTATCAGCCAACAGGTAGGGATATATTTTCGATGCAGTATAGGTTTTATCCGTTGATCCGGGCACAATCAATACATCAGCGCTGCGCAACAAATGAAGGGTATCAAAATAAGGGATGCGGTCAGTTATTTCGGTTACGTGCTGCTGAATGCCAAATTGCTCTGCAACAGGAGCGATTGTTTTCTGTCCTTGTCCCGGCGGAGCATAGCTGGTGCCTGCAAATGTAAAATGAACCCTGGCAAAAAGTTCCTGGTCACGCTCAAGGCCCATTTTAAAAGAGGCAAAAATAATTTCCAGCGCAAAACGCATATCATGTCCCCCCCTGCCTGCATATACCAGGTTGATCTTACCCGAAGGCAGCTTCACGGCACTTTGACGGATATTTTGTTCCATCACTTCAAAATCATAACCGGAGGCACCGAAAGGGATCACCCGAAACTGATTTTCCTGCAAGCCGGGATACCGCTGCTTAAAAGTGTCGCAATATCCCCGGGATACGCTGATAATTCCATCTGCTTTGGGAACTGTGTATGCTTCCAGTTTTTTGTCAATATTGTACGCGATAAAAAACTTCGGAGGGCGCTCCGATTTAGGCTTCGACAAATAAAAATCATTACGCCAGGGATCCTGGATATCAAGTATGAACGGCACCTTGAATTTCTTTTTCCATCCCGGGCCCAGCGCCATCACATGGAAAGCTGTTGTAGAAAAATATACCAGGTCAAACGGCCGCTGTTTCAACAGCTCATTTCCCTTTTTTTTGATCTGGAAATAAGAACGCATGGACAAACTGCCCAGCCCGAATTTTCTTGTACTTTTTACATTGAATGCTTTTACTTTATGGATCTCTGTATCAGGTGGTATGGTTTTCAGCAATAAAGGGTCCAGACTATACGATTCTATAAAAGTCTCATCAACGGTAATAACCACGGGCTCCCATCCCAATGATCTGAAATAGGGCAGCCCTTGTCGTACCCGGTGCATATCAGCTGCATTAACCGGTGGAAAGTGCGGCGAAATGATCAAAACCCTTTTCAATGCGCAATCAAATTTTCTGGTACAGCTGTTCCGCTAAGAGCTTTTTCGACCAATGATAATAATTTTTTCTCCTGTGCCTCCCAGGAATACAATTGATTGAATTTTTCCAGTTGCACTTCACGATTTACAGGTCCGGTGGAAATTAGTTTTTCAATGGCCTTGGCCCACTGACCCGGATCACCGACTGATACCGCCTGAATTGATTCCGGAAATTCATTAGCAATCTCCAATTGACCTTTTGTACTGGTGACCAATGTTTTCAATCCCGCCTGCACATATTGTAACACTTTATTACTAACAGTAGTATCCTTATTGGCCGGCGTATCAAACTCAAGCGCCAGCCCAATATCATGTTGTTGCAGTTCATTCAACAAAGCTGCATGTGGTATAGGAGCATGGAAAAACAATTGATGCCCTTTTCCTGCGGGAAAGAGAGATTTCAGGCTGTCTGAGTAAGTTGGGGCGCAATGACCCAATAAATGCAGTTCCACAGCAAAATTCACAGATTGTAATGCAGTCATCAGGGTCTCCAATCCTCTTCCCGGACCAACAACTTGCGAAAACCAGATCAGTGAAGGCAATGCGTTTTTACGTTGCACGGGTTTGAATGATGGAGTTTCGCTGGTGGAGAAACCATTATAAACGACCTCAGCCCGTTTCTTTACATGATAAAATTTTTGTAAGGCGTCAGCCATTGCATGAGCGGGACAGGTACAATATAATCCTCTTTCCAGGGAAAATTTTTCCAGCTGCTCCAGTAACTGGACCGGCCTCGATGGAACAAGGTAGTCTTTCGAATACCAGTCCTCGATATCAAAAGCTACAGGTTGTTTGCGCAGGATCAATTCGCGACCAACCTGCATGCCATATTCTGTGTGACAGATATAAAGATCTGCCTTTTCGCGAAGCGCTGCCTGTACCATCATAGAAGGCGCAAAATCCAATATCCACGACGTGTCAATGCGCAAACGCTTTTTCAGCTCAATACTTAATCTCCTTCTGCCTCTCATATAAAACCGTTGAACCGCAGAGGCTTCTTCCCTGATAAGATTGATCGCAGCCTTATACCGGATATTCGGGTTCCTGATAAATGACGTATCCAGTTCTCTCTTTTCTGCAGATGTCCAGATCGTCAGAATGACCACTTCATATCCTGCAATGGCCAAAGAATTTGCTTCCTTCCACAATCGTGGATTGGCACAGAGATGAAGATTGGAGACCAGGCAGATCTTTTTCAATGTAGCTCGATATATTTTTCGATCCTTGCTATATGCGACTGATACGTATTACTAATAGCAAACTGAATACGTTTACGTTGAAGTTCTGATGACTCGCCATTTTGAACCCGCTGCGCTACCCGGGAAAACAGGCTGTTGTAATCTGAATTATCTCTCGTTTGCAGCATGTCGATCAGGTCACTGTTTTGGTAGGATGACATAAAATGTGAAACAACCGGTTTGCCCGTACTGAAATATTCCAGCATCTTATGCGAATTGGAGCCATCCCACATCTTATTGAGACTTGTTTGCCAGCATATCCAGAAAATGTCAACATGCTGCATCTCCTCACTCAGAACGGCTGCATGTACAGGTCCGCGTAATGTTACATTAGGCTGCGTTTTCAGGAAATCTATAAAGTCAAAAACTTCAGGGTTTTCGAAAGCCAGGAAATTCCCTTTTTTTTCATACTGCCCCCAGAAGATAAATTGAATATCAGGATGCGAAACAATCACCTGTTTCATGGTGGTCCTGTCTGGCGCCTCCATCATCAGGTTGCCAACATAACCGGCCTTGATTTTTTCCCGGGCTTTAACTTCGCCATACTGTAACTCATCCAGCCGTTTACACGCATTTTCATAAAAAAGCCTGCTCAACCCATGATTAATGAAATAAACCGGCCTGCCTGAAGGCTTAATTGATTGAACAATGGTATCTGAAACTCCCAGGCAAAAATCAGCCGTAAATACTTCTCCGGGTAATTGATCATAATTAAATAGGTCAGCAGCAAAAAAAATGCTCACCGGGGCTTTGAACCATTTCAGGTTTAAGAAACGATAGGGATCAAAGCACCACACCACATCCGGAGCCCGGTCAATCGCTTTCTTAAACCGTGCGATCTGCATGCGCAATAACCATTCGTATATAAATCCCGGCAAAAATCTTTTTCCGCGGTATACAGGGTGGTAGCTGACAATGTATAAAGAAGGGTGCTCTCCGGAAGGTTTAACTACAATGCCCCGGTTGTTCAGATCGGCGGGTTCAATAAAATAAACCTCATTACCTTCTTCTGCCAGTTCGAGTGCATAATGGTGTTTGGAAACACGCATAGTGCCCCACCTGTCCGAAGAAAGCAGGTATATCACTTTTTTATTGAACCGGAAGCTCACTTAAATCAATGCTGGTAGAATTCGCAGATACTTTTGGCGATATACTCTATGGCTTCGCGTGTAAGCTCTGGATACATCGGTATTGAAAGTATTTGTCCCTGGCAGGCAGCTGCAACGGGATAATCTTCACGTTTGGCCTGCAGGTGCCTGTAAGCCGGCAAAAATGGTAATGGTGTAGGATAGTGTATCGCCGTTTCAATTCCACGTTCTTTTAGCCAGGTGGCCAGCTGATCGCGTTTCTCGGCCCTGATCACATATAAATGCCAGGTATGGCGTGACCCAGGTCGTACACATGGAGTCTTTATGAAAGGAATATTTTTCAGTTTTTCAGTGTAGATAGCGGCATTCGCAATACGCTGTTCAGTCCATTTCTGAATATGCGGCAGCTTGGCGCTTAATATCGCTGCCTGTAATCCATCCAGCCTGCTGTTGATGCCTTCCATATGGTGCTGGTGCTTAACCAACGCTCCATGATTGGCGAACATTCTGCATTTCTCAGCCAGTGCATCATCGTTGGTAATGATAGCGCCGGCATCACCATAGGCTCCCAGGTTTTTCCCCGGGTAAAAACTCACTGTTCCGGCAATTCCCCAGGTACCCGCATTCCGATCTTTGTATTTTGAAAAATGAGATTGGGCACAATCTTCTATCAGGTGAAGATTATGCTTTTTACAGATCGCAGCAATCGATTCAATATCTGCCATCTGTCCGTATATATGTACCGGGATGATCGCTTTGGTACGGGGCGTGATCTTCTCTTCAATCTTCGAAACATCGATCGTATAAAAGTCCGGCTCAATATCCACAAAAACAGGAGTAGCGCCTGTTTGCCCGATCGTTTCAGAAGTAGATATCCAGCTTCCGGCCGTAGTGATCACTTCATCGCCCGCTCCGATCCCCAGCATCCGCATGATGATATAGATCGCATCGGTTCCATTCGCGCAACCGATACAATGCTTCACTCCATAGGCCTGCGCAAAAGACTGATCAAATGACTTAACATATTTGCCTCCGATGAAAGCCGTTTCCTGTATAACCTGCTGAATAGCGGTATCAATATCCTTGCGGATACTTTCATACTGGGCTTTCAGATCAACAAATGGAACATTCATATTTGTTTGAATTTAAAAGGGTCACAGATGCCGGATCAGGCGGGCAGGATTTCCTGCATAAATGCCCGGCTCGGTAATATCTTTTGTCACTACCGAACCCGCACCCACTACCGCACCATCACATATTTTGACAGGCAGCACAGTAACGTTGGAGCCCAATGAAACATTATTTCCGATGCTGGTACTTTTCCATTTTGATTTATCACCCCGGGCAGGGCCACCGCCCTGGAAAAGATCATTGATGAACATCACGCCATGGCCAATAAAACAATCATCCCCAATATTAACCAGCTCACAAACAAAACTGTGGGATTGTATTTTAGTGCGGTTACCAATATTCACATCTTTCTGGATCTCAACGAAAGGGCCGATAAAACAGTCGTCACCGATCTTACACCCATATAAATTGACCGGCTGAACCACCCGCACATCTTTCCCAAACACCACGCTTTCGGCAATTCGCGCTTCAGCAAGTATAGGTTTATTACTCATGGTTGCATGGCTGTATAGATCTTATCAATGATTTCCACGGTCTTGAGGCCTTCAAAGCCATTTGTAGCTATGATGCCATTGCCGGTCAATACCTCCGCGAGATTTGCATATACTTTGTCATGGTTCGACATAGAACCCTGGTACTGACCATAATTATTGGCGGGATTTCCGGCAGGAAGATCTTTAATTTCAAAATCCTGTATCTTCTGGTACTCCAGTTCATTCAGGTACTGGCCCCCGATCTTTATCGTGCCCTTCTCTCCAAAGATTGTCAGGGAACCTTCCATATTTTTTCCGAAACTGTTGACCGTATAATTGATGGTGCCAATCACTCCACTATAAAACTTCAGGCAGATGGCCCCTGCATCTTCGAATTCAATAATGTTATGATGATGATAGTTGTTTCCAAATGCATGTACTGTTTTTACATCACCTACGATCCAGTACAGGAGGTCGATAAAATGACTGAACTGTGTAAATAAAGTACCTCCATCCAGTGCAAGTGTTCCTTTCCAGGAGTTTTTATAATAATCTTCATTACGGTTCCAGAAACAGTTCAGCTGTACAGAATAAATTTTACCGAGCTTTCCCTCATCGATCAGTTTTTTTACAGCGGCAACCGGTGGATTAAACCTGTTCTGTTTTACAATAAATAAACGGCGATTGGCTTTTTCTGCTGCATTGATCATTTCACCGCAATCCTGCACATTCAGCGCCATTGGCTTTTCGCACAATACATGAAACCCAGCCTTCAGTGCTTTGATCGAATGTTCTGCATGCAATCCATTGGGTGAGCAAACTGTTATCACATCAATATCCTTATGCGATTGGAGCATCTCTTCCACCTGTGTGTAAGCGGTTGCTTTATATTGTTCAGCCAGCTTGCAGGCTTTTTCTTTAACTACATCACAGGTGGCAACCAGTTTACCTGTATTTTGAATATGTTCGGCATGTCGCTGGGCAATCCGGCCGCATCCTATGATACCGAATTTCAATTCACTTTTACTCATAATATTTCAGAACAGAAGTTAGTTTTTTATTGCTGAAAGATCTTATTTGGTGCATTCAATGGCTGCCGCATGCCAGAACCTGCCTTCATCCTCCACTTGTGCAAACATAGGGTCAACGCAATCTCCGAAATCACATTTTCTGATATTTTTGAATCCGGCAGTCTTTAATTCAGCAGCCAGCGAGGAAGTATCCCACATCCATAAATGTTTTGAATTGCCCCACGCTGAAACCAGTTGTTTTTTCAGTCCCCTGGGTCGCTCCTTAATACCAAGCATGGTGCTTTGCTCAATAAACTTCAAGCTTGCCTGTTCATTACCATTTTCCAGTTCCTGGACGTATATCTTGGCAGCAACTTCAAGATCAGGCACCACACAACGGAATATACCCCCAGGCTTTAAAATAGCATACGTGTTTAATAATGCCTTCCGGAAATCATGGAGGGACAGGTGTTCAAGGACATGTGAGCAGTATACGCCGGCACAACTATTTTTGCTGACCGGCAGCCCTTTTACGATATCGCCATATCTCACGTTTTGCGGAAAAGGCACTCCCGATCTGGACCGTATGATTGAACCTATAACAGGAATACGTTGCAGTCGCAATGTAGGAGAAGCGTCAAAATTTATCCATTTTTCGGGGGCGGACAGTCCACACCCATATTGAACATGCAAATCAGCCATATTGGATTTTATTGGGGTTTTAAATATTAAGTCCTCCTGTCGGAAAACTAATTAAAACGCCCATACCCTTTTTTTGGTATACAAACATGCTTCCGGCTGCTACAGCCGATGCATGCCCCTCTATGACTGCTTTCTTAAAATCATCTATTCCGGAGGCTCCTCCGCACGCTACCACTGGGATACTTACTGCTTCACTTACCTGTTTAACCAGCGGAATATCAAAGCCTTCCCAGGTTCCGTCTTTATGAATGGCCTGCAACAAGATCTCTCCGGCCCCGGCTTCTTCAACCATTTTAGCATAGGCTGCCGGCGACGGTTTTATGCTGCGCGTGCCTCCGTAAGTGTAAACTTTATATTTACCAAGCCAGTCCGGTTTAACATCCATGCTTACTACTACGGCCTGGCTGCCGTACACACGGGCAATGGCGCCCAGTAATTCGGGCGTCTCTGCCGCCGCAGAATTAATGATCACCTTCTCAAACCCCGAATCAAAAACTTTGACAGCATCTTCAAATGTTTTGATGCCGCCGCCATAAGCCATTGGCATAAAGGCTTCTCCTGCTATTTCTGCGATCTTTTTATAATTAATAGGCTTCTTTTCTTTTGAAGCGGTAATATCAAGCAAGGCGAGCTCATCCGCCTCCTTTTCATTGAAGATCTTTACCGTGTTGATGGGATCCCCCACGTACTTCGCATTCCTGAACTGAACAGTCTTATAAAGACCTTCATTCATCAGCAAAAGGGCAGGAATAATGCGAATCCTCTTCGTCATGGTCTAATGGTTATTTGGCGGGTAGCTGGCTTTCAGAGGTTAGCGAAATTTTCCAGCAATTTCATTCCAAATTTATGGCTCTTTTCAGGATGGAACTGAACGCCATAAATATTGTCCTTTTGAAAAGCGCATGCAAAGTCATAACCGTATGCCGACTGACCGGTAACGGTAGCACTGCTGTCGAATTTAAAATGATAAGTGTGTACAAAGTAATAACGGGGCTCAACGGGAAGGTTCTCAAAAATGGGAGAAGATTGAGTAACCTGGAGATTTGTCCAGCCCATATGAGGGACTTTCAAAGTTGTATGTCCGTTGAAATGGAATTTTATGGTATCAGCTGCTACCCATCCCAGACCTTTTTCACTGCCCTCTTCACTACCGCGAGTCATTAACTGTGCACCTAAGCAAATACCCAGGATAAGTTTTTTTTCTTCGACCACCAGTTTATTTAACAAGCTGGTCAGGCCACTCCTGTTAAGATTCTGCATTCCTTTATCGAAATGACCGACACCCGGCAGAATTAATTTATCAGCTTTCGACAGCATCTCCGGATCATCCGTGATCACTGCTTCAATCCCCAACCGCTTATGCATGTTGAGAATAGAAGTCAGATTTCCAAGACCATAGTTAATGATTGCATTCATTTTTTAACCGGAAATATTTTACGGTATATTGCTTTTACAGGCTTCAACAGAGGGTAACGTTGATCGATCGGCATTTCATAATCAAAATCATAATGGCTTTTTGGCGGCAGTTTCATCAGTGCTTCAAACTCCTCGTGGCTGAATCGCAGCTTTTTAAGTACAAATTCATAATCGATCTTGAATTGTTCGGGATCATAAATGGGCGATTTCAATTCAGCCAGCGCCTCCGCCTTACTGATCTGTCCACCAAAAATAAGATCTGATAAATGTGCTTTCCTTTTATCGATGCCAAACTTTTTTGGCAGTATATATCCCTGGTAGAACCTTGTCCAGATCGACTCATAATGTTTACCACCATAATCACGCCACCCCAGTTCCTTCTGAATCAGCTCTTTAACCTGTTTCTTATTATACTCTGTATAATGTAATAACGAAAATGATTGAATTCCTATTATTTGCTGGTAATACCTTTTCACCTTGGCATCCATAAAAGGAAAAGTTTTCAGAGGTACTGTTCCAAATTGCTTATGAATGGCCTGGATATTTATATGGTCAGATTTGGGATGGATCCAGCTTTTGGGTAAGGTCTGCTCAGTGTGGACATTGGTTCCGCTCAGCATGTATTTGATCCTTCTTTCACCCGCAAGCCGGTATAACGTAGCAAATATGGCATGGTCGGTGATCGCCTCGATATCTACCACCGAAGCCTTCAGATAGGAAACCTGGAGGTCCCTGAACTCTTCCCAATCAATGACATAGGTAAACAGGTCAATGCCAAGACGGGTCACAATGTTCTCAATATTCTGGACAGCCAGCTCAGAATTCCAGCCATTATCAAAATGGACCGCCAATGGGCGAAGTCCAAGTCTTTTTGCAAGAACGGCAATATAAGTACTGTCAACTCCTCCACTTAAGCCCATGATACAATCATAAGGCTTTCCCTTGCCGGCATTTTTGATCGTCTCAGCTATTTCATCCAGCTTTTTCCGGCCGGTTTCTCCCAGGAAAATATGTTGCTTCTCTGCTTCCTTATACTCGTAATAATAATTGCTGATCCCCTGCTCGTCAAAAGAGATGTCAGGATCAGCAATGGTATCCATTACTGATACGGTGCACTGGCGATATTCATTCCCTCCTTTCTCAGACATACAAATTCTTTTTTCTAAACGCTTCAAATTTTCTGTTGGGAATATACCCATTATACTCGTGCTTATTCTTATACCTGATAAACTTCTCTTTTATCGATTCATTCTTACTGTAATCGACTACCACCTGTGCAGGGTTGCCTGAAAGAACACAATAGCCCTGTTCAAAACTTTTGGTTACTACTGAGCCTGCCGCTACAGTGGTAAAATCTCCCAGCTTTACACCCGGCAATATAAGTGATCCCATTCCGATCCGGCAATACTTGCCGATATATACTTCATCTTTTATATGCTCCCTGATATCGAGCATAAAGTGATTAGAGCTGATAATCCCCACGTTAGGGGCTATTTGCGCATAATCATCTATAAATACTTTGCCAACAGCCTGGATATAACACCCGGGAGAAATACCCGGCGCTGCATCAATACCCACATATATGTTTTTAGGGAACCTGACCGTGGATGTAAAATGTACGGGCCAGTAACAGTAACGATTAAATCCCAATACTTTCTGGAAAAACCACAATTTGAAAGAAACAGCGCTTTCGTTTCCCTTGGTGCGGTAAATAACCGGCCAGAAAACCCTGGTGATGGCATCCCAACCTTTTCCTTTGAAAATAAACCTGTAGATATAACCGAAAAACTTCTTAATATAGATCAGCACTTTCATAGCAGAGCCTACTTCTTTTTATCGTATATCATCTGGCAAAGTTCACCTACATTCTGTGCTTTCAATATTTCGTCAAGCGAGAATTTAACTGAAAAGGAAGTTTCGATGGAGTCTATAAAAAAAAGATTGGTCATAGAATCCCAGTTCTGAACATCTTTGGCAGAAGTGGTTTCGTTCATGACCAGCGTATGATCACTGAATACTGTTCTGCCAATATTATTAATTTCCTGGAGTATCTGGTCTTTATTCATCCCGGTATTTTATTTTATCAGACAATAATAAAGAGACAAAGCAGCATTTGAATCAAAACCCATCCTCGTATAGAGCGGTAGTCCCGCCTGGGTTGACTGTAACACCACCTCTGGACTTCCTTCCTCTTTCAACCTGGAAAGAGTAAAATTCATCACTTCATATCCATAACCTTTTTTTCTGTATTCAGGATGTGTAGACACCATGTAAATCCCGGGAACGGAGCCATCAGTATAGACCATAGTAGTAGCTACTATTTTATTTTCCACCTTTCGGGCAAAGAGTCTGAATCTCCCTCGTATCATTCCATCTCTGAATAATTCATTATCAAGTTTTTTGTTTCCAAACAACCCCAGCGAAAGCGTTTCTGTCCACTCATTTACCAGATCAGGTTCCTCAATTTCTATCAGGTCATTGGTTCTGTCAGCAGCAATATAAGTCTCCAGGTTCAGTGTCATATTAACCCACCTGTCTGCCGGCATAAATCTGCCGGCTGCAAGAGATTCTTTGAATAAGGGAGCCTCTAACCTGTCTTCATTGAAGATAAATAACCGCGGGAACACCCCTTCCCTGATCTTAGCGATGAAAATATTAAAACTATATTGTTCTTTACCATCCTGATCAATAAACGAAACATTTGGCCAGGCAAATCCTTCATTCTTTATGCAGCAAAACCCTGAAACAGGATCATCCACAAATTCCACGCCGCCGGTACCTGCAATTTCCCTGAATAACTGGTAAAGATTGATCTCAGGTCGTGGAATCTGCACTTTCAATTGCTTTCATTTAACAATTTCGCCAAAGCCAATCTGTCAACCTTTCCGCTTGTATTAACGGGAAAATCACGGATCGATCTGATCTCGGAAGGTATCATATAATAAGGAAGCTTGCTTTCCAGGTGCTGCTTAATTAGCCTGGTATCATCCTTGAAATTTTCTACAAAAACTCCTATCTGTGTTAGTCCTTTATCGTTCTTATATCCTATCGCAGCCACATTAATATCTGCGAATGATCTTACCGCTACTTCAATTTCACTTAATTCAATCCTGAATCCCTGTATCTTGACCTGGTGATCAAGCCTTCCGCAATAAAAAATATCTCCCGCCGGATCTTTATAACAAAGATCACCGGTCTTATAAAACCTGTTTCCGTCCTTCACAAAAAATGATTCTTTGTTCTTCTCCTCATTATTCAGGTACCCCGGTGTAATTTGTCCGCCTGAAATGCATAACTGGCCCTTTTCCCCTTGCTGAACTTCGTTCAATTGGTCGTCAAGGATCAATGCCCGGATGCCATAAAAAGGCTGTCCGATAGCCATCATTTCATTATACCCTTTCAGTGTTGTTGATTTCGTCCAGGTATAGCCGGTACACCAGATCGTTCCTTCTGTTGGCCCATACAGGTTAATAATGGTACAATTGGGAATACAGCTTGCCCATTCTCTTACTATTTCATTTTTCGAAGCTTCAGCAGTAAGGATGCAATATTTTAATTGAGGAAGGCGGATCTCATTAAAGTAAGACTTCAGATAGTTGATCACCGAAGGAACAATTGCCGCAAATGTGATCGCATGGTCTTTGATGATCTTGTAAACCTGCATATATTTTATTCCTTCGCTCGGAACAGTGTAAACACAGGCCCCGCTTAATAAAGGAATTAAAAAAGAAGCAACGGACACATCAAAGGTCAGGTCGAACATTTGAAGGTACCTGTCCTCACTGGAAACCGGGATACCTAACTGATTGTACCCCTCGACAAAAGCGGAAACATTTTTATAGGAAATAGGCACTCCCTTCGGAATACCTGTACTGCCCGAAGTAAACAGGATATACATGAGCCGGCCGGCATCACCTTCAGTTAAATTCCCGCTTCTTAATTCACGGCCTGCATTTTCTGCGGTTGTATCAGCCACAGTAATGCTCTCATTCAGTTCAATCACATTGCCGGCATCGGTACCCGGATTAATGACGATCCGTATGGAAGCCTGATTTACTACCAGCGAATTTCTTTCTTTAGGTACGCGTGGATTAAGAGGCACATAGGCCCTGCCTGTAAACCAGCAGGCAAAAATAGCGGCATATGTATCAATATGATTGGCAGTAATGATCCCGACAACACAGTTCTTTGCATCTTTTTTTTCATCGAAAAAGCCCTGTATATGTGCAATCCGTGCAGACAATTCTTTATAAGAATAAAATTTATCCTCAATACAAAATGAATTGCGTGAAGCATGTATCTGAAAAGATTCCTGTAAAGTTGAAATAACATTCATGAAATGATCAGGCTTTATTCATATAAAACCACCATATTTTAAACTGGTCCGAAACTGTGGAGAGATTCAGTCTCAGCATACCCTGCAACATTCTTTTGAAAGCCGCATTTTTCATCATGCTTTTTATGCTGGCTACCTGGCTGCCGGAAAGCGGGCAACTGGGATCTTTTAAATATTTAAGCTTTAATTCTTCATACTGAAGAATATATTGCCGGTAAAATTTCACTTCCTGGTTTTCATGTTCGCGGTACCATACCATTCCATCCGGCATCAATAAAACAGGATATTTTAATGCCAGCCTCTGCCAGAACTCATTATCGCCAACCATGCGCAAGGGAGCAAATCCCCCCTCCTTTTCAAACACCTCCTTCTTTATGATCGACGACAACGGGGCTTTATGAAATATCATGCTCTTGAAATAATTGTACTCATAGATCTCCTTGCTGGATAAAAGGATCGGGTAGGGCTTATCCTTTATCTGGATAAGAGAACACAATCCCCAGCCAGCCTCAGGATATTGTTCCATCATTTGCACCAGCAGCTGCAGACCCCAGGGATAAATGTAGTCATCTGCATCTACGTATTTTAGATATTTCCCGGTAGCATAGCTGGCCGCTTTATTGCGGTTCGGGTAATCACCGAGGTTTTGCTCATTGACATATACTTTAACCCGGCTGTCCTTCTCTGCATACTGACGCACAATTTCCACTGTCCTGTCTTTCGACCTGTCATCCACAACGATCAGCTCAAAATCCTGCATCGTGGAAGCCAACACACTATCTATAGCCTGACCGATATGCAGCTCCCGGTTATAGGAGGTCATTAATACACTTACAATGGGCGCTGTCATAATTTATCTGCTTGCTTTAACCGGTATGGGGGGCTTTCCACACCATTTTTCATGAACCTCATCGAGGTTCGCTTCGCTTTGAGCCAATGCCTCATTGAAGATCTTCAATGCTTCACGGGCAGCCGCCAGCTGGTCAACATTGTATTTATACCAGGCAAATTTTTCACGCAGACTTAATCCTTTTTCGCGGAAGATGGTTTTTACCCACCTTAATTTTTGTGCTGATCCATTTGGAAATGCCGGTGGAATAAAACCAAAATGTTTATACCGGAAGTATAAGGTAGTAAGCGTCCGTTTGAAAGTAAAATCTTTATTTTCTAGATGGTAATGATACACTCTTGCCGCTGAATTGTACACGATTGCGTAACCCGCTTTCAGCGCCTCTTTCGACCATATTGAATCTTCACCATAGGAGGCCTTCTGAAAAGGTATCTTTCTTAAAATATCACGCCTGTACAATGCTGTGACATCATCCCATCCGCAGATGATCCTCTTCTGTGCAGGTGATAAAGCTTCATATTCCGCAGCTGTAAACCGGTATTTTGTCATTACCGGCGCCGACCGTGGCCTGAACCATTCAACAGGATTTTTGTCCCTGTCATGAGGCACTACCTGCTGACCGCACACTCCTGCTACCTTCTCATCATCAAAACCTTTCAGCAATTCAGCAATCCATTGCTCATCATAAGGTCTGGCATCACCTACTGTCAGTAGCACAAATTCACCAGAAGCCCGTTCAACACCCATATTCCGCGTCAATCCATGATTAAAGCTGGAACCCGGTATTTCAATCAACGTAACTGAGGAGTATTCTTTTAATATGTCAACAGTTCCATCGGAAGAACCTGAATCAATTACAATGATCTCCTGTACAGGGACCGTCTGGGCTAAGATGCCCTCGATACAAAGCCTGATCTTCGCTGCTTCGTTCTTGACCGGAATAACTACCGATATTTTTGGAAAGGTCTTCTCCATGATCCTACACAGCACTTAACTTTTTCCAGGCCGGCGGCATGTTTTTCTCTACTTCTATATTGCCAAATTTTGAACCTTTGCGGGGCCCTTTTGCTTTTGCGTCTTTCACCATTCGCTGCACACCATCCTTGAGCGTGATATTCGTGATCATTTTCCCAAAATACTTATGCACCTTGCTGTGATCGCTGTAGGCATGTACCACTTCATTCCTTGCCTCCAGGAATTCCAGCATTTCGGGAACGCCGAATGCTTCACAAACAATGGTCGCCAGTTCTTTAACTGTATAAGGCGTATCGGCGCCTATATTAAATATTTCATTGTAGGCTTCCGGTAATTCAATACTTTTCGCAATAATGGGCGCCACATCATCGATATGACTGAATGCCCTGGTCTGCATACCATCTCCAAATACGGTGAGCTTTTTACCCTGCATGATCTGGTTCATAAAAATGCCCACTACATTCCGGTAAGGATCACCCAGGTTCTGCCTTTCGCCATATACATTATGCGGCCTGAAAACAATATAGTTAAGCCCGAACATCTCATGCGCAGCTTTCAGGTCCAGCTCCACAGCCAGTTTTGAAATGCCATAAGGATCTTCCGCGGCAGGCATCAGGTCTTCTGTCATGGGAAGTTGGTTCTTTCCATAAACAGCTATGGAGGATGTAAACACAAAACATTTTACTGTTCCTGCATTCACAGCCGCATTGATCAGGTTGATACTGCCGATGAGATTATTGGTATAATTGAACCGGCGGATGAAATGACTCAGCCCTTCTGCCGCATAAGCGGCCAGGTGAAATACATATTCAAATTTATATTTCTCAAAAAGGCTGTTTACCAGCTCTACCTCATTGATACTTCCCTTTACAAAAGTTGCCTTGTCGTTTACATTATCTTCAAATCCGCCCGACAGATCATCCATTGCCACAACATTATAGCCCGAATTAACCAGGTGGTCACAAACATGAGATCCGATGAATCCGGCAGCGCCGGTGACCAATGCATTAGCTTTCATACAATAATATCAGTATTGATTAGGTGTAGAATACTTTATTTTTCCAACATTGTTATGCAAATGAGGCAGCAACAAGTCCATTTTTTTTTGCAGGTATTTATCAACATAAGGAATCCTGTTCAGCCTCATTGACCGGAAACGAACAAAGGTCCTGAACTTGCCGATCTCAGCTTCTGAAAATATCCCGTGCTCCCCACATAATGTTGCTATAGTTGCTGCTTCTTTAAAATATCCGCTTTTGGCGGCACTCACGATCAGGTCGCCGCCCATCGTACGCAAACCCTGTCGGTAATGATCAATCTTATTCAGCACGGCCATCCTGGCGATCGTATTGGTAAATACCTTCATCCTGCTTTTAAACTTGGGCAGGGAATGATACGCCGTTCTTGAAAGACTCACATCCGAAACCCGCAAATAAACATCGGGTAGCAGGTCCATTCTTTTCTGATACGTAACCGGGAACAAAAAAGAACGAAGATGTAACTCTATATCCTGCCAGAGCAACAATTCCTCATTCCACATTCCAACCCTGGCAAAAGAACTTTTTTTCCAGAGAGTACCAGTCCCCTGGCAAATGGGATCACCGGTCAGCAAACGGCTTATCTCATCCTCCTTTCCATCAATATTCCACAGCACGCCCATGTCATCAGGCTCCTTCCTGAACAGGAACATGGGGAAGATGATAAAATCACAATTTTCACATTCCTGTGCCGCCTTTACCCTTTGCTCCAGGCAATAAGGCGCCACCAGATCATCCGTATCCAGGAACATTACATATTCACCGCTGCATTTTTCCACCGCAATATTCCTGCAGGCACAGGCTCCTTTCGGTTCCCGGTCCCGTTTAAATAATTTTACTCTTTTATCTCGGGAAGCAAATTGCTGTAACACTTCCCAGCTATTATCTGTAGAACCATCCTCGACTATAACCCATTCCCAATGCGGATAACTTTGACTGAAGATGGAATCAGCCGTTTCATGAACAATATCCGCCCGGTTATAGGAAGGAGTAATAATGGATACGATCGGGTTGACCACCTGCAAGTTTTTGAAAATCCGGGTTAATAACTCAGGACGTACGTACCTGCCTGATACCGGTAATTGATTTAAATGTATCCCACATCGGTTTCAGGGGACGTAAAACAGGATAATAATAAAAAAATGATCCTTCAGTGTCAAATTCCCTGTGGTCACGAACCGGTAAACGCATAATATTATCGAACGCTTCAGCAGTAAGCCCCAGCTTTTTCAAAACAAATTCCTTATCAATCTTAAGTTGTTCCGGGTCATAAGGAGATTTTTTCATCTCTTCCAGCGCCTCTTCCCTTGTAATCTGACCTGAACAAATCAGGGTAGATAAATGTGCCTTCCTTTTATCAACACCAAATTTAACAGGCAGGATATATCCCTGGTAAAACCTGGTCCAGATAGATTCATAATGCTTGCCGCCATAGTCGCGCCAGGCCAGTTTCTCAATCAACAATTTCTTTACTTCATCTTTTACATAAGGCACCCAGTTCAGGTAATTCACAAACTCTACGCCTGATCTTTTGATAAACTTCTTCATTTTCAGATCGAGGAATGGAAAAGAATTTAACTTCTTTGTACCATATTTCTTATGGATAGATCGGATATTGATATAATCCATCTTGCTATAAGTCCAGTGATAAGGCAAAATCCCTTCAGTAACCACATTGTGGCCACCTAATACGTACTTTATATTATTCTCTTTGGCGATCTTGAACATGCTTCCATAAATGGCATGGTCAGTTAGCACTTCAATGTCTATTACAGACGCTTTCAGGTAAGCCAGCTGCAGGTCTTTAAACTCTTCCCAGTCTATTACATAAGTATAAAGATCAAAGCCAAGCTTATTCACGATATTCTCAATATTCATGACCGCCAGTTCCGAATTCCATCCATTGTCAAAATGAACGCACAAGGCCCGCAGGCCATACTGTTTTGCGAGATAAGCCACATAACTGCTGTCAACTCCCCCACTCAGGCCAATCAGGCAATCATACTTTTTTCCCTGGCCGTATGCTTTGATCTGCTGTAAAGTGGATTGGAGCAGATTTTCCGCTTCGGCGCCAGTCCTGATCAACAGCCTGGCCTGGCTGTAATAATAATGACAATGGTTGCACACACCCTTCTCATCCAGCTTCAAAGCAGGATCGTCGTGACTGTCCAATATGCAATTCTTACAACCAATCATGAAATTTATTCCTTATTTTTTTTTGATAACTTCCCAACAACAGTTTTGCCTTGATTGCCTTATACCCAATCGATTCTGAAACAGGTCTGCTCTCAAGCGATTCAATTACTTTATTAAAAAAGCCGGTAAACCGATCCTCATTAAAATATTCATTCGGAGCATATCCATTGAATAAAGATTCTTGCTGGTATTGCCTGTAGAGATCATCATTCTGATCAACTTCAATCACTTTTTCCATCAGGGTATCAAATGAATTATAATCATGGAAATTCACAAAACTCCTTGTATTCATTTCCTGCCCTACGAGCGGGTTTCCCCAATAGATAGGAATGGTATTCACCTGCCTGGGTTCGAGCACTTTTTCAGTAGTGTAGCCAGGATAAGAAGAGTTTTCGAAAGCAATGATAAACTTGTAATCCCTGACAAAATCCAGTTTATTGGAAACCGGCTTCCCAACATTATTCAACACCCTGCCTCCCGAATCTACTTGTTTATACTGCGACAGCTTGTGAAAGAAATCAATCCGCACATGCGACTTTGGATTGGAAACCACAAAACAGCAGAATTTCTTTTTGGATTCAACAATGCTGTTGATCTCTTCCGCGGTTTTTCTTCTTACCAGGTCCTCTACCGTATACTGCTGATCAAAATACATTACATACAGGGGAAGGCGCAGATGCTTCGGATGATCCGTATAATCAAAGGATAAAGCAAAATCTGCAATCCTGAAATCAGGTCTTATATTTTCAGCAAGGAACTGAACCTTGTGACATTTGTACGATAAATACCCCAGGCCGTAACACGAAAAAAATAAAATATCAGGCTTGTCAGAAAGCTCAACGTTGTAGTGCCTTTTTAAGACATTCAACAAATAATTATCATTCGGATTGAATCCCGGCCAGAAGTCACTGAAATTTATTTTGATCGTCCTTTTCACAGGTTGGCTGTAGGTTAATTTACCTTTTCGGAATGATCCGGATAATATCTCTTTTCACATCTGTCACTGCTCCTGGTTTGTGCCCTGACACAAATGATCTCAGCTCAGCCATGGTCGGATAATCAAATTTTCCCGTAAATAATCGGGCATCATCGATCAGTATAACATGCTGATCAGAAAAGGGAGAGGTGAAAATGGCCTGCAGCTCATCAAGCACAGGTGTGTTTTTACCTCCATAAGCCGTCTTTATGTATGAATCCCCTACGGCAAATTCAGATGAATAATGACCGTCGAGCCAGAAAAGGCAGGGTGCATTAATTTCTTTCAGAAGGGAAGTCATCAGGTTACCGCTATTTCCCTGCAGTATCTTAATATTTGGCTTGTCATTGAATCTTTGCTGTGCCTTTGCTGCCAGTTCATCACTTAATTCAATGGAGTAGATCTTCGAAAACTCGTTCTGCATGGCAGCAACGGTATCTCCCAGGAATGTTCCTGTTTCAACAAATACACCCGTGGCATACTGATCCCTGAAACCTTTTATGATTCTTCTCTTCTCAGCGTAAGAAGGAATGATAAATTTCTGGGTATACCAGTTATTATATTTGGATTTTAACCGGAATATCGGGCGCCAGAAAGTTTTTTTGACCCATGTTAAACTCATAAACAGGATATCATTTTTTTCTGATGAATAATACATTACCCATGTCGAATCCCTCGGGAATACATTCCAGCTTAGGTTCGAAGCCTTTGCTGATAAGCCAGTCTCTGAATTTCGGATACTGGATCACGCCATCGTAAGTATCTTTAACGCTCACCTCTGTATGGATCACCTTAACAGTATCCAAAATTTTTTTGGAAGCCATCAGCATATTCATCTCAAATCCCTGCATATCCAGCCATAACAGATCAACATGAGGCACATTATACTTTTTCGCCCAGTCATCCAGTGTCATAGTATCCACCTCCAGTACCTCGTTAAACAATACGGTAGGATGATCGGTTAAATGCTCTTTCGGCTTCAGCAATGAACTTGAACCATCAGATTTTCCTTCGCTGATATGAAAACTTGCTTTCCCATTTTCATTGCTGAGCGCAATGGGAAAACAGCGTATGTTCTTATTATGGCTTGTATACTTTACTAACCGTTCATATACTTTGGGAGAAGGCTCAAAGGAATACACCGTACCCCCGATCACTTTCTGCAATTCAATGGAATCCCCGCCATCATGCGCCCCGCAATCTATCATTACCGGGTCTTTGGGGAGATATTTCTTTATGTAAACCTTGGATATCTTCTCATCGATATTCTTCGGAATACCATAATGCGTAAACCCGGCCCATTTTATCCTGTTGATAATGGAGTTCATATCCATAAATGTTTTTTCCTGAATTCAGGGAATTTCTCTACCCGCACATAACCTATATACTTAACATCCCTTTCATACGCATGACACTTTTCAGGCTCCAGGTCTTTGATCTTCCTGGCCGGATTACCTGCGATCAGGCAATGTCCTTCGGGAAAAGATTTTGTAACAACCGCATTGGCGCCAACCACGGTAAAATCTCCGAGTGTAACACCCGGCAAAATAACACATCCCATTCCCAGCCAGCAATAATTGCCGATACGTACTTCCTCTCCATACTCATGCTGTGAATTATCGTATAAATTGTGGTTGGCACTGACGATACCTACATTTTGTGCGATCTGCACATAATTACCAATATAAATTTTACCCAATCCCTGTATATAACATCCCGGCTCATATCCCGGATAAGTCTCTTTGCCGATAATTATATTCTGATGCACATTTACTTTGCTGGTAAAATGGACAGGCCAGTAAACCTGCTTATTAAATCCCAATACTTTTTGCATGAACCACATTTTAAAAGTAATGGGAAGCTCGCTCTTGTTGGTATGTTTCACGAATCTGAAAGAAGGTAAAACCAATAGTGTCTTATAGGTCGCATTAACGACTTTAGACTTGACGGTTCTCATGAATCCTGCCATCTTAACTTAATTTTTCAACATCCCACTGGCAAACAGGATGGATAATTCCTGATGGCTTCCTTGCCAGCGTAAATCCCAGTTCGTTATAAATAAGCTCCTCGATCGTAAAAGATACAGTCTGCCCGATGATGATTCCTTTCACTCCCGGTATATCCACATCAACAGCAACAAAGTAGCGCATAACGTTTAATAGTTTTCTCGGTATTTTCAATGTAGACCGGTAAATGCCAGGCTTCCTGATCCTGCTTTCATCCTGGTATTTAAAATCGCTTGTTGAAAAAACTTCTTCTCCGTCAAAACCTAAAATATTTGCTACGATTCTCAGGTCCTTAATTTCCTGTATTATTTCATATGTGATCTCTACAACAATTTCATTATCTGTGGTCAATGCCTTTTCATAATCGCCATTCTCATTCAGCACCTTGATTGCATTCAGTTTTATAGCATTGTCCCCGGGTCTTGCATCGCCATTCCAGACCAATACCCTTTCAATCTCTGAATCAGAGCTCAGGTATTTCTCGATCGCAACTACGGTCGGGTCAATGGCCTTGATGGTTCCTCTTTCCATCACAATGGCATTCCTGCACAGGTTTTTGATAGCACCCATATTATGGCTCACAAACAAGACTGTTCTTCCATCCTTATTATTCACTTCACCCATCTTGCCGAGACATTTCTTTTGAAAGTCGGCATCGCCTACAGCCAATACCTCATCCACTATGAGAATCTCAGGCTCCAGAAAGGCAGCAACGGCAAAAGCCAATCGCACATACATACCACTGCTGTATCGTTTTACAGGAGTATCGATATATCGTTCAACACCGGAAAAATCCACGATCTCATCAAATTTGCTTTTGATCTCTGCTTTCGTCATACCGAGGATGGCGCCGTTCAAAAAAATGTTTTCACGGCCTGTCAGTTCCGGGTGAAATCCCGTGCCTACTTCCAGCAGGGATGCAATCCTTCCCCTGGCCCTGATGGTGCCGGTCGTAGGAGTGGTTACCCGTGACAATAACTTTAAAAGGGTTGATTTTCCCGCTCCGTTCTTTCCAATGACCCCTACAATATCACCCTGTTTAACATCAAAATTGATGTCTTTCAAAGCCCAGACCCATTCACCTCCTGCAACATCACGCCTGTTCTCTTCTCCCAGTTTCATATAAGGGTCTTCTTTACCGCGTAACCTATGCCACCAGCGATTCAGGTCATGAGACAGGGTACCCGTTCCAATCTGGCCCAACCGGTATAATTTCGAAACATTTTCAGCATTGATAGCAATGTTACTCATAGTCAGATTATATCCTAAACGATATCCATAAAGCTTTTTTCGACCTTATTAAAGATGATAATTCCAAGCATCAAAATAACCAGTGTTGAAATGGCGCTGTATCCCAGGTAGCCCCAGTCAAAAGTTCCGGATCCGAAAAATGCATACCTGAAGGTTTCAATGATCCCTGTAAAAGGATTGGCCATGATCAGCCAGTTATATTTCTTTGAAGCCGCCAGTGATAGCGGGTATACAACGGGTGTTGCAAACATAGCCAGCTGCACTCCGAAAGTGAGCAAAAACCGGAGATCACGATATTTTGTTGTTAGAGAAGAAAAAATAATCCCCAGCCCAAGGCTTAACAAGGTGATCAGTAAGATCAATACCGGTAATAGCAACAATGCGCTGTTGGGATATACTTTTTCATTGGTGAATAAAAGATAATAGGCCCAGATGGCAAGAAATAATACCAACTGGATACCGAGCCTGATAAGGTTTGATACTACAATCGAAAGAGGAATAACCAGTCGCGGAAAATATACTTTACCGAAAATATTGGCATTTGCGATAAATGTATCAGAGGTTTTAAGAAGAGATTCTGAAAAGTAGGTCCAGCAGGTGACCCCTGCCAGGTAGAAAGGAAGTTGAGGCACACCATCTGTCGGAAGCCCTGCGATCTTACCGAATATGAGCAGGTACATCAATGTCGTCAGCAGGGGCTGAATAAAAAACCAGAGTGGCCCGAGAATGGTTTGTTTATAAAATGCCACAAAATCTCTGCGGACCATCATCAGCAGCAGATCACGATACCGCCAGATGTCCATCAGCTTTATATCGAAAATATTCCGCTTCGGACTTATCTCAAGCGTCCATTTCTCATCAACAGTTGTGTTCGTGTGCAGTGAAGACATTTTACCGGTTAATTTACAGGGCCCATGTAATATTAGATTACCAGAATTTTACGCCAGACCACCTCTTTTTCTTCTTATGCGATTCGTCAAAATACTCAGATCCGTAGGCATATCCATAGCCATAGCCTCCATACGCGTAATAGCTTCCGTAGCCGTAGTAGCTTCCATAAGTGCTCTTCGCATAAACATCATTGATGATCAGCGAAAGCTTTGGCAGCTTTTTATTCCTGTTAATATCTTCAATCAGTTGTATCTGCTTCTTGAATGTATAATTATAACGAATGATATACATGGTTGCATCCGCAAATTTGCCCAGTGTCATGGCATCACTTACCAGTCCTGCCGGCGCGCTGTCGATAATGACCACGTCAAACATGCCTCTTAATTTTTCGAACAGCAGGTTGATCTTTTCATTCAGTAGCAATTCGGCAGGATTGGGTGGCACGGGTCCGCAGGGTATTACAAACAGGTTCTCAGCATCAGGCACAGGATACACGATCTCATCTACCGGGATATTTCCCACGATAAAATTGGTGATCCCCTTCCTTTCATGCAGTCCCAGCCCTTTCATGATCTTGGGCTTGCGGATGTCAAATTCCAATATCACAGTACGCTTTCCCGAGACGGCAAGTACAGCCCCCAGGTTGGTACTGATAAATGATTTTCCCTCACCACTGAATGTGGAGGTAACGAGGATGACAGGTTTTTCCACATTCATTAATACATACTGGAAATTCGTTCTGATCATCCGGAATTGTTCCGCAATGAATTTTCGGTTATTCTTCATCACAACCAGTGCACCCGGTTCTTCCGAGTGCCCCACCTCACCCACAATAGGCGCATCAGTGGCCCGCTCCACATCCATGCGGGTCTTGACCTTATCGTTCAGGTATTCCAGCAAGAAAATGATACCAACCGGGATCAGAACGCCAATGGTGATGGCCAGCAGGTAAAGACTTTTCCGGTTGGGCTTGATCGGGTAGTTGCCAAAAACAGCAGGCTCAACAACTTTAATATTTGAAATAGTAGAAGCGGATGATATGGATGTTTCAAGCTTTTTCTGTAAGAGATAAGAGTATAGTTCCTGCAGGATTTGCTGCTCCCTCCTTTTATCCAGCATTTGTTTTTCTTTTCCAGGTATTGTTTTAATCGCCTGGTTAGCCAGCAGGTTCTTTTTGTTCAATTCGTTGGTAGCTACCACATAGGTTTGCCTGATGTTCCGAAGGTTCTGTATCATATCTCCCCTTAACTGCTCAATAGCAATCTCTAAGTCTTTGACGACCGGATTAGTACGGGGAGTAGAGTTAATATAGGTGGTTCGTTCAAGCTGTAATTTGTTATATTCAGAAATAGTTTGAAGCAGCGAAGGATCTCCGATGTCTGTGATAGTGGGAACGATCCGGTATGGGTTCTTCTGGTCATTTATGTAAGTAATGATGCCGTCTATGATCGCGATCTTTATTCCCAGTGAAGTTAATTGCCGGTCAAGCTCCGACATATCTCCAAAAACCCGTTGGGTTTGCGCTTCTGTATTGAACACTTCGTTCTGTTCCCTGTAGTTTTGCAGGTTCCTTTCTACACTCCCAAGATCCTGTTTAACCGCCACGAGCTGATCTTCAATAAAAGCAAGCGTGCTTACAGCTATTTGTCTCTTGTCTTCGAGACTGGAATTCTGGTATTCCCTCATGTATTGATCCACGATGTCTTTCCCGAGACGTGGATTTTCTGTTTCATATGTAAGTTGTAATACACTCGACAGGTCAACCGCCTGCCCCACTTTGAGACCGCCACCTATGCCACCGGCTCTGCTGGCCACGGGAAGCCAGTTTACGATAAACTGGTTACTGGCGAATATTTTATAGCTGTTGTTATTACGGCTAATCCTGAAGATGCCTTCCGGTCTTTCTATCACCTGCCCAAAATAAATAGGTTTTGTCTTTTCGCCTATCTGGTACTCTTTTTCATTTAAAATAAAGATCGACCAGCTGAACCCCCTCAGGGAGTCCCTGAGTGATATGATCTCAAAGTTGAACGGAACTTCTGCCGGATGGATCAGTGATGAACGGATCTTACCCTTGTTATAATACATCAGCTGCAGCTTCAGGGCAGTTACTACACGTTGTGCCATATAGCGCGATCTGATGATTTCCATTTCATCATTCAGGTTCCGGTTCCCGGATTGCTGCATCATAAAGATGTCATCAAACTTATCCCCGTTGTTTGCGTATGGATTAGGGTTCTTGACCAGTATTTTTCCGGAAACGCTGAAAATAGGCGTTGAGTAACGAAGCTGCACATAAGCAAGCATCAGCAACAATGCCACGGAAATAGCCAGCCAGGGAATATACCGTATATATTTTACGATCAGCTCCCGCGGCGTAACACGTGATAACTTCTCTTGTTTGGTTTCTAAAAGCAGGTCTTCTGACATAGGTGTATAAGTCTATCTTGTTACAATTGTAATAATGATTCCAATAGCAGAAACTATACTGGTAGCAAGGCTGATATTCCTGGCGAGGTTCTGATCCGATGCTGATACTTTCCTTTTATCTGCATTCACGATAACCATGTCGTTTTGCTGTAAATAATAATAGGGCGACTCAATAGATTCAGGCTTTGTAAGATCAATAGCGCCAAATTCTCTTTTCCCATTCCTTTCCCGGATAACCATTACATCATATTTTTTACCGAACATCGTAAGATCGCCTGCAAGTCCAATAGCTTCCAGGATGGTAACCCTGTCGGTTGGAATTGAATATACGCCTGGTTTATTAACATCTCCGATCAGCGTCACTTTGTAATTAAGAAACCTGATGGTATAGTAGGGATTGGTCAATAGTGTGTCTTTCAATTTTGAGTCCAGCAGGTCAGAAAGCTGAGCTTTTGTCAGCCCATCCACATGCAAGATACCAAGGCCCTGGAACTGTATATTTCCATTATTATCTACCAGGTATCCTGAAGTAGAGGATTGTGGCATTCCTGAGCCTGCTGAAAATTCTGTAGATGAAGTCGCATTCAGGGCATTGGCAACCGGCTGATTATATAAAGCGGTAGCTCTTGGATTGTCACTGAATACTATGATACTCAACATGTCCCCTTTTTGAATGATAGGTTCGGGAACAACAACCCTGCTCAACCTGGCAGTATCAAAAGAGCCTTTCAGATAGGTGAGGTTACGCGTATCGCCACAGGAAGAACTAAGTATAATGATGATAATAAAACAAGTGAGGGGTCCAGTAATTTTCATGAATGATTATTTTACAAAAAAGAACACGTATAAATTCAACGAGGTATCCTGCTAAGTATTTTCTACAATAGAAATATTTGATTTGTCTATATAGGCTACGAGGCAATATCCAATGCTTTCAATAATTACTTCCACCTTATTTTTCAGAACTCTTATTACGGTAGCTTCCTTATCCATGAGGGCCCCTTTCCTGATCTGCACTTTGCTTTTGGGGAAAATATTGATCTGCTTTACTTCTACATTATCGTACTCGCCTAAAAAGCGTTTTATGGTATCTATCTCCTTATCCTTTATAATCGCCGGTTTACCAAGCCAATATACAAAATTGACTACCCCACTGATCATCCGTACAGGGGTCTTCTCCTCCTCACCTACTTTTACAAATACGTAAGATTTAAAGAGTGGCTCTTCCACAATTTTCATCCGGTCGCTCCACTTGCGGTGAACTTTATTGAGCGGGCAGTAGCTTTCAACACCTTTCTCCTGCAGCAACTGGTACACCTTCTTCTCCCAGCGAGGCTTTGTATAAACGGCATACCAACGTTTTGTTGTGTTCATAGTGTTAAATACTCATTAGTCATTCTTCGTCATTACTTCGTTCTCATGTGGCAAAGCTTCGCCATCTCAGTCACAGGTATTATTTTGTAACTGATTGATTATTATATGTATTAGAAGAGCTTGCGCGTTATTTTACCCTCTGAGATAAATTCAAAAAGGGTATAAGTGAGTATTCTGAACGAAGTACTCCTTATACCCTTCCACAGTAATTTAAATCAGTTTGTAAGCGTAAGCGTTTGCTCTCCACAGGATTTTGTCTTTAAAACTGGCACAGCGGGCCATTTAGCCCCGCCAATCAGGCTTTCATTCACAAAGCCCCTACCCCTCTTTTTCTGGCTGCAAATATAGGTGATTTATATTGTGCAAAATCGCCTGTAAAAAATCTTAAAACATTCCTTTTCAATAAAAAATGCCATTCCCTCAGTCCCAATTTGCCCCCACTCACTTTACCTGAAACCCTGTAACTTGTACCGGAAACAATTTACCCCCAAATCACTACAGCCAATGTCTCAGCGTTTCTATTCGCTCGATGTTTTTCGCGGCGCCACTGTAGCCCTCATGATCCTGGTAAATAATCCCGGCAGCTGGGCACATATTTATCCGCCATTGGAACATGCGCCATGGCATGGATGCACACCAACCGATCTCGTATTTCCCTTTTTCCTTTTTGCCGTTGGAAATGCATTAGCGTTTGTCATGCCCCGTTTGGAAGCAGGCGGTACGGCGGTCTTCATGAAAAAAGTGATCACTCGAACCCTGCTCATATTTGCCATCGGATTGTTCCTTAACTGGTCTCCTTTTATAAAATGGGATCAGGGTCAGCTCGTATTCAAACACTGGGTAGATCCGAAAGATCCTACAACCGGAATACGGATCCTTGGCGTGCTACAACGAATTGCGCTCGCTTATTTCTTCGCTTCCTGTATTATTTACTTTTTAAAAGTGCGCGGCGCCATTATCACAAGTCTCATCCTGCTGATCCTATACTGGTTCCTTTGTTTTTACCTCGGCAACCCGGCAGATCCTTATAGTCTCGCCGGTTATTTCGGCACCGATGTAGATAAAGCTTTACTGCATATTCCGCACATGTATAAAGGAGAAGGAGTTCCCTTCGATCCTGAAGGCATAACCAGCACCCTGACAGCCATCGTCCAGGTGATTGTTGGCTACCTGGTGGGGATCTATATCAGGGCAAAAGGTAAAACCTTTGAAGGACTGGCCACTTTGTTTGTTGCAGGCTGCATGCTCATTTTTGTTGGTTTTGCCTGGGATATAGTTTATCCCATTAACAAAAAAATATGGACCAGTTCTTATGTATTGTACACTTCCGGTCTGGCCATTTGCGTATTGGGTGTTATGATCTACCTGATTGAATTTAAAAAAGCTACCGGCCCATGGTCAAGGTTCTTTGATGTTTTCGGAAAGAATGCGCTCTTCATATTTTTTATCAGTGGATTTTTGCCGCGTATTCTTGCACTACTCCGCTGGACAGACCATCTCGACGACAAAGGAAATAAGGTATACACCAGTGCGTTTCCCTGGTTCTATCAGCATATCTGCAAACCGCTGTTTGAAAATCTCAAGAACGGTTCATTGTTATACGCTATCTGCATGATCACCTTTTACTGGCTGATCGTTTACTGGCTCGACCGGAAGAAGATCTATATCAAAGTTTAGAAGTACTGGTCATCTTTTCAATTGCCCAGAAAATAAGACAGATAGCAATGAATAGAATGGAAAGAATGATGATGGAGAATTTGCTTACTGCCATATCATAGGCCAGCGAAGTGCTCCACTTGCTGACACCATTCTGCAGGTTTTTAAGCAGGCATATATTTTCAATAACATCGCAAATGCCCGCAATGATCATCAGGTAAGAAAAGAAATGCCCGGTCCGGATCAGAATTTCATGCCGGGTTTGAATGGACAGGTACACACAGGCAAATGACAGACCTGTTGTATACAATACAATAAACAGGAAGTCTATATAAACACTCTCAATGGCTTTATTGAATTTCCCCTCTGCAACCCAGGTCTGGATGATATTATCGGCGATAGAAGGCTGTTTGGCCAGTTCAAACTTTACTATTTCCCCGGATGTTAATGGAAGCAACAAAAAGCGGGAGCCTGTTATGAACAGCGCATTCAGGAAAAGCAAAATCCAAAACCATTTTTGTATTCGATGGTAAGGAACCGTTAATATTTGTCTCATGAAAATACTATCTTTCTAAAAGTAATCATTATTTGCGGGGTGTAAAAGCAATTTTATTCACGATGAAGAAACTGTTGCAATGGCTGTTGAAAAGACCGGTTACCTGGCTGGCTGAAAAGATATCATCCTCCCCCGAAAGAAAAGATGTATTCTCCTCTCTGTCACAATTATTAAAAGGAATCCTGGAAGAAAAATCAAATTCCGGCATGATTATCCCTTTTGACCTCACAAGGTCGAGGTTTATCATTTTCTCCGATCAGCACAAAGGAGCGCGTGATGCTGCAGATGATTTTCGTCTTGCTGAAAAGAATTATATCGCCGCATTGAAATATTATTTTGATAATGGTTTCCAATTCATCAACCTGGGCGATTGTGAAGAACTATGGGAAAACACCCCTGATCAGGTGATGGCAAAGAATGAAGTTTGTCTTCAACTGGAAGCCCGCTTTTTGGAGCAGGATCGCTATTATCGCGTTTTCGGTAACCATGATCTGCAATGGAAATTCGATTTCCCACGCAGCCGTTACCTGAAACCGGCATTTGGTGATAAGTTGAAAGTTTGTGAAGGCATCGTTTTACAAACCACCTATAATAACAGGCAATACTCCATCTTCCTTACCCATGGACACCAGGGCGATAAAAAAAGCGATGGTAATGCTTTCAGCACCTGGGTGGTAGCTGCGATCTGGACGCCCATTCAGCGCTTCCTCGAGATCAGCATCAACTCTACCTCCGATTCATTTGAGCTGGTAGATAAACATAATATCATCATGTACGAATGGAGCGCCACTCAAAAAGACCTGCTTTTCATTTCAGGACACACCCATAAACCCGTATTTGCCTCATTAGATCATATTGAACGACTCAACAAACAGCTGGAAAAAGCAAAGCGGCAAAATGATACCGATGCCGTACAGGAGCTGGAATCTGAGCTTGAATACAGGAAGGCCGAATATGCAGGCAAACAATTTCACAAAACAATGGTCAAACCTACTTACTTCAATAGCGGTTGCTGTTGCTTCAATGATGGTGATATAACAGGCATCGAAATTGACGGCGACAATATCCAGCTAGTAAAATGGCAGGAAGAGGATGGAACAATAAAAAGGACCGTGCTCGAGCACAGTCCTTTATCATACATCTTTGAGGAACTGGAGTAAGCTCACTCTCCTGATATTTCTCCCTTTCTCCATTGTTTAGGCGCAGCACCATCCATTTTCACAATTTTAGGATAGAATAATCCCACCGTTTCCACCAGGTGTTTTTGAGCTCCCATCACTTCATGAATATCCTTGTAAGCATGAGGCGCCTCATCCAGTCCGCCTCCAATCAGCTTTACTCCATGCTTTTTCAATATATCATTGAGCGCATGCTGAGTAACAGATTTGATGGCTGCAGTACGGCTCATTTTTCTTCCTGCCCCATGCGAAGCGGAAGCAATGGAGGCTACTTCTCCTTTCCCTTTCACAATAAACCCGGGAGCGGTCATTGAGCCCGGTATAATACCCAATACATTATTACCGGCGGGAGTAGCTCCTTTCCGGTGAACGATCACCGGCTTTCCTTCATGCATTTCTTTCCACGCGAAGTTGTGGTGGTTCTCTACCATCTTTAAAGGTTTACGTCCCAACTGCTTCGCGATCTTAGCATGGATCACATGATGACAGGCAGCTGCATAATCACCGGCAAGGTTCATGGCCATCCAGTATTCGATTCCTTCTTCTTCTTCCAAAGTAAACCAGGCAAGATTATTGGCTTCGCCCGGTAGCCTTCTTTTCTGTTTGGCCAGTTTGGTATAATGATTGGCGATATTAGCACCCAACGCCCTCGATCCGGAATGAGATAATAACCCGATATAATGACCGGGATCTATCCCAAGCACATTATCCTTTTCAGCTATTTCCACAATACCGAATTCAACAAAATGGTTTCCGGATCCTGAAGAGCCCAGTTGTTTAGCGGCCCTTGACTGCAATCCTTTCAGAAGCGGCAATTCATCAAACTCTTTCCGTTCGATCACTTCATGTGAAGTAGAAGTCTCAAATTGCCTTCCTCCACCAAACAAAGTTGCTTCGTTCAACTCCCTGGTAAAATACTGTTCCTTCTGCACCAACTCTTTTGGATCAATATCAAATACGGATAAGCACATCCGGCAGCCAATATCAACTCCTACTCCATAAGGAATAACCGCATTTTCAGTGGCCAAAACTCCACCAATGGGAAGCCCATATCCTGAATGTGCATCCGGCATCAGTGCTCCCGCTACTGCGATCGGCAATTTTGCGGCCTGGTACATCTGGTTCATGGCGCCCTGTTCAATAAATTCATTTCCGAATACATTGAATTGAATACCTGTATTATTGAGAGAAATATTTACACCTTCCAGGTCGGGTTTAGGTAATAGCTGCTGGGCAACAAGACCCAACACCGGATCAGCAGCATAATCAGATGGAGATTCCAATACTGATTTCAAAATATCAATAGCCTTATCCATCGGATCATGCTTGAAATTTTTCTCCATCACATTCATGGCAATACTGATCACCGGCCCTTCGGGATAACCGATGGCTCTCAAGTCTTTTCCTCTTAATTTTAATTTTGCCATAGTTTAATTTTCTATGAGTTCTCTTTTAAACCCTATGACTTCTATTCTTTCGGATTTGTATTCTTTTTCATGAGGGTTAGCGATCTCTGCAATGGTCATGGGCTGGTGAATGATAGAATTAAATCCCAGGTGGTTGCTTAACCGCTGAGCCTTTGTGATACTCAATTTACCAAATTCATATTTGGCTATCAATCTGCCCTTCCGCATCAAAGCCTGGTCAACCATAGTAAGTGGGCTATTAAAAGTACAGATCAGCTGTACATTCAGGAAGTCCGACAATAGGCCATCCGAAATATTCAGCAGGTTTGATACTGATGATTTACTCGAATACCGCCTGTCCATGATAATATTCTCTGCATCTTCAATGATCAATACACTGTTTGGGTTATCGATCAGGAGCTCAAGAAATTCAGGATCAGCAAGATTTCCCGCAATTTCGGGTGGAAGGAATAATATCCTTTTTTTTATCTTACCGATAAGGTACCGCAGATAAGTCGTTTTACCAGTTCCTGGCAGCCCGTGCAACAGTACCAGCCCTTTATCATTGTACTTGTTCAGCCGTTTCTGTATAATATCATCCACTTGCCCGAAATCATTTTCATAGAACAGGCCTAGGTCAAGTTTCGTCCTTTTTATTTCCATTGACTTCAGCTCGAGATAATTTCCGTTTTTCACGATCAGGTTTATCTCCAACGGCTTCCTGCGCTGCTTTTCTTTAAAGGTCTTCAGAAATTCAACCAATTGGATCACAAATTGTTCGTCTTTGTGGTCGTGCAATAACTCGCAATACCTGACATCAAATTCAAGCAGGCAATTGTTGTTTAGCACTACCAGGGTATCACGAAAAACAACTTTTTGTTTTTTTCTTTCAAAAAACCGGTAGCTGTGAACTGACGCTACTAAAGAGCTGTATTTTTCTTTAAATGCCTCAAAAGCTTTTTCGCCGTCTATATTATTCACAAAACTTAAACATGGCACTTTACTGAAAAAATACATATACATCGCCTTGCTGTCAAGGTAGTGAGTGTCGAATACACTATTTGAATTAATAATTTTTTGTTCCGTCAGATTGCTCATAACGTTTGTTTGAAATATGTTCAAATTCTTGTTTTCATAAAAAGTGCTCCCGGCACCCAGGTGCCGGGAAGGCACTTATTTTTGTGGTATGAATATCTGCCGCAGCTGATCAATTAATATCCCGTTACCACTCAGGCTGATGCTGTTGATCTTTTCTGCTATCTTTTCCACATATTCCATTTCTTTCAGCTTATACAACATCTGGTTTTCTTCCATCAGCTTTGCAGTATTTAACAGGCTACGGGTACTGGCAGTTTCTTCACGACGCATGATCACATTGGCCTGCGCTTTCTTTTCTGCTATCAGTACCTGATTCATGATCTCTTTCACATCACCCGGCAAAACGATATCGCGGATACCGAAACTGACCACCTCTATACCCAGCACTTCAGCATTGCTGCTTACAGTCTTCAGTATATAAGGAACGATAGTTTCCTTTTTCTCCAGCAATTCGTCAAAGCCAAGAGTACCGATATATTCACGCAATGCCAGTTGAAAAGCAACGTATAACTGGCGGTCATACTCTTTGTTCTTCAACAGGGCTTTTTCAATATCGACTACTTTGTACTGCGCCCATGCGTTGATACGCAAGGCAGCTTTATCTTTAGTCAATATTTCCTGGCCATTGATCTCTATCTGCTGCTGGCGGGTATCTACCTTACCAACATGAATAGGGATCTCATTCTTCCACCAGTAATACACCCCGCCTGGTAAGGTTTTCACATAATTACCGTCTACAAACAAGACCGCTTTTTCATACGCTTCAACGGTATAGTTACGGACATAAGGCACTACCAGCTTACTCATCAGGGTAGCACGGCCGATGGTTTCAGGGATATCGATCTTGCTGATATCAGCACGAACGAAATCATATTGTATTACACTTTTCCAGAAAGTATAGCGGTCGGCAGTCAGGACCTGCTTCAGCAATCCGTTTTCATATTGCAGTACGATCTCATTATCCTTTACCTCAATTACCAGCAATGATTCTGCCAGCTCAATATCCCTCAGGAGGATGTTCAATTCAACCGGCGCATAGAATGGCTGGGTCATTTCATATATGCGGACAGTCTTATTCCATCCCAGCCAATAAATCCCTTCCTTCAGCATACGCTGATATACGCCACGTTTAAATACCAGGGCAACCTGGTAGGCGTTTACACGAATTTTTTTCATGGTTGTTGTTTTAAGAGTTGATTAAAAAGCTGGCAATAACCGCCATCCCGTACTCACGGAGTCAGTCATTTGACAATCCTCTCTGCACTGGTTTGTTAACATGCGGTTATCGAAGCATCATCAATAGCCTGAAGTTAAAAAAGCAATGCAGATACAATTATCTTTATTACTGCCTGCAGGTGTTTACCGGATTGCCTCTCCCGCCTGGGCGGGACAAGCCGGCCATTACCACCAGCTTTACATCGATCGCCATTTTTTAAGAAGCGGCGTACTTCTTTCTTCCATGGTATTAGCATGGTGTTCTACCATCTGAACTATCTCCCCTACTGGGAGAGCAGGAGTCGAACCTGCGCTGGGATCTTCTGTTTCTCTAACAGAATCTAGCGGGCATCGCTCTATTGCAACAACAGCATACAGATAGTTACTACGTCTGCACTGCAGGGCTTAGAGAAGCCCACGCCTGGTTTGTTACCAATAGTCAAATACCCGTCTTCCTGTCAAGGAAGCTCTTGCGATGATTGGTCATCATCAATATTTTCTAAATCATTTCTATTAAGTCACTGAACTACTTTATTCGCACAGCTCGAACTGGCAAACGCATGAGGTTTCGCTTTGAAGGCAAAGCCCATTCCCAGTATATAACCCATGGCTTCTTTCAAGGCATCATTACTTTTGAAATTTGGATTAGTATTAATATCAGCATGGATTTCCATATCGATATTATAAACAGTGAACAACCTGCACAATGCATAACCCACATCGATGCTTTTGGACACTTCCAGTAACATCCGCTGTTTGATGCTCATCCTTTGGACAGTAGTTTCATTTTTTATATACATGAATCCTCCTTTCCCTTTCCGGATAAAGACAATTACGGTTGCAAACTCAGTCTCCCTGCCTTTAACCTGGCTGTCGGTACCGATGCAAACCTTTATTTCATGGCCTTGCTCTTTTTCTTTAACCAATACCCGCCTGATCTCATCTTCGATTGGCCGTTTGATCTTTTCACCGCTCAACCTTCTCCATTGCTGTTCCATTGTTATATTTTTAAATGTTTTTGTGGTGCCTTTTCTTCCATTCTGCCAAGGCACCAGTTTGTTTTTAATGTTTGTAACAGACAGGATTGATCTGATTTCCTATTCCCTCATTACCGAATCCTTCTATTCCAAACAAAAGTTTTCTCTTCTCCCCTTCGTTCTACCATTGAACTATGTTTCCAAATGTTGGCCCGGTGAGACTCGAACTCACAGCCCTCCGGTTAAAAGCCGGTTACTCTTGCCAATTGAGCTAAGTCATCAAAGATTCCCTTCCCGCCTTTGTCGGGAAGGGGCATCTTACCTCAACTGAAATTCAGCCGGGTGTTTTGCATGGGTACTTTTCTTCTCCCTGTTCATAGTCTCTTTGTTCCTTTTGTTCGAAGTCATCCATTCAACAATTAACCTGATGACCATCACAGCAACTAATAATTTCATGGCTACCTCCTTTCATTTTCATCACCAGTCTAAAACAAAAAACCCGGTCGTTATTGATTCGACCGGGTTTATCTCTTGTCCTGTACACAGGTTCATACCTGCGTATAGTGACACCACGGTCGCTTATGTGTAATATTTTGATCCACACCTATGAGAGCATTACTATACATACCCGGAAGGACACACTCCGTCCACCTGGCCGATAGGTCTCTGCCATCACATTTAATAAATCGCTTATATCGTAATTGATTCAGCATGTTTATGCATTTCTGAATGTGAGATTCAATATTGATGTTTTTACATACAAGTCATCGACAATTATTTCTTTCATCCTTACTCATGCAACACGCACAATAACAGCAACAAAAAACCCCGCGATTCAGGCGGGGCTTATGTTATATTGATGTAAGTTCTTTAACTTATACTGTAGCATAACATGCCCCGCGCCTGGCTAAGTCACCTAAGGGACTAAACCGATTCACCGTTTCAATATGTCTTTGGTTGCGGAGCATTTTCATTTTTTTGATGATGCAAAGTTGTAAATAATTTTTCAATCTCTCCAAATATTTCTTTGATTTTTTTTAAAATCACACAACTTTTTTTTAATTCATTTGATTCGTGTACAAACAACACTGCAAAACCAGGTTACTTTTTTACATTATCGTAATTAACTATTGACTGCCTGCTATATCCCCGAATTTATTTATTGCAACAATAAGTTTAAATTTATAGTAAATGCCCTCTTATGCTAAAACTAACCAAACTGCTACTGCTGGTCCTTGTTATGACCAGCTATATTTCCGGCTTCGCACAAAACCAGACCATTACAGGCAAAGTAACTGATGCAAAAAGCGGACAACCCCTATTCGGCGCCAGTGTAGTATTGAAAGGCGCACGTGCAACTTTAACAGACAAAGACGGATTATTCCGGTTAACTGCACCGGCAAACAGCACCCTGACAATAAGTATGGTGGGATATACGCCGGTAACGATCAATATAGGCACGCAAACCGAGATCAATGTAAGTCTTGAAGCTGCTATAACAGAATTAACACAGGTGGTCCTCGTAGGTACCCGCAGTGCCGGAAGAGTTAAACTCGAAACACCCGTTCCCGTAGATATCGTAAATGTAAACCAGGCTGCCATGCCCACCGCCCGTATGGACTTAACCTCCATCATTAACTACGCAGCCCCATCTTTCAACTACAACAAACAAAGTGGTAGTGATGGCGCCGATCATATTGACCTCGCCACATTGCGGGGACTCGGGCCTGATCAGACACTCGTACTTATCAATGGCAAAAGAAGACACCAGACCGCATTCATCGCAGTCTTCGGAACAAGAGGCCGAGGTAATTCAGGAACTGACCTCAGCGCCATTCCACTCAACGCCATCGAAAGAGTAGAAATTCTGCGCGATGGCGCCTCCGCACAATATGGCTCCGATGCCATCGCGGGCGTAATTAACCTGGTACTTAAGAAAAACGTAAAACAATTAACAGGTAGTGTCGGCATCTCTGGTTACTATGACAGAAAGTATAACCCCTATTTCAAAAAAGAATATGGTCAATATGTTTACGATGGCGGAATTGATGGAGAGGCGCTGACAGCAAATGTAAATTATGGCGTACCCATCGGAAAACAAGGCGGTTTCATCAATTTTACAGGGAACTTCATTACGAATGGCAAGACTTACCGCCAGGCGTTAGATACAAATCAGAACAGCAAGGATTTCATGTATACTAATATTTACCGCCGTGCACATGGTGATGGTTCTCTTACAGCAGGCGGCGCATTTTTTAATTCAGAAATACCTTTCGCAGGCAGCAGCGCCACCAGCTTCTACGCTTTTGGCGGATATAATTACAAATCTTCAGACGCCTATGCCTTCACACGTAACTTCTCTGCCCGGCCTGATCGCTTTCCTACCACCAATACCGGCGCATTGATAGACGTTCCCGGCATTATCATGACTACCTCCGATGGCGAAAAATATTTCAACCCCCATATTCAGACGCATATTCAGGACTATTCACTGGCCGCCGGTATCAAGGGTAAAACGGCCGGCTCATGGAACTGGGATATCAGTAATACCATCGGCGCCAATGACTTCCATTTTTATGGCGACAAAACTTTCAATGCTTCAAAAGGAGCTACCCAAACCCATTTCGATGACGGAGGATTCAACTTCTTACAAAATACCCTGAACCTCAACTTCAATAAATACATGCCCAATATTGCAGCAGGCTTTAACCTCGCATTGGGCGCTGAATACAGGTATGAACGCTATAAACTGTTCGCAGGAGAAGAAGGTTCTTACAAAAATTATGATCCCAACAAAGAAGTAACCAACGATAATGGTGATGTGCTCACCGTAGCAGGAGGCTCACAGGGTTTTCCGGGTTATCAGCCAAATGATGTAGTGAATGCCAACCGGTCAACTATCGGCGCTTATGTAGATGCGGAACTCGACGTCACAAAAATATTCCTCGTTGGCGGAGCAGTTCGTTTTGAGAATTACAGCGATTTCGGATTCACGCATAACTACAAACTTGCAACCCGTGTAAAAGCTTCCCATAATTTCAACATTCGCGGTTCAGTCAGCACCGGTTTCCGCGCACCCTCCCTGCAACAGATCAATTTCAGCTCTACTTTTACTACTGTGCAGGGTGGTACGATTGCAGAAGTAAAGATCGCACCAAATTTCAGCCCCATTACCAAAGCAGCCGGTATCCCTGAACTAAAACAGGAAAAATCAGTTAATGCCAGCCTGGGCTTTACCTGGAAACCCATCCCTGAATTAGCTTTTACCGTCGACGGATATTGGGTTAAGATAAAGGACAGGGTCGTTTTGTCCGGACAGTTCAGCGTGGATGATAATACGCTCGATCCTGCTTTGATCGCCGCTATGCAAAACCTCAATGTAAGTCTTGCCCAATTCTTCGCAAACGCAGTTAACACCAGCAACAGGGGAGTAGACATTGTGATCGAGTACAATAAAAAATTCGGCACTAATAATAATTTCAAAGCATTATTCACAGGCAATTTCCAGAAGATGGATATCGACAAGATAAATGTGCCTCCCAAATTGAGTGGTACTGCCGACCTGCAAGCCACTTTCCTCAATGAGAGAGAGCAAAAATTCATCCTGGCATCTGCACCGAAATCAAAATTCGGGCTGAACCTGGAATATGGAATAAAGAAATTTACCGCCGGGGTCAGGGTTACTTATTTCGGAGAAATGACCATCCTCGGTTATGGCGATGGAACGGCAGATGATTTTACCCCACCTTTCCAGCGCGGTGATTTATATGCTTATGTCCCCGCGGATGCAGACGGTCATCCGGTAAAAGATGAATATGTTTATAGTGGAAAACTGGTCACCGATCTCTATTTCTCATATAAGCTCTCCAGGAATTTTACGCTATTTGCCGGTGCCGATAATCTTTTCAATGTGCATCCCGACCTTGGAACTGCTCCCGGCGCTGTGGGCTGGGCATTCAATAATGAAACTGGCGGTCCCTGGGATGCCGTTCAAATGGGTGGAAATGGAATGAGGCTGTTTATGAAACTCGGATTCAGCTTTTAAACTGATCACATATCCACCGGCGCATATAGATTATGCTTGATGGCATAGATGATAATGCCGGCGGTATTCTTTACATCCATTTTCTCCATGATCTTCATGCGGAGCCCCTCGACTGTGCGAACGGATAAGAATATCTTTTCCGCGATCTGTTTGCTGGTAAATCCGCTGCAGATGTCGCGAATGATCTCCTGTTCACGGTCATTGAATTCCGGCCTGACAGCTTGTTTGTAAGGATTGAATTTGCTCTTGGCCACCATCTGAGCCAGTTTATTGGAGGTATGTCGGCAGTAATAAGGTTGCTGTTCGTAAACAGATTTGATGGCGTCGACTATTTCATGTTTGTCGGCATTCTTGAGGAGATAGCCTTTGGCTCCGGCTTCCAGCATTTCGATGATCAGGTCTTCTTCATCAAACATGGTCAGGGCAATAATACCAATATGCGGATAATGCTCTGCCAGGTGCCGGGTAGCAGCAGCACCGTCCATACGGGGCATTTTCACATCACTGATAACGATATCCGGCTGTTGCATTTTCACCTGCTCAATCAATTCCTTTCCATCTCCGGCCTCACCTACGAGCTCTATATCAGGTTGCTTCTGAAGCATTACACGCAAGCCATCCCGGAATATTTCATGGTCATCAGCAATAATCACTTTTATATTGCCGTATGTTTTCATCTGGTAATATTTATAGCGATCAGAGAGGTATTTCGAACGTGTACATGGTCCCTTTGCCGGGTTCGGCCTGGCAGGTAAGTTCGCCTCCCAACACTTCGGCCCGGCTCTGCAAGTTACGAAGTCCGAGGCCGGGATTATCTTTTAGTTTGGCAAAATAATCAAAACCCTTGCCGTTATCGGCTGTCATGAGGAAAAGCCGGTCATTTTCAATGACTATTTTAATGATCAGAAGGCTTGCATGGGCGTGTTTGATCGTGTTATGAAGAATTTCCTGGATAATACGGTAGATATTGATCTCTTTATGGGGATTGAGGTGCAGTTCCTGTTCGCAGATAAATCGCACCTGGAGGGAGGAAATATGGCGGTTATTTTCAATAAACTCATCGATGGCTTTCTTGAGGCCTTTACGCACCAGCGTATTTGGCATCAGGTTATTGGATATTTCCCGCAGTTTGCGGATGATATTATCGAGATGAACGCTCGACTTGGCAATAATCTCCTGATCGCCCGGCTCATTGGTATCCAGGCTGTTTATCTGCAGCTTAACAGCAGATAACAGGGGTCCTAATTCGTCATGCAAGTCTGAGGCGATCCGTTTACGTTCTTTCTCGAGAGTATCTATTTCTGCCTGTATCTTTTCCTTGTTCAATCTTAGCCTCTTTAAGTGATAGCGGATGATAGTGACTATTAAATAAAGAAGGATGACACCTACAACACTTGCTACTATCAGGATAGATTGATAAAATTCTTTTTCTGTGGGATCCATAAAATGGCTACGCCATAAAAAAGATTTGCTAATAAGTTACAGTAAACGACTATCGATTGTAAATAATTCTGGAATTGTAAGCTTACATGGATTTTCAGGATCGATATCTGGGTGATGCTGATGATGCTGAAAAAAGTATAAAAGACGATCACACCGAGGCAGATCCAGAATTTGGCATTGGTAAAAATATTAGTGGGCTCCTGTATAATTACTTTCCCGAAGGCAGTAATGCCCAAAAACACCAATCCCAATCCATAAACCGACCTGAAATAAAAATTGATCCTGGTAAGCCCGACTACAACAAAAGTCGTTACCAGCCACAGGATAAAGAAGATAACAATGACGGTGATATAATTCGCTCTTTTATAATTTAATAGCCCCCAGTTATGAAACAGCCACAGGAATAAATAAAAATCAAGGAATGGAAAAAAATTCTGCATGGCTACAAAACCTGCACGCATTCCATTCTGCATTAATATATACTGCACCACTTCAACGATCGCCCCCAGTATCACGACATAGATAAAGGGGTAGTAAGATTTATCGATCTTCCTAAATCTTATTATCCCAAACAAAGCGGCGGGAACAATACTTAAGCTCAGGATAAAAAGAAGCAAGTCACTCATAGATGTAGTATTTCCGTTGAAACAGTGGACGGATTTGATTTATTATTCCTCTATTTCAATTTTAAAAAAGGGGGCACGATCAACAACGAATAATTACGCAATCCAGGTAAAGATGGATGGCTGGACCTGCTGTTGCTTTTACCGGATCTCACCATCCATCTTATTAATATATTTTATCGATAGTCAATAAATTAATGGGTATTATATATATCTGTTATGGATGGCCATCATCACCCGGATTACAGGGCGGGTTACATTGACCATATTCCAGTCCGCCGCCATCTCCGGGATTACCCACTTGTGCTGCAGCGGCGGTTCCTCTTTTCCAATAAAGGTCCTGGCCCTGCGAATTCACTCCTACGATCATCATCCTTAGCTGGTTTTCTTTTCCACCGCCAGCTGTCTTTACTCCATAATAAATACGGAGACCCACACAGGCGGTATCTTTTAATAATTCAAGTAATTGTCTTTTATTAAAGGCTTCACTGTACGAGAAAGAAAGGTTGGGTACTCTTCGGGCAAGAGTATCTTTCTGAACATCAAAGCTGGCCCTGAACTTATCAATATCCCCTTTAGGAATATAATGGTCTATTTTGGCCAGTGAGGAAGTGTCTTTAGGTACGGGGATACAAATCGTCTCTCCCGGATTTCCCTGGCCGTCAGTGGAAGTGCAGGAGGTAAAAATCGAACATGAGAGTGATACAGAGAACACAATGGAGGTAATGGTCTTCAGTGACCTGATCTGGATAGTTGCCATAAATTAGGTTTTTGAGTTAACACTGAATTAAAGGTATTGGGATTGTTTAAATCAACATTAAGTAGAACTACTTATTTTATACCCGACTCTTACTTTTAAGAATCGGTAGTTCAACTCTTTGTATACATTTTAACTTGTATGAACTTCGACAACGAACCCCTTCTCCCTGCTCCGTTAGAAGAACCATCCAAGACTATTATTTTAAAACTAAAACTTTTACAATGAGGCAGCAGTATGCTATTGTTTCCGGCAGGGCGTCAGTTATTACAGTGAAGGATTTCCGGAATGCGTTTACGGATATAATGGCCGATTCCTTCGAAGTTATGGAATGTTATTACTATGGGAAGATCCAGGTGCTGGAAGGATCCCTGACGAACCTGAATTTGCTGGAGAACGCAAAAGAAATTGAATTCCTGTGCCGCGAGATCAGCCGCACAAAGGATGCACTTAGGAAGATAAGTAAGAAACAAAGATTGGATTGGTAACCTGTTTTTATAACCCGGTTAAAACAACCGCCCCTGTTCACCCGGCCTTCTGAACCTGGTGGTGTCAAGTTCCCACTCCTCCTCGTTCATTCCGTACAATTTTCCGTACTTTTTGTAAGTCTGGTTGATCATATCTGCGATACTACCCTCACCGCGCATACGAACGCCCCAGCGGGTATCATTTACCTTGCCGTCATGGCTCTGCTCGATCAGGTGCCATACTTTATCGGCACGGTCAGGGAAATTCTTATACAACCAGTCGTGGAAAAGGAGCTTGACCGCCCCGTTCAGGCGGATAAATGTGTAAGCTGTGAAAGTAGCGCCATGTTCTTTGGCAGCTTTCATAATACGCTGCATCTCGTGTTCATTAAGGCCGGGGATCATGGGTCCCATCATCACGCCCATTCGTACACCAGCATCGCTTAATTCTTTGATCACCCTTAAGCGCTGCTGGGCAGTGGCGGTTCTAGGTTCCATAACACGCCTGAGGTCTTCATTGAAAGAAGTAATGGAAACCAGTATCGACACCAGGTTTTTCTTTGCCATCTCTTTCAGGACATCGATATCCCGGAGCATGCCGGAGTTCTTGGTGATCATTCCCACCGGCTGATTGAATTCATTGCAAACCTGCAGCAGGCTTCTGGTAAGGCCGTATCGATGCTCAGCAGGTTGATAACAATCTGTATTGCCGCTGATGGAAATAGGAAGGCATTCCCACTTGGGATGAGATAGAAATTTGCGGAGAAGCGGAGCGGCATTTTTCTTGACGATGATCTTGCTTTCAAAATCAATCCCGGCGCTATAACCCCAGTATTCATGAACATTGCGTGCATAGCAATAGATGCAGCCATGTTCACAACCCGCATAAGGGTTCATGCTATACCACATGCCCACATCCGGACTGTCGACTTTATTGACAATACTTTTAGCTTCCTGCTCAATATACTGGGTGGCTACATTCGTTTCGGTCCAGTCATCAATACCTTCAATATGTTCTTTCGTTTTCTCGTCTTTCAGGAACTTATTCTTTGTATTGAACTGGGCGCCGCGGCCTTTGAAGTATGGAGAGGATTCTTCTTTATCCTGAGGTGTAACAGGCACATGGTCCTGCTGTAGTTTTTTCATTGTACGATTGGCTTTAAATATTCACACTGATTCTTTACTCAATGGCGCCGCAGGCGCCACTCCTGGTGCCCACCACCACCATCGCCCCAGCCGACAGGCCTGCCCCGCCAAAGCGGGGCAGGAGCCGACGAGTGTAATCCCGCTACATACAGAACCACATTGATGGCTATACAAACAACTCCCCCTGTTTGATTGCCACCGGCAAATTCATAAATTCAAATCTTTCTGCTATCTGGTAAGACCTATCCCCCATTCTACGTTTCAGCAATAACATACTATCAGCAATAAATCTTCCCGTAAAATGGCGATGAGAGTACTCTAACCATCCCTGTTCATATTGCCATGGCAACAACTTGCGGGCTACAGTAATGAAAGGATCGTTCATAAAATGAGGCTTATGGTCGTCGTCGAGTTTCATGAGGCGTTGCGATTCACGGATTTCACGGACCAGATTCTGAATCGGAACTTTTGTAGTGACATCGATATATATGGTATGACTGGGAAAACTTCCGAAATTGCTGAGCTCCACCTTAAATGGCTGAAAGCCCATCGCAACAGTCTTCAGGCGGTTGACAATCCGTTCCTCCAACATCTCATATTGTGAAAACCTGACCAGTGCCACCTGAGGTTTACCGCCTAAAGCCGTTGCATTATTATATTTTTCAAAAAATTCTTTCTTAACCTGTACGATCTTATTCCGGAGCTCCTGGTGAGGGCTCAGCACAACCAGGTACTCATTTACCCTGTATCCCGGTATCGTTTGAATGTTTAGTTTCATAACTTTTCTGTTTGTGTATTAGGAGGTGATTAATTCTTACGCCATTTCTTCCCCATAGGCTGGGACTTCATTCCCAGCACCCTCGAACGCCCCGGCGGGCATAAACCGGAACACATTCACCGTTTTGGCAGTCGCAAACGGATGATCCCTTCTCAGCAATACCAGCTCATTAGCCATAAAAGAAGCATGGAAAGTTTTACGCGAAAAAGAAGGCATTGCTTTCAGGAATACCTCTTCCGCCAGATCACCGGCAACGCTCAGGTGCGGATGATGTAACCAGGCTGAACGCCCTGAAGAAGAGCGTACATAATCATTGATTGCCTGCAGGTCCCTTCCCAACTGTTTAAACGGCTGCTGGTTTTGTACACGCAGGTAAATTGTATGATTGGGAATGCCATTATAATTATTGAGGTGAACCGGAAAACTGCGAACACGGCTGCAGATACGCTGTATCCAGCGGATCAGAGTTTCCTCCATTTCTTCAGTGGCATGAAAACCAGCTACATTAATATGCGGAAAAACGCCAACAGTCTCTTCCAGTCTATAATGATCATAAAAGCGATGCTTTACATTCATCAGCTTATTATAGACGGCGGTATCAGGATATACCACCAGTCGGTATTCCCGCAACCCGTGGCTGACAGCCCGGGATGATGCCTGTGTTCCTAACCCATCCATACAAAAATTTTAAATGATCACGAATTTAGCATAAATTTACTAAACATTTTAGTATTACCAAATTTAATTATTATGGATGGGGGAATTTTTAACGGATCAGCCTACAAAGGCTCCAAACAGTACTCACAGTGGGATGTGAAGACTGCCGATGCTACTGGCTTTGGCGCAGCAGCAGACGATTATATGGAAAGAGGCATCGACCTCAATGAACAGCTCATAGGCAACAAGCCGGCCACCTTCTTTATGCGCGTTCGCGGCGATGCAATGGAAGGCGCCGGTATTCATGATGGCGATATCATCATTGTAGACCGCAGTCTCAAAGCCGTCAGCGGAAAAGTGATCATCGCCATGCTCAACGGCGAAATGCTGATTCGCCGCCTGGAAAAAACATTTAACAAAATGAGACTGGTGCCGGAAACACCAAAACTCTCACCGATAGATATCGATCCGTCCTGTGAAAGTTTTAGTGTGTGGGGAGTAGTGACATATGCTATTCATTCCATTTAATTATTATTTATGAAGGCCATTGTCGACTGTAACAGTTTCTATTGCTCCGCTGAAAGATTATTCAGGCCCGACCTGCTGCACAAACCAGTCGTGGTATTGAGCAACAACGACGGCTGCATCGTTTCCCGCAGCGATGAAGCCAAAGCCCTGGGCGTACCCATGGCAGGCGCTTACTTCGAAGCAAAACCTGTAATTCAGAAATATGGCATCGCCGTATTCTCTTCCAACTATAACTTATATGGCGACCTCAGCTGGCGCGTAATGGAAACACTACGCATCCTCACGGGCGACCATCAACACCAGAAAGTGGAAGTATATTCAGTCGACGAGGCTTTCATTGATCTCAGTCACATCAAAGAAGAAGACCTCTATAAAGAGGCCCTGCGTATCAGGCAAACAGTAGAACAGTGGACCGGCATCTCCGTTTCCATCGGCGTGGCGCCCACTAAAACATTGGCCAAGCTCGCCAATTACCTCGCCAAGAAAAACAAAGCGGCCACCAACTGCATAAAAGTATTGGCCACCCGCGATGACCAGGTCAAAGCGCTCAAAGAAACCAGGGTTGGAAATCTCTGGGGTGTTGGCGGAGCCTATGCCTCCAAACTCATCAACCAGGGCATTACCAGTGCCTGGGAACTCAGCAATATGCCCGAAGAATGGGCGCACCGCCATATGGGCGGAGTTATGGGCACCCGTCTCATTCGCGAACTGAACGGAATTCCCGGGAAAGAAATGGATCAGCCACTCACCAATAAAAAGATGATCGCCACTACCCGCATGTTCGGTTCGCCCGTTACCAGTATCAACGATATCAAAGAGGCCGTTGCAACCTATACCTCCCGGGCAGCCGAAAAACTACGCCGCCAGCGCAGTGCTGCCAATATCATCAGCGTATTCATTGTTCCCAAAGAACAGCAGTATAATATCAATTTCCGGCGTGGACCTACCATCAGCTCTTACATAACATTGCCTTCAGCTACCAGTATTACCAATGAGCTGATCAAGCCGGCTGTAAAACTCGTGGATGAATTATTTGAAAATGGGAGGACTTACAAAAAAGCAGGCGTCATGCTCAGCGGACTTGTTCCTGATGAATCCATCCAGGGAAATCTCTTTGTAGAACAATCGAAGAATAATGGAAGACTCCTGATGGATATGATGGACAATATCAATTTCAGCATGCGCGACGACGTCCTCAAATTCGCTACCTCAGGCACCACGCGCGACTGGAAAATGCGCCAGGAACTCCGCTCCAAACGCTACACCACCCGCTGGGAAGAGCTCTTCGAAATATCGTAAAATTTTCTATTTCCCCCGGCTTTATATTGCCTTGGCCTTCAGGCCAAGGTCATTCAAAAAATTTAATTTGCTCCCCGCCTGCCAGCGACCCCGGTTTTATAAACGTCGGTTTCAACAGGTCCAGCCCACACACCTCATGCAGCTTATCTGCCACATACACCGCAATCTCCGGCGAATACACATCATCCTTTGTATGAACAATGAAATAGATCTCTTCCATTCCCTCCTGCAGCCATTCTTTGATCCGCTGCGCCCATTCATCTATTCGCGGGTAATCTGTCGGATGCATATTATTCGCCACAAAACGGATCATGACTTGCGGAATGGTCACATGCATATGCACACAATCCCTCCTGCCAGACGTATCTGAAATAACGGTACCGATCTTTAAATGATACAGCTTGTTGAACAATTCCTTTTTGATCGCTTCATTGGTGAACCATTCGGGGTGACGAAGCTCCAGCAGAAAACTCATTTCTCTCGGGAGCGATTGCAGGTAGGTAAATAATTCTTCGCGTCTGAACGGACTGAAAGAATCACTCAGCTGAATAAAGATGGGTCCCAGGTGTTCACCAAAAGCAGCAATGCCATTCAGGTATTGATTAGTGATCGGACCTTTATTTCCAAGCCCGCCCTGGTGCGTAACTCCTTTAAACATCTTCGGACAAAACTTGAAATCCTTTCCATCTGCCTTCTCAGCCCAGCGATGAATAGCAGCCGCATCGTTCACTTTATAATGAGTAGCATTCAGTTCAATACAGGAAAAGTGCTTTACATATTCGCTCAGAAAATCCTTGTCCTTTGTTTTGGCAGGATAGATCTTTCCCGGCCATTCAGTCGACCCCCAGCGGGCAGCGCCGATATAGACTTTGGCCTGTTCTTTGGCCTTTCCGCCCAATACGATCCTGTTCCCCGGGGGTTCCGGGGGCAGACTGAAATTGATCGTATTCAGCTGATTTTCCGGTACTTTGCCAAATTCCATGGATCAAGATAATAAGTGCAATTTATTAAAAATCTTATCCTTTAAAATATAACCATTCCCCGTCCGTCTTCCTTATATAACAATGAAGGAGTCGTTGACGATAGCATCAGGCACAGTGGCAGATCAAAAACGCAATATAGCCCAGGTAGTCAAAGATTACAGCAAACGCTTAATGGGGTTTATCCGCAAAAGGGTAACCAATGAAGCCGACGCAGAAGACATATTACAGGATGTATTCTACCAGTTTGTAGGCAATAACCAGCCCATAGAACAAATGACCGCCTGGCTGTTCACCGTAGCACGTAACAAGATCATTGACCGCCAGCGAAAACAAAAACCCGAATTACTCGACGATGTATTCGGAGAGGAAGAAGGCGAAGACTCAATGAACTGGAGCGAGTTGCTGTTCAGCTCAGCCGATACACCTGAAAACGAATATATCCGCACTCTTTTCTGGCAGGAACTCAACAGTGCACTGGAAGAACTTCCTGAAGAGCAAAGAACTGTTTTTATTCAGCATGAGCTAGAAGGGATTTCTTTCAAAGAGATCTCGGAAAAGACCGGTGAATCCGTCAACACCTTATTGAGCCGTAAGCGCTACGCCGTATTACATCTGCGTGAACGCTTACAGGATTTGAGAGACGAATTATTAAATTATTAAAATAACATTTGGTATGAGACGCTTTAAAGGCCCGAAAATATTTTTGATCATCCTCTGTGTTGCAGCGGGCATTGCATTGTTCACATTCATAGTGATGACACTATGGAATGCCATTCTCCCCGGAGTATTGCATGTTACCACCATCACCTTCTGGCAGGCATTGGGAATACTGGTACTATGTAAATTATTATTCGGAGGATTCCACGGCCGGGGTGGAGGAGGATGGGGTAACAAAGGACATCAATGGCGCAGGCGAATGAAGGAAAAATGGGAAACCATGTCACCCGAAGAAAGAGAAAAATTCAAACAGCATTTGAAAGAACGCTGCGGCCCCCGCTGGAGAAATCGCTGGATGGACCCTGAACCCCCGGAAGAAAAGACCACTAAACCAGGCGAAGCAGGAACTGATTAATAATAACAGAAATGCTTATGGAAGTCTTAGTATTCAAAACCAATCTACGTTACAAGAAACAGGTTACAGCAGTCGCATCAAGCCTTAATAATATTGAAGGCGTACAAAAATGGAATGTAGACCTGCATGATTGCGACAAGGTCCTTCGCATTGAAGCCAACAATATTTCTCCCCAGGTAATAAAGCATACCCTGCTTCGTGCAGGGTATTTCTGTGAAGAACTGGAATAACGAATTCCTTACCTTCACAGCCATGAAATGGCTATTATCTTTCATCCTGCTGATCTCCCTCCAGGGATTCACTCAAAACAGGCCGAATGTTATTTACATCATGAGCGATGACCATGATAATGATGCCATCAGCGCTTACAATAAAAAATTCATTTCCACTCCCAATATTGACCGTATCGCCAAAGAAGGCATCCTCTTCAATCGCTGTTTCGTGGGAAATTCCATTTGCAGTCCTGCAAGAGCTACCCTGCTCACCGGACAACATTCACACAAAAATGGCGTGAAAGATAATTTCACACGCTTTGACTCCAGTCGCAACACCATGCCGAAGGTATTGCAGGCGGCGGGCTATCAAACCGCACTGGTAGGAAAATGGCACCTGCATTCTTATCCCACAGGTTTCGACTACTGGAAAATACTACCGGGACAGGGTCAGTATGTTGAGCCATTATTGATCAACATGAATGGCGATACCAACCGCTATCATGGCTATGCCACAGACGTTATTACTGATGAGGCTATTCAATGGCTTAACAACCGCGACAAAAACAAACCTTTCGTTTTGCTCCTGCATCATAAAGCGCCACACCGGTATTTTTTACCGCCGGTTAAATACCTTGAACAGTTTCATAGCAAGAAATTTCCCGAACCGGCCACCTTATTCAATGACACAGCAGGCCATGGCAGCGCCGGACATATCCAGACCATGAGCATTATGCGCAACATGAAACTGTGCAGTGACCTCAAAGTTGATCCCGCTTACCTCATGGATATTCCGGAACTCAAACCCGATAACGCAGAGATCAATTATTACAATGCCATCATGAATCGCATCCCTGAGCCAGACCGGTCAAAGACCAGGGAGATCTATGCAGAACGGGGAAAATTGATCCAGCAACTGAAACCAACAGGCGATGACCTGCTGAAACTAAAATACCAGTGGTATATGCAGGACTATCTAGCGTGCGTAGCCTCCATTGATGAAAATATTGGCAGACTATTGAAATATCTCGATGATAATGGTCTCACCAATAATACAGCCATTATGTATACCAGCGACCAGGGATTTTATCTCGGAGAAAATGGCTGGTTCGATAAAAGATTCATGTATGATGTAAGTATGCAGACGCCGCTGGTGATGCGCTGGCCCGGTCATATTAAACCCGGCACCAGCACCCGTGCAATGACACAGAACATCGATTTTGCTCCCACCATCTTAGATATCACCGGCACACCCATTCCTTTCTGGATGCAGGGGCAAACCCTCGTGCCTCTTGTCACGGGAAAACAGCAATCACTCAAACGTCCATCCCTCTACTATCATTATTATGAATATGGAACTGATCACACCGTCATCCCTCATCTCGGTATTCGTGGAGAAAGATATAAGCTCATTTATTTTTATACGGTCAATGAATGGCAACTATTCGATCTGCAGAGCGATCCTGATGAGCAACATAATCTCATAAATAATCCAAAATACAAAACCATCACCGAACAACTAAAGAGGGAATTAATTCAGCTGAGGGATATATACGACGATCATGAACCCGCCGGCGAACTCAACTGATCAGAGTGATTTCTTATAGAGATTGTATAATATCTTATCATCAGTTTTATTGATCCTGACGCCTGTACTATCCTGCAAATAGTGTCGCCTGAAAGCACGGATAGAAGCCACCGTATCTTTCATATCATACCCGATAATTCTCAATGCCTGCATTCTGTCAAAAACAGGAGGAGCTACCACTGTAGTGGTATCATCATACCATAAACCAAAACCACGGTCAGCCAGTTGCTTCCACGGAAAGAAAACATTCGGATCATTTTTGCGTGTAGGGGCTATATCGCCATGACCAATAAAATTCGGAGCAGGGATCGCATACTTATGTTTCAGTGTATCCAGTAGTTTAATGAGACTGGTGATCTGTGGGGCAGGGAAAGAATCGTATCCATTATTGTCCAGCTCAATGCCGATGCTCGATGAATTGATATCGGTGAAATTTCCCCACTTGCTCAGTCCCGCCTGCCAGGCACGGAGGTAATCATTCAGCATGTGATGCACGGTACCGTCTTTACAGATCACATAATGAGCGCTCACTTTGGAAGATACCAGGGTGAATGCTCTCAGTGTGGCATCACAGTTTGCTTGTGCAGTATGATGAATGATCACAAAATTAGGCTTACGCAGATCGAAGTTGGTAGTGCCCACTGCATATTTCGGACTTACGATCGAATCCAGTGTCATGACTTCCGGAACAGGACGCAGAATGGTGGCCAGCTCTTTTGACTGACTACGATATGCCTTATTGGTTTTGGAGTATGGGTTATGCGCACAACTGTAAACAATAAAGGCAAAGACTAATATGAATAGAATTGCGGGTTTTTGCGGTAAGCTCATTGACGTTGGATTATTGCAGGTGCAAAGTAACTAACTCCGGGAACGCAAAAAAATTCCCCCTTATTAAGGGGGAACTTTCTATACACCTTATAACTATAAAACTGACTAACTTATTGTCCTATTCCACCGCCCTGGCTGCCTACGCGTTTGCCTTCATCTTCAGATGCGGTTTTACGCTGGCGGGCTGCTTTAACCTGGTTATTACCGAAGCGGTAAGTAAACGCTGCTTTGAACATACGTGTTTCTGGTTTACCGCTGGCGATCAGCATCTGACCTGCATAATTGCTTTCTCCTTTCCACTTGATGCTGTTGAAAATATCGCTCACAGAAAGTTTCAGGCTGCCCTTTCCTTTCATGAGGGTCTTCAAAAATCCTGCATCAATTCCCCAGATAGACTTACTCTTGAAAGTTCCCTGCCAGATAGTGGGTGAATTAAAGAATCCACTTATTTCACCTGTCACGGTTTTGTTCAGCTTAAACGTCTGTTGCGCATATATATTCGCTGCAAATGCATCGAGATTAACTTTCTTATCAGGACCGAAATCTGCCTTGTAATGTGAATAGCTACCATTCACATTGAAGAATATGCTATACCATTTGTACTGGTAAGGATAGCTGATATTCAGGCTCACGATATCCTGTGTGGCCAGGTTCTTCTGTGTTATGAATGCTTTTGATGTTTCAGTTACTTCCACGATCTGGCTGAATACATCTTTAACATGGCTGTAATTCAGTGTGGTGTTCAAACGATACTTATAAGTATTGGTAACGCCAAAGCTGTTGGTATACTGAGGTGTCAGATTTGTGTTACCCTTCTGGTAAGTATAATCATCCAGTCTGAATTCAAACGGGTTCAGACTTTGATAAGAAGGCCTGTCGATACGGCGGCTATAAGTGAAGCTCCATTGGTTTGTTGGCTTCTTATTGAAAGTAAGAGCTGCGCTTGGGAAGAAGTCTGTATAATGCCTGTTGAAAGTACTGTCATAATTATCATAAGAACTTCCATTCCACTTTTTACCTGTTGAATGACCTTTTGCATTGGTGTTTTCCATACGCACACCAGCCTGGAACATAATGCCTTTCTTCAATTGCCTGTTATAGTTCACATACAACGCATTGATATTTTCTTCGTAATCGAAATTATTGCTGCGTCCCTGATCAAGTAACTTGGAATTACCTATCACGTCATACTTACTGAAATCATTGCCGCTCTTTACATAGGAAACCTTGCCGCCGACACCCAGTCTTCCTTTCTTATAATTCTGTTCATAATCCGTTTTGAAACTATAGATATCGATATTACTTGGCGCCAGCATATTATATATATTGGCGTTTGTCGGGTTGCCGGAAGGATCATAGTAATAGTTCGGCTGGATCTGGTCGCTCTTGATGCGGTATAAGCCATAGTCTGCATCCATATTCAACTCGCGGCCGCTGGAATCAGCATACCGGAAGTTCACGTTATTGTTCACATTGTTCCTTTTGGAGTTGGTGCTGTTATCAGCCACCAGGCTCTTCGCCAAAGTATGTGTGGGTTTATAATATATATTGGTCTTGGCCAGGTTGGTGATCTCCTGGTCAGACAAAGTACCATTCACCATCACACCGAGGGTCGTTCTCTTATTTACGGTAAAATCAGCGCCTGCCTTGAAGTTATGGCTGTTCGCTTTGAAATTGAGCCCTGAATGTCCATCGAAAATACTGTCTGCCACTTCGCGGTACAGGTTGATCGTATTTTCCTGGTTGTTGCGGCTGTAATTATAATTACCAAAAATATTCACACCCTTGTCGCGATGATTCAAAGAAATACCACCATTATATTTTGGTGTTATACCCAGGTTGTAGCCTGCAGTGAGTGAACCGTTGGTACCAAACGATTTGTTCTTTTTCAGCTTGATATTGATAATACCAGCATTACCGGCAGCTTCATATTTCGCAGAAGGATTGGTAATGATCTCGATCGCTTCTACAGAAGAAGACTGAATGGATTTCAGGTATTGTGCAAGATCGGCGCCAGACAAAGGCGTCGGACGACCATCGACATATACCTGTACACCATTTTTACCCAGAACGCTCAGGTTATCATCTTTATCAACCAGCACGCCGGGTGCTTTACGTAATAATTCCAGTGCATCCTGACCTACGGAGTTAATGCTTCCTTCAACATTTAAAATAGTTTTATCGGCCTTAACCTCAACCATAGGTTTGCGCACTGCAACCACTACTTCTTTCAGGTTGCCTGTAGCTTTAGGGAGAACAACATCGGGAACGGCCACATCGCCTGTTCCACTGAATTCAAAAGCAGGTGAATTGATCTGAGCGCGACCGGTGAAGGTAGCTGCTACAAAATAATTACCTGGATTAATACCAGCAAAGGAATACTGACCGGAGGAGTTGGTGGAGTTTAACTTAACAACGGCGGAATCTTTTGCTTTCTTCAGGGTGATTGTCGCGCCTGATAAGGCTTTTCCCTGGTCGTCCTTGACATTACCACTGATATTCTGTGCCTGACTGACGGCTGCACACAACATGATGGGTAATGCCATCATAATGATCTTTCTCATGGCTAATTATAATTTTGAAAATAGGTCGGCAAAGCTATTCAGATGTTACGCAACGGTGGGTTTCTAATTATAAACGGTACAAATTGGGGTACTACCGGTAAATCGTTGTTGTTCAAACATTAGTGCTAAAAACTATAGCTCGCATGGTATTGTTTTTGAATCAGATACCCTTGTTGGCGTAGCAGGCGCATTCGTTGCCGCTTGCCTGCAGTTGGTAGACTAACAAACATTACTTAACCTTAAAAATATTTCTTATGGGAGCCTTAAGCGGAAAGAAAGTGGCGATCATCACCGAAAACGGTTTTGAGGAGGTGGAGCTCACCAGTCCGAAAAAAGTATTGGAGGAGGCCGGAGCCACCGTTCAGATCGTATCGCCTCAAAAAGACAAAGTGAAAGCCTGGGATCATGATCACTGGTCTATCGAATTACCGGTAGATGTTCAACTCGATAAAGCCAATCCTGAAGATTATGATGCATTAGTGGTGCCCGGCGGAGTGCTCAATCCTGATCAGATGAGAATGAATAAAGCCTGTGTGGAATTTGCACAACATTTCCTGGAAACAGGAAAACCAGTCGCAGCGATTTGTCATGGGCCGCAATTATTAATCGAAACCGGGCTGATCAATGGACGTACGATGACCTCTTACTGGTCTGTACAAACGGATCTCAAAAATGCAGGAGCGATTTGGGTAGATAAAGAAGTGGTAGTTGATAATGGACTTGTCACCAGTCGCAGTCCAAAAGATCTGGATGCATTTAATAAGAAGATGGTAGAAGAAATAAAAGAAGGGCAACATGAGCCGGTTGCCTATTCACCCGGACCTCCACACTAAATTTAAAAGCCGCGGCGCCGAAGGTGCCGCGGCTTTTAAATTTTATCTTCTCCATCCGCCTCTGTGCCAGTTATAATTATTACCGCGTTGATGCCAGTATCCTGGGTGGTAAGTGTAACCACGCCTTGGAGCTGACCAATATCCTTGTCTGTACATATATCTGCCACCGCTCCAATACCAATCGCCATCTATCCACACAGAACCGGCATAAGGTTGAGCGGGACGAACATAATACGGTGTTGACGGTCTTGAAGAAACCGCAACATAGCTCGGACCGCAACTGGCAAGGGTAAATATGACAAGCGCAATAGCGCTGAGTTTCACGATCGTTTTCATATACATTCTTATTTACTTATAGATTGAAAGACTACACGATAGTTTAATCCAACTACATGCCAGCAGCGTGGAATTCCACAGTTTTTAACGACGTATTCTACAAAATGGGGAGTTTTTAAGGGTCTGATAACAAGACGTTTACACTTCTTTTATTAAAACCAGATTAAAAGGTTATTGAGCCCTGTTTTTTACTAACTTCGTTAGCATTATGCAACGATCCGGCTCTGCAGATCTCCCTCTACATTATGGCGCAGTTCCACCCTGGCTGGCGGAAAGAATGGCCAAATTAGGGCTGGCTATTACAGAGGCCGTTCTTGTTGACTATGGCAAATCTGCCTTTCTACAAAAGCTGAGCAATCCATTTTGGTTCCAGAGTCTAGGTGCGGTGATGGGGATGGACTGGCATTCATCGGGCATCACTACGTCAGTTATGTCGGCACTCAAAAAATCGATCAATCCGCATTCCAAAGAATTAGGAATTTATATCTGTGGGGGGAAAGGAAATCATTCACGCAAAGCGCCCGAAGAGTTGTTGATGGTGGGAGAAAAAACCGGTCTCGATGGAAATCATCTCGTCCATTGCAGCAAGCTCAGTGCGAAAGTCGACAATACAGCTATACAGGATGGATTTCAATTATACCTCCACAATTTTGTAGTAAGCAATGAAGGCGACTGGACGGTTGTACAACAGGGAATGAGTGATGCATCCGGCACCGCGCGTCGTTACCATTGGTATTCCGCCGATCTGCATTCATTTGTAGAAGAGCCTCATACTGCCATTTGTGGCAAGCACCAGGGAACTATTTTAAATCTCACTGATAAATTTTCTGCTCCTGCCAGAGATGCCATTATGACCATCAGCAAAGAAAAGCCTGAGCTCATGATGCGCGAAATTCAACAGCTAATCATGCCGAGTCACCATGAAGTACATGCAGAAGATATAGACCTGAAAAGACTGGGAAGCATCTTATGGCTGGCTCACGATAAACAACCAGCGGACTTTGAAGAATTGCTATTATTACAAGGATTAGGACCACGCACCTTGCAATCTCTCGCATTGGTAAGTGAAGTAATTCACGGTACTCCTTCCCGATTCAGTGATCCTGCACGTTTTTCATTTGCTCATGGAGGAAAAGATGGACATCCTTTTCCGGTTCCCACCAAAGTATATGATGAAACCATCAAAACATTGAACTCCGCTGTTCAACGCGCCAAACTCGGACAATCAGATAAAAACGAAGCCATCAAAAAATTATCGGAGATAGCGCAGCAGGCAGAAAAAGACTTCACGCCCAATACCAACTTCGAAGCATTAATTGAAAAGGAAAGAAATGATTCCTGGAAGTATGGTGGAAGAACGGTACTTGGCAAAGCGCAGCCTCCTTCAAAGAAAAATAAGCCTACACAATTAAGAATGTTTTGACTTCGGCTCGCCGTAGCCTTGGCGAAGGCGGCACCCATTCCGTAAGGAAAATGCTTCATACCGATTACTATTGAACACGACAATTATCAAATTTTTGACACCTTAAAATTTTTAGCAAAAATCAAAATCTTTATACGCTAATGCATAAATGCATTTTCATGTAAGGAAAAATATATATTCGCCGCAAAGACAGGAAATGTATTTAGACAGGTATGAGTTTAAAATAAGTGAGCGGCTATCAGATTATGAATTTATAAGTGAAGGGCCACAAGGCAGAATTAAGAAAGTTGCCCGGTTCAGTTTTTTGGCGAGCAACCTTTATAATCTCACTTTTGGAGATTTTGACCAAAACACCGGGAAGCTAAATGACAAAACTGTTACTAATAACGGAGACAGAGATAAAGTATTAACAACAGTTGCATTAATTGTGTATGATTTTATAGCTCTATATCCGAATGCCAGGGTTATTGCAAAAGGTAGTACTGGCAGTCGCACGAGATTATACAGAATGGCGATCGCAAATCATTGGAAAACAATCCAACTGGAATTTGAGGTTTATGGATTAATATCAAAAAAATGGGAAGTATTTAAATTCAATAAAAACTATGATGCCTTTTTAATTCAACGCAGATAATTCTTAATTTTGTTTTATGCGTCAATCAACAAGAAAAATTAGCTCAGTAAAGAAGAAGAAACTTCATGGTGTAATTAGCAAAACAGTGGGCAACTATGAAAATGATCCCTTTGTTGTAAAAAAGACTAACGAAGTGAGGGAGCTCATTAAAGAAGTTGGCCTTCCAAAAAAAATTAAAGCCGGGTATAGAATAATGGCAAAAAGACAACCTGAGTAAATTTATCTCCTCGAAGGCTTCCCCCGATGATACTTATGCCTTCTCTTATTATTACCCGATCTTGCTTTAGGGTGATACGCTGGTGTGGGACCCAATTCACGAGGCACCTGACCTTTTTCAACTTCTTTGCCTAAGAGGGTTTCAATAGCAGCGAATTTATTCTGTTCTTTTTGATCAATGAGTGTGAATGCCATTCCATCTGCTTCGGCTCTCGCTGTACGGCCGATGCGGTGGACATAATCTTCCCCGTCATTCGGAACATCGTAATTAATGACAAGGTCGATGGTATCAATATCAATCCCCCGGCTCAGGATATCTGTAGCAACAAGAATAGGGATGCGACCACTGGTGAATCCGATCAGCACATCTTCGCGTTGAGATTGTTCCAGGTCGCTATGAATTTCACCGATGTTGAATTGAGATCGTTGCAGTTCCTTAGCCAATACTCTTACAAACTGTTTACGGCTGCAGAAAATGAGGCAGCTTTTGAAGGGAGTATTTTTCAGGATATACTTCAGCAGCGGCAATTTTTGATGATCGTGCACAACAAAAGCCCGCTGTACAATTTTTTCCGGTGGTTTAGCGAGGGCGATATTAACTTCTACCGGCTGATGCAGGATCTTACGTGCCAGCTGGCGGATCTTATCCGGCATGGTAGCTGAAAACAGCAATGTCTGCCGTTTGGTGGGCAGGGCATTGATGATCTTGTTGATCTCATCCTGGAAGCCCATGTCGAGCATCCGGTCGGCTTCATCGAGCACCAGGAACTGCAGTTGTTTAAACTGGGCATAGCCCATATTGAGATGGGCGATCATGCGGCCGGGGGTACAAACGACGATATCGGTACCGGTTTGGAGTGCTTTCTTCTCGGCGATGAAGTTATTGCCATCATTACCGCCGTAGATGGCAATTGAGCTGATATGGGTGAAGTAGGAAAGTCCTTCCAGGTGTTGAGCGATCTGGATGGCCAGTTCACGTGTAGGAACGATGATCAGGGCGCCTACTTGTCCTTCAATCCGATGGGTTAACAGTCTGTGAATCAGTGGTAAAAGGAATGCGGCGGTCTTGCCGGTGCCAGTTTGGGCGGAGGCAATGATATCTTTTCCCGCCAGAATGGGGGGAATAACTTTTTCCTGAACGGGAGTAGCGGTTTCGTAACCGGAGGCAGCAATACCTTCCATCAGGTCGGGATGTAAGCCAAATTCTGTAAAGCTCAAGTACTTGTATTTATGGTCAGGGGGTTTAAAGCCCCGTCCGATACGGACGGTGCAAAGGTAGTGGATTTTTGCGGGGTGGGGGAAAATGGTTAATTCTAAGAAAATTGGCATACTTAACTTAGCGGGATGGCAGATGTGCATTCGAAGGCTACCCGCAGTTACAATATGTCCCGGATAAAGGGAAAAAATACTAAGCCTGAAATGCTGGTCCGAAAATTCCTCCATGCAGAAGGGTTTAGATATAAACTTCATGATAAAACGCTACCTGGCAAACCAGACCTTGTTTTACCAAAATATAAAACAGCCATTTTCATTCATGGATGCTTTTGGCATGGACATGAAGGGTGTAAATATTTTGTTGTACCCAAAACCAGAACAGAATGGTGGCTAAAAAAAATAAGCAGCAATATAACCAATGATATAAAAGCCCAAAAAGCTTTGATAAAAGACGGCTGGAAGGTGATTACCATATGGGAATGTGAATTAAAAGTAAATAACTTAAAAACGAGCCTAACTAACTTAATTAGTAATTTAATCTCAATTCGTTAGTTTGCGGGAATATTTGAAGCTTTTACCAAGAAATCGATTCCAAATTTTTAAGCGAAGAAAAGGAAATACCTAAAATAGATAAATACTATCAAAAATCAGACATGTTAATAGATATTGACAAAGGCACAATTAAAGTCTCAAGAGCTCCAAAGAAGAAATTGACAGATAATGATTTGGTTAAAATGAAGCTAGAACAGGCAAAACAAAGAGGCCATTTCAAAACAATTGATCTTTTTGCAGGATGTGGAGGAATGAGTTTGGGATTTCACAGGGCAGGCTTTAAATCAGTTGCCGCAATAGAGTTAGATGACAATGCAAGGAGATCACATGAGCTAAATTTTGGTACTCAATTTAGTTACAAAGCCTTTTCAGATGTAACAAAAACAGATCCAGCCCATGCAATTGCTCATTTAAATGAAAAAACAGAAAGAGCGATTGATATTGTAATCGGAGGACCTCCATGCCAAGCATTTTCAAGATTAGGGCGGGCCAGATTATGGCAATTAGCAGGTAAGAAAATGGCACATGCAGAGGATGAGAGGGCCACTATGTACCAATATTATTTAGAATATGTGTATCAATTGAAGCCCATCGCTTTTGTAATGGAAAATGTTAGAGAGATTGGCAAATATTGCGGTAGGAATATCGCTGAAGAAATTGCTCTTTATGCTGAATCTTTAGGATATAATGTAAGGTATTCTTTATTAAATGCCGTTTGGTATGGAGTTCCGCAGCTAAGAGAAAGAGCTTTTATAATTGGCATACATAAGTCATTAAATACTATACCAACATTCCCACCAATTACACATGATCATAAAATCCCCCAAGGATATTCCACATCAAGAGATGGGAAAAGTGAACTTCAGTTTTTACCTCCCAACCCACATTTTGTTGATAACCATGAAAATAGAAATATAAAATATTCGGCAGTTACTCTTGGAGAAGCTTTTGCTGATTTACCACCTATTTACAGTCATTTAAAGGAAAGCTCCAATTCCAAAAAAGCACAAGACCCGGATCAGTTATTCGCATATACAAATGATAGAAATAATTTTATTGACACAATAAGAAAGTGGCCCCACTTTGAATCTAATAGTGATTTTTTCACTGGACACATAATCAGAAAGACCCCGAGAGATTACGATATTTTCCGTCACATGCCTGAAGGCGGAATGTACCCCGATGCTTATAAAACTGCTTTAAATTTATTTGAAAAGAAAGCAAAGCAGCTTAAAATTAAAAGAGATTCGAAGGAATGGGTATCGTTATTTAAGAAAATGGTTCCTCCATATCCTATTGATAAATACCCTAATAAATTTAGGAAGCTTTGGCGTGATCAACCTTCAAGAACTATTCCTGCACATATTGGCAAAGATTCATATTCTCATATTCATTATGACAGCCGACAAGCCAGGGCAATATCTTTAAGAGAAGCAGCTAGAATTCAATCATTTCCAGATGGCTTCAAGTTTTATGGCAGTATGAATGCGCGTCTTAAACAAATAGGAAATGCTGTGCCAGCAATGTTGGCCTATGCTGTCGCCAATCACTTAGGTTCTATACTTACAAATATCAACAAATGACATTTGATCAGTTTGTAGAAGAAGCTTCATCAAAAGTTGGTTATAATCCAACTAAGATTCAGGGTGTTTCTAATATTGCCAGATCAATGGAAGGATGCGTTTTTTTAGGAGGGCCCAATCTTCAGAATTTAGATGGGACTAAGCCTTATGGATTTTGCTCAAAAATTTCTTTTTCGCCAACTACTCACCTATTTTTTTGTCTAAATTTTGGAAACAAAACCGCAGAATTAGCCAGAGCCGTGTCTAGGCTTGATTCCAAAAGAATAAATAATTGTAAAGTTGTGTTAGATGACGATGGGTTATTTATATCCACCAGTCCAACTACTAATACAGGAATATATATTTATGATGATTCAAAAGATGTAAGGATAAACGCAGATTCATTTATTTATGTTATTTCCGGCATTGACAAATCAGCGACTGAAACAGTTTCTTGGATTACTGACCATTTCAAAGGTCAAGTGATTTCGGCTGGTACTTTTTCAGGACACTCGCCTAACAACACTAAGAAAACCAAACATCCTTTGAATCAGATATTATACGGACCACCTGGGACCGGTAAAACATTTAATGCTATAAACCATGCATTAGCTATTATCAACAATATTGATGTTAATGAGCTGATAAATGAGCAAAAAAAAGATCCAGATGCAAGAAAAAAGCATAAAGAACAATTCGATAAGTTTTTGTCGAGCGGAAGAATTCAATTTGTAACCTTCCATCAATCATACTCTTATGAAGAGTTTGTAGAAGGTATCAAGCCAATCATAAATAAGCATGGGAATATTGAGTATAAGATAATTGATGGGGCATTTAAGAAAATTTGTTTAGAGGCATCCCGAAATGTGATTTTTGATTTTGACGATTTGTATGATGAGTTTACTGATGATCTTAAAAAGTCACCAAATATCAAACTACAAACAACTAAACAAAAGAAGGATTTCACAATAGAGCTAAACGAGGAAGAAAATATACAGGTAGTAATAGCGAGCTCGGGAAAATCCATTTTAATTAGAAAGGAAGAATTAAGAGAGTACATTGAAAAAGGCATCTTGCCTGGGTGGTGGCCATCTTATATTAAGGCAATAGGAGAGTATATGAAACAACAATATCAAAGTAAAATTCAATTAGTCGATAATACAGTTAATAATTATGTTATCATCATTGATGAGATAAATCGTGGGAATATTTCGAAAATCTTCGGTGAGTTAATTACTTTAATTGAAGATTCAAAAAGGATCGGAGCAGTCGAACAGTTAATGCTTCTGCTCGCGTATTCTGGAACAGAGGAGAACCCTCAACTTTTTGGAGTACCTCAAAATGTATATATAATTGGCACTATGAATTCAACCGATCGCTCTATAGCTTTAATAGATACGGCTCTAAGAAGAAGGTTTATTTTTAATGAATATACTTCAGAGTATGTCTTGTTGGAAAAAGATATCGAGGGAATTGATTTAAGTAATTTAATTAATACGATTAATTCAAGAATTGAATATCTATTAGATAAGGATCATTTAATTGGCCATGCATACTTTATGGGAATTACTTCAAAAAATGAGTTGTGCAAAATATTTAGAAATAAAATAATTCCATTACTACAGGAATATTTCTATAATGATTTTGCAAAGATACAGCTGATTTTTGGAGATAATAAAGAATGGAAAAAGCAAGAAGATTTAAAACTGGTTATTGAAAAAACGCAAAGTCAGGCAAAAATAATATTCGGATCTGAAATCGATGGATATGAGGAACGCACAGTTTATGCAATTAGGCCTGATTTAATGTCCGAAACTTATGACAGTATAAATTCAAATGTTTTCATTTCCATTTATAACAATCAGGCAACAAAAGAAGTTGAACAATAAATCCTATCAGATTTGCGAATATGGGACTGTACGTAAGGCTGAAGATTTCCCCAATGAAACTTCAAATCCTGATGAATTGTATATTCCAGAAAAGTTCTTTAACTCCCTTTATGCTTTTATCCTCTCCAACCAACCCTTAGAAGGAGATATCCCATTTTCTATTTTTAGCAAGGGGAAAAAGTTGCAAATAAAAGTTCGAAATTATGTTGGGATTATTGAAACAAAAGAAGGGATTTCTTTAGAGATTTTACCAAAGATTTTTAGTATCGGATCCAAAAATATTGAGTCAACAAGGAGAATTTTTTTAAAAATGCTCAAACATCTAAAATCGGCTCCATTTACTAATCTAAGTTTAGCTCATTTATCAAGCAAAGAGAGATTTCCCATACTTGAGGTATTCATTAAATCTTACATAGAAGAAGCTGAAAAATTATTTAATAATGGAATTAAGGCCGGATACATAATCAAAGAAGAAAATTTGAAATTTTTAAAAGGAAAGGTGATCGTTTCAAAAAACATAAAACACAATTTACAAAACCAATCTCATTTCTTTTGCGAATATTCTGAGCTTTCAGAAGACATTCCACAAAATAGGATAATAAAAAAGACTATTTTAAAACTTTTAAAAACCACAAGGAATTATTCCAATTATGCACTCCTTAGTAGACTACTTATTCACTTAAAAGGAGTAAGGTTACCTAATTCCATTGAAGAGGATTTCGAGATCGCTTCAGCAAAAAATCGACTCTTTAAGTCTTACAAGCAGCTCCTTGAATGGTCCAAAATATTTTTATTGAATAGGGGATTCACGAACTTTAAAGGTGACTCATTAAACACTGCCATCCTTTTTCCTATGGAGAAAGTATTTGAGGGTTATATATCTTTTCTATTTAATAAATATACCACTGCTTTAAAAATAAAGGCTCAGGATAGGAGCTATTTTTTAGTAGAAAAACATGGTGGCCAAGGGAAATTCAGACTAAGACCTGACTTATATTTAGAAAAAACTCCTTTAGAGAAAATGATCATTGACATAAAATGGAAATTAATTAATGAAAACAAACCACATAATAATTATGACATTAAAATTGCGGATATGTACCAATTGTATGCATATGGCAAAAAGTATAGTGATAACCAGTCAAAACCCCAATTGGCTATTATTTATCCAAAAAGCGAATATTTTTCGAATAAACTTGACTCCTTTATTTATGAAGATGGATTAGAATTAAACATTTATCCTTTCGATTTTGAACAGGATGAAGAAATTCAAATAAATAAAATCTTATCATAAAAGATAAAGTTATAAGTCATTATCATAAATTGTTTATTCAGGTGGCAAAGATGTAATATTTTCAATTTCAATTGAACCTAATGAATCAATCATTGGAATTATAATAGGCGAAATTGCCTTGCTAACGGAGAAAATGAAATCAAAAATGTTCTCCTCTTCCATGTTTTCATTTGAATTCTGAATACCATTTTGAAGCAATGAAATTCCAATTAAAACTAAAGCAAATTTATACTTTGCTTCGATTGCTTTTATTAAGTCACTGTGTGCCGATTTCAACTCTGTTAATAAATGTATGTTGTCAATATTGACAAAAAAATCATACCCATCTGCATCGCTACCTTTGACTCTTAAAGCTGATAATTCATTAAAATTTTGTTCGCTCCAATGATGCCCGCTCCTTCCATCTTTTGTCACCTCAATAATTTGAGGTATTGAAAATCCTGCGGGCTTCTTGGACTCAATCCCTTCTTTATCAGATGATGGTGGTTTTCGTTCTCCCTTTGAGGAATTGGTTTGCTTTATAGCCTCAACAATTTTGATATAGAATTCCTCTACCAAAGGCTCGTATCTACTAATGTCCAGAACTTCACTTCTAATTTTTAAAATAGTATTGATCTCATAATTCTCTATCAATACATTTAAATGTGCGTGCCCATTCCATAAATTTATTGCTACATCTTTTGACTCTTGGTCATTGATAAACAGCTTGAAAGCGCCCGGATCCTTACTCCTATCAAAATAGTTGTTTGATACGTCTGTTGTGTATTCTACCCTGAATTTGCTTCCTAAGTGTACTTGTTTGGGTTTTTCACTTGAAAATTTTTTAGTTAGTGTAAAATAAGAAGGAAACTCTTTACCTAAATATTCTTCTTGAATAGCGGAAGTGGTTATATTAAACGGGCTAGGCAAGCTTATTCCTTGTACAAATAGCCTTGATAAGGTTGGAGATTTTTTCAAAATATCTTGAAGAATCTCAACCAATGGCATTGAGTTTTCTAGTTTATTTTCTATTTCCTGCTGGCGCCTTTTATCTTTTAAGATTTTGAGACCTTCATGATTTTTAAGCTCTTCCTCAAGCGCTCTTTCAATATCAGTTCTTAATGGACAAGTACTTAAGCGGTCCCTGCTGTTCATAAATAAATCTTCCCTTGCCCTACCCTCTATTTCGGAACAGTCTAAAATCAACAATATAGAATCAGCTAAATAACCTAGGCCAACACCTTTTCGATTAAAAAATGCCTTAGATAAATGCCCATGAGTTTGACCATTTATTGTAAAAACAATTCCTTCATCTTTTGTATAGTTTATATGTTTCCCTTTCTTAAAAACATATAGTGCATACTTCATCTTTTGGCCACTTACTACTAAGTTCCCTGAGGTAGGGAAATTATCTTCAATATTCTCCGATCTATCTTCATCTACCCGAACAGATAACCCCGATAAAACTGTTTCGTAAGAGTGTGCCTTGTAACCTCCGCGACGCTCGTAGAATTTGACCGGTAAAGCAATTTGTGGCATTAAGAGTGATAGCCTATTATATAGATCAAGTAGTATATTGGTTCTCAAACCTGGGCCTATTTTATATTCAAAGAATTTCATAAAGGTCCCAAAATCAAAATCCCTACCATAAGGATCTGGATAATCACCTGGCAAAAGCGGCAAGGATTCTGCCTGAAAAAACAATATCTGTTTACTCGGTGCAAGATATTTGTAATTGGAGCTTCTTGCTCCCTGACTTGGATCTTCCCTTCTCACAACAGTGAAACCCCAGAAGTCTCTAGTGGGATCGGCCTCATTTACAGCTATCTCTGGATTCCTTTTTGAAATAATAAGTTGCAAATTAGTTTCGCCACAAAATCTAAATACCCCAGTACCACCCATATTAAATTTTCCTTGAACAAATGGAATTCGTAGTTTATTTGATTTTCTAAGTGATAATATTGTATCATGAAATTTTGCTGGACTTTGACCTTCTCCTCTATCAATTAAAGTATAAGTGGGATTCATTTTTTGACCAGTTGATACAAAGCAGATACTCTCGGCGAGCCTGCTACGTTCTCTGGATGTAATGTTTGTCAAATTCCCCTCGTGAATATTATAAAAATAATTAAGGGCCTCTTTGACATTCTTTGGGGCGTCACTACTATCCGGTTTTATACCTTTCTTTAAACATTCTCCCATCAGCAGCGCATCAACAGAATTAATGATTTTCTCGACAATTGCAGTTTCGGGCTTACTTTGTTGGTTTCCAATAATTGAGTAATTATTCTCGTCTCCTCCAAAAAAATACCAATTTTCAGGATTGTCCCAATACTTCTCTTTTCTTAATAAATCGATTACCTCATGTTCTGTCTCACACTTAGCAAGACCTAGGCATAAATCTTTTGATTGCATAATGTTTCGAGGGTTGAATAGCGTTTATAGAAAAAGAGGTTGCTTGACAATATATTCATGCGAAGTCACAAAAGACAGTTTATAATCGTATCAATAGCATTCACCTTACCAGCAAATTAGTCTTTTGAGTTCCAAAATCTCCCTGCGATTGTCTAAGCGCTACGGTTGTATATAATGTCCTTGCTAACGGGAATGAAGCTTGGACAAATTACTTCATCTATAAAACTACGCATGAATATTTATTCACATGAGTTAATTTGTAAAGTCTGCAGAGAGCGAAATCCGATAGTTTCTGAGGATAACTCACAGATATCCATACACTTAATGGTTTCTTAATAGATCTGAGAGTCACTTTTGCATTGCCAGGTTATGTATAATTTTAGCCAACTGGAATTGTATTCTTGGGTAGATAAGCTCAAAAGGAAATCTTTATTTTCTCCGCTTTCCTTTAACCTTATTATAATGCTGATTATAAACAAGGTCAAAAATCAGCTTGGCATCTGTGTCAAATAGACTACTTAAAAGGAAAATCTCTTCAGCCTTAATAGTATCTGGGTTATCTATAATCTTGTTTATCCTGTAAAAGTGCATGCCGGCATCTATAGCTACCCTGGTCTTAGGAACATGAGTAAAAATGTCTCGAAACTCGGCCAATTTTCCGCTTTCAATTACAAGTTTTGCAGTAATATATCGAACTGCTTTAGACATTCACAAATAAAACAAGAAAGAGAAATTAAAATAATTAATATTACAATCTATTAAATGTAAAACTTCTAATTTTGTAGTTATAACTACAATTTAAGCAGTTAATTGATTAATCCTCTTATATTTGCCACTAGGATAGGATAAGATTAACGGTAACGGCATCGATTAGTACAACTATTGTTGTTTGTTACTTTCAACAGTGGCAAAAAACCGCTTCCGGTAAAGGTTACGAAAGCGGTTTTTAACGTATAAGAAACCCTAAACAACAAAACACCTAACCCTTAATATTTATGAAACACGAATTACTCGCTAATTTCCCCATCCATTTGTCTCTCCAACAAATGGCCAACCCATACTCCTTCATAACCCAATTCTTCGAAGAAGAAATCGACATCGTCCAGGCAAAACAGGAGCTCCAGCTCTGGTTCCGGTCCGCCCTGGCCGACGAATGCATTCTATCCAAAGATCAAATCATATCCCTGATCAGCTTCCGGGATCTATTGCTTCCACTCATCGAAGCATCCAGCATTATAGACCTGCAATCCAATATAGAAATCATAACCATGGACGAATCCGAACTCCTTAATGAAACCAACTTCTGCGGCAAAAAGCATGAACCCTTTACGGCCTGGGACTATTTCCCCCGACATCTGAGCAAACAGGAATATATAAACCCACTCCTGTTTGTAAACAAGTTCTTTGTTTTTAAAACGTCCAATGAATGGAAAACATTCCTCAACGAATTATTTTCCGCTGCCATTTCCGAATGCAGCATTCATTCCTGCTCCAATGAAACCGATATCCTCAAATCCTATGAATATCTCGCTAAATTATTGGAAGCCTTATACCTCACCATCGTAAGAAATGAAAAAGTCCCGTCTAACTCCCCTCTAAGTCCCCATTAACTCCCCAGTAAGTCCCCTCTCCATGGTACCTCCCTCCGTGTCTTATACTGCTATAGGTTGTCAGTTAAGACAGTTATTCCTGAAGTTGGTTGACGGTTAAAAAAATTATTACTAAAAATGGTTTACATATTGTTTTGTTCCTGATCAGGGTTGACAGTCCCTGATTCTGTTGCAAGTTTATGTATATTTTTTTCATGGCTCTATTGGTTGATAGACCTTATTGGGGGTTAACAGATTGAGACTAAAATGGGGCCTTATTTCATTGTAATTTTTAATGGCCTCATCAACAATTAACTGTACTTCCTGCATGGATTTAAAGGTGTTACCCAGGTTAAACTCATCTTTTAAGATCCCATTGATCCTTTCAGCAATCGCATTCTCATAGGGATCACCATTTTGTGTCATGCTGATATCAATACCATGATCAGTAAGCAATCTGACATATTCTGCGCAGCAGTATTGTAAACCCCGGTCGGAATGATGGATTAGCCGGGAGCTCTTGTTGCGTACAGATCCCGACAAAGCCATCCTCAATGCATTAATGGTCCCGGCACTGCCTAAATCCTTGTTCAGACGGTATCCCACTATTCTTCTTGAGTAAACATCGGTAACAAGGCTCAGGTAACAAAAACCATGTACAAGTCTTATATAGGTGATATCACTCACCCAAACCTGGTCAGCATGATCAATTTCTAAATCCTTCATCAGGTTCCTGTACTTATAAAAAGGATGGCCCGAGTCTGTTGTAATGGGTGTCCGCCTTCGCTTTTTACGGATCAGCAGCCCATAGTAATTCAGCAGATCATAAAGCTTATCCCTGCCCATTTTAATGTTATGCTCAGCCAGTGCCTTTTGCAGCAGGTAGTATAGCTTTATTACTCCCAGCCTGGGCATCTTTGATCTAATCTCCTTTACCAGCTTAAGCACAATAGCTTGTTGCATGACAAGTCTCTTATCTGTTTTCAGACTCTTGTAATACGCCTGCCTGCTATAACCAAACAGCCTGCAGATCTGCAACAAGCTTACTTCAGGACAAATCTGCCTTACTTTACTTACTGTTTGGTTCCAGGCTTTTTTCTGATATCAATATTAAGCTCGGACTCTGCAATGTCGATCATTGTTTCCAGAGCAGTAATCTTCAATTTGGCCATCTCCAGGGCCGCCTGTAGTTCCTGGTTCTTTTTAACCAGTTCTTCATTTTGATTAGCATTTGCATTTTCTGCAGAGGGGTTAGTAGCATCCATGACCTGCAATTTACTTATTGATACCTGCTTTTTATAAGCCTCTATCCACCGATACAATGTACCCTCACCCTTAACCCTATACTTCTGCCTGGCTTCTTTAAAACTCAATTCCCCGTTTAAAATCTCAAAACATACCCGACTCTTTATTGCTTCATCATATCCATAGTCCCTTCTTCCTTTTAACTTCTTAATACCCATAAATTGACTGGTTTGTGTCAACTTATTTCAGGAAGTGACACCCAGGCAAGAATACAAACTTCTGCTCTTACCACCGGCTAGTAGCCAAATAACAATCCTGTTCTTACAACCTATATATGTATCCCATTATATTACAACCACCTTGTTAATTTGTACCGGTTACCCAAGAGAGCCGCCTCTATGCCACTTCTATTCGTTGTCGGATTTGGAAACTCCATCAAGGTCCCATCAAGGTTTCATTAAGGATTCAATCAATTCAACCTCCAATAACCCAATTAAAATCAACTATTTAGAGCCCATAACTTGACAATTGTCAAGTTTCTGACCCTCTCAGTTTTTTGACATTTATCTGTTCCTTTCCAGCTCGTTTATCTCAAAATCCTCCCTAAATTCATACATCGCCCAATAGTCCCCGTTACCCTTCTAAATTTAAACAACCTTTACTATGCCCCGCAAGCGTCGTAAGCCGAAAAGAAAACCACTCAACCACCGCATAATCGAGATCGGGGGTAAGAAATACATGGAAATTAAACCCGGCGTAGACGGCAAAACTTTCCGCACCAACGATGCTTTTAAAGGCTCCCGCCGCGCATCGTCCGAATTCGCACAGGCTGCAATTGCCAGTAAACTCATCCGCCAGTCAATCGCCCATCTCCTGGACCCCATGCCACAAAAAAACATGCATAATAAGTTATCAAAGAAAATAGCTAAGATGATCCGGGAAGAAAAAGATTCATCTGAAAAACCAATCCCGCTTAACAATATTTCATGGAAAAAACTCGAAGGTTATGAATTGAATGAAGAGGTCAGCATGCATATGCTAATAGGCGGAGCTCATACCCCCCAAATCGACCTCTCCACAGGCAAAATATTGATTCCTATTACAAATTTTTTTATCAACTCACGCCGCCTGCAAACATATAAAGCTGCTGAGTATATCCGGGTATTAGCCGTCGCTGCAACAATCGATTTCGATAACAAAAAAACTACCTCTGATCAAACAGCTTCGGAATACATGCTGGTCCACCAACCCGAAATACCTGAACTCACCTTAACACTTTCCTTGCCTGCACCAATCATAGATTCCCTCTTTATTGCGCTGGGAGCCGTGTGCGCCGACAAAAAAGGCAACACTATCACCGACCTTAATAATAAACGCATTAAAAGCCTTACTATCATTCGGGTTCACCATCAACCCATCCCCCTCACACCTCCAACCCCAAAACGCCCTCCACGTAAATCCTCAAAAGGCCGCAAATAAACAGTTGATCATGCTGCCTTGTCCGTGTATTTCTTGATAGTAAGCAGCTCCTTTTTCTTTGCATTTCTTTCCTCCTCCATATCATAATCATCCTGCAAACCCATCCAAAATTTGGGGGACATCCCAAAATAAATACCAAGGCGTAAAGCAGTATCTGCAGTTATACGCCTGTTACCCTTCAATATGGCGGCTACCCTGGTTTGAGGTATATGAATGTCCTTTGCCAGCCTGTATGCAGATATACCCATTGGTGTCAAAAATTCTTCCTGCAGAACTTCCCCAGGATGTATATTAGGTAAACGTTTCATTTTACTTTACTTTTTAGTGATAATCTATAATTTCAACTGCAGCGGCATTACCGTTGTCCCACTTAAAAATAATTCTCCATTGATCATTGATACGGATACTATAAAAAGCTTTCAGATGACCAGATAATTTCTCTAACCTGTTTGAAGGTGGTACCATCAGGTCGTTGAGATTTTCCGAGTTGTTCAACATCCTTAGTTTACGTCGCCCAACTAATTGTACTTCATTAGGGATCTTTTTTGCCCATTCTCCATTCCAAATCTTTTCCGTGTCCTTATTGCCAAATGATACGATCATATACGCCAAACGTTAGTAACGCCAAAGGTAAGTATTTTATTTTAAACAATAAAATGGGCACCCGGGCACACCCTTTGCCTTATTTCCCCAAAAACAACTATGGAAAAAAGAGTATTCGGAATTATACTCACCGTCCTCGGCATTGTAGGACTAATTATGGCCGGTGTTAATTTCCTTAATGGTAGTAATAACACCTATAATGTCAAACAGATCACTATCTATGGCATACTCGGACTTGTATTCTTCTTTGCAGGCATCGGACTGATCCGCAATACGAGAGACAAGGCCACCTAAAATAACCTGGGGAATCGAATCCACATAATACCATGCCCTCAAAGCTTCCATTGCCATTAAGCCGCTAACCGGCTTCTATTATAAATTTCCCATTACCCATTGCCTATCCTCAAGTACCTTGACCATTAACCTGTCCTTTATCACTTCTGTAACCTACACCATACTCCATGCCCGAAGGACCCAGTATCATCATTCTCAAAGAAGCCGTACAACCTTTCAAAGGAAAAAAGATACTCGAAGCAACGGGTAATACGAAGATCGATAAGTCAGTCCTGGTTAATCAAAAAGTCATCGACTTCAAATCATGGGGCAAACACTTTCTCATCTGCCTCCCGAAACTTACCGTTCGAATTCATTTTATGCTCTTCGGCTCTTATAGGATCAATGACCCAACTAAGCCCAATATCCGCCTGCAACTGAAATTCCCAAATGGCGATTTCTATCTCTATGCCTGTTCTATTAAAATAATCGAAGAAGATTTAAACAACCTGTACGACTGGTCTGGCGATGTAATGAATGATGAATGGGATGCCAAAAAAGCACGCAAAAAATTAAAGGACCAACCCAAAATGCTGGTCTGCGATGCACTACTCGATCAGAACATCTTTGCAGGAGTAGGTAATATCATCAAGAATGAAGTACTGTTCAGAATAAAAGTGAACCCAAAATCTAAAATCGGTAAGCTGCCTCCGCGCAAGCTCACTCAACTCATCAATGAAGCACGGAACTATAGCTTCGACTTTCTTATATGGAAAAAAGCATTCGTGCTGAAGAAACATTGGCTGGTGCACACCAAAAAGATCTGCCCTCGTTGTAATATCCCGCTCAAAAAAGAATATCTCGGAAAAACACAACGACGAACATTCTACTGCAAAAATTGCCAGGTATTATATAAATAGAAAATAAGAGAAGCGCCCGATTAAGCATTCTTCCATGCGTAGCTCCATTGAATGATCTGCACCTTCATATCTTCCGATAATTCTTCCAGGTCAGTTTCTTCGATCAACTGATCTGCCAGTTGTGCAGCCACAATCTGTGCGTAGGTAGATGCATTCATCTGCTCATACTTCCGCGCAATGTATTTGTCATGCTCATGAATAGCCTCATTCAGCTGACGGTAAATATCTCCGTCATCGATCTGCCGCTGACGCCATACATTGATGATCGACTCGACTTTTGCAATGCCGGTTTTGAATTCTTTCTGTAAACCTTTTTCGATAATGTCCCGCAATAACTTTTTATCCCTTTTTGAAGGAGACTGACCAGACCGGGGAGATCGGTCACTATTAGGCTCGCCAGACATGAGTGGTGGTTTTTATAGCTGTCAAAGATACGATTTCTCCAAAACTAACATTCGATTGCTTATTCATATCTCAATGCTTCAATCGGATCAAGCCTTGAGGCCTTCTGCGCCGGGTAGTACCCAAAGAACACCCCCGTGATCGCACATACCATAAACGACAGCATGATAGACGATTGCGACACCAGCGTTGGCCATTGTAAAAAGAATGTAATGAGCCACGATGCCGAAATACCCAGCAATACACCGATAATTCCACCGGTTATGCTGATCAGGATAGCTTCCATCAAAAATTGCAGCAATATGTCGATGCCCCGGGCGCCGATACTCATCCGCAACCCGATCTCTTTGGTACGCTCCGTTACAGATACATACATAATATTCATGATGCCGATACCGCCTATTACCAGCGAAATGGCCGCAATCGCTGTCAATAAGACTGTCAACAGCTGACTGGTACTACTGAAAGTATTGATCAGCTCAGCCTGCGTACGAACCGTAAAATCGTCATCATCTGTTCTCTTCAGTTTATGAGTAGTCCTTAATATATCCGATATCTCCTGCACCGCCGCATCCGTGCTGCTTTCATTAATAGCAGAGGCATAAATGGTCTGCACCCAGGTAATCGCCAATATTCTTTTCTGTACCGTTGTGTAAGGCGCCAGTATGATATCATCCTGGTCCTGTCCGAAAGCATTTTCTCCTTTCTCTGCCAGCACACCAATCACTTTCATAGGTATCCTGTTAAACCGGATGGTCTTGCCAACCGGGTCTTCACTCGCGAAAAGATTTTCTACTACGGTCTGGCCAATCAAACAAACCTTCGCCGATGCATTCACATCCTCTTCCGAAAAGCTGGTGCCATCTTTCACCTTCCATGCACGAATTTCCAGGTAATCTGGACTCACCCCCTGTATGGTAGTCGGCCAGTTCAATGATGCATTGATCGCCTGTCCTCTCGATTGAACAGCCGGCGAAACTGCGGTACTATAAGTTGCCTGCGCCTTGATCGCCTTAATATCATCTTCCGTCAGCGATTGCAGGTTGCTGTTATCCAATCTTGCGCCACCGCCAACAGTCTGGTTACTGTTCGGGCGGATTGTGATCATGTTAGATCCCATGCTCGACAACTGGTCCTGTATGCTCTTCTTCGATCCCTGCCCGATCGCCACCATCGCAATCACAGCCGCTACACCAATAATAATACCCAGCATCGTCAAAAAGGCGCGCAGCTTATTACGCTGCAATGCTCTTAATGCGATCCTTATGAGGTTGATGATTTTCATAATCTGTTTTTAAAGTCTATGCGTAATCCGTCTCCAGCGGCAAGGCTTCCAGCATGTCTTTGGCCACTTTTATATTTTCATTCTTGCTGTCCTTGATCACCTTTCCGTCTTTTAATGTTACCGTTCTGCTGCTGAAAGCCGCAATGTCCGGTTCATGCGTCACAAATACGATCGTCTTGCCCATACGGTTCAATTCCTGGAACAGCGCCATAATTTCATAACTCGTGCGCGAATCCAGGTTTCCTGTTGCTTCATCGGCCAGTATCATTACCGGCTCATTCACTAATGCACGGGCAATCGCCACACGCTGCTGCTGTCCGCCCGATAACTGGTTGGGAAGATGGTCCATCCTGTCTGCCAGCTTCACAGCTTCCAGTGCTTTCATCGCCTTTTCATGACGCTCTTTTGCAGAAATATTCGGATTATATAAAAGCGGTAATTCCACGTTTTCTAACGCCGAAGTTCGCGCCAGTAAATTATACGACTGAAATACGAATCCTATTTTATGATTCCGCAGTACAGCCGTTTCATTGCGCGACAACTTCTTTACATCCACTCCATCCAGCAGGTAAGTGCCGTCTGTCGGTTTGTCGAGGCATCCCAGTATATTCAGCATTGTCGTTTTACCTGATCCACTCTTACCCATGATCGTTACAAATTCTCCGGCATCCACATTGAACGTAACTCCTTTCAGGGCGCGAACGATCTCCCCGCCCATATTGAACTCCCGTTTCAGATCGTGTATTTCCAATATTCTGTTTGCCATATTTTTAAATCTAGAAATCTTTAAATCTCGAAATCTTCCTTACCTCGGCCTGCTTCCTCCGCCGCCGCCCTGGCCTCCGCCACCACCGGCTCCACCACCGCCTCTGTTACCACCACCACCTTGTCCGCCACCCCTTCTTTGCGGCATGAACGGACTCCTCGCTGCACCAGACTGTTTTGCTACTTCGCCCTGCAGCATACCGGTCACTACCACATCATCAGCATTCAGTCCGGATAACACCTGCACATTCGTATTATCTGTTAATCCTGTCTGGATCATTTTCCTGGTCAGTGTACTGTCTTTCTTCACCCATACAAATGCTCTCTTTGCTACAATTCCATTGCTCAATGTATCGGGTTTTGAAAATCCTCCGCCCTTGCGTCCTGTCCTTCCAGTTCCACTTTGTCCGGGTTTGCCTTCAGCTCCTATCGGCATAGGTCCGTCTTTCTTTTGCTGTTGCTGCATATCCCTTCCGCTTTCAATTTTGTATTTCTCCATCAGCACAGAATCCGGTCTGAACTTCAGCGCCTTCGCAGAGATCAGCATCGCATTCTCTGCTTCCTTTGTGTAAATGGTAATACTTGCCGTCATACCCGGTTTCAATTTCATATTACCATTCGACGCATCCACAAGTGTCACATAAGTAACCACATTAGATGATACAGCCGGCCGCAATCGCACTTCATTGACTGATCCTTCAAACACATCATCCGGGAATGCATCCACAGTAAACGTTACGCGTTGTCCTGCTTTCACATTGCCGATATCCGCCTCATCCACCGCCGCCTGCACCTGCATTTTGGTGAGATCTCTTGCGATCACAAACAAAGTAGGTGTGTTCAGACTCGAAGCAACTGTTTGTCCGACGCTCACATTCCTGCTTAGCACCGTACCATTAATGGGAGAATAAATATTGGCAAATGACAGGTTTCTTTGCGCTGATTTTACCTGTGCTGAAGCATTCGACACACTAGCCTTTGCCACGCTGTACGAGTTCTGTGCCGTTTCATAATCAGCTTTGCTGATAGCTCCCACATCCAGCAGTTGCTTTTGCCGGTTGAAATTACTTTCCTGGAAAGCCACATTGCTCTGCGCCGTTTGTAAGGCAGCATTTGCCTGTTGCACCTGCGACAGCAACAATACTTTATCCAGCTCCGCGATCAGCTGTCCGGCCTTTACCGTTTCATTAAAATCAGTATATACTTTACTGATGGTCCCGGACACCTGTGTTCCGACCTGCACTGTATCCACTGGTTGAATGGACCCGGTTGCCGTTACGCTGGTAGCAATAGCGCCGTAATGCGGCTGCTCTGTTTCCAGGACGACCGGAACTTCTTCTTTGCGGAACTTCCAGTACCAAACGCCGACTCCTGCCAGTACTATTATGATTGTCCATATAATCCATTTTTTACGTTTCATAATTATTTAAGTTTTGCTTGTCTGTTATAGAGTTACAGGAGTTCCCGTATAGAAATCATATATTTTTTGATTCAGTATCGTACTGTATTTAGCCTGTATATAATTCTGCATCGCCTGCATGTACAAATTCTTCTGCTGCAACAGGTCGAAAATATTCACTGCTCCCAGTCTCAGCGACTCATTCGCTATATGATAGCTTTCTTCATTGCTCTTCAACGATACATCCGCGGCTGTCAACCTCGCCTGTGCATTCAATACGTCGATATAAGATTGCTCTACCTGCTGATCCAATGTCGTCTTCGTTCCTTGCAGTGTCAGTCTCGCCTGCTCGATCTGGATCTTTGATCTTTCTACATTCGTTTTATTAATACGGTTACTGAAGATGGGGATAGAGACCGTCAGCCCCAGTCGCTGGTAAAAGTTATTATCCAGCTGGTTGAAATACTTAGTATTCTGGTTATCAGAATATCCTGTCGATAATCCTCCGCCCAGGCTGATCGTAGGATAATAGCCCGATCTTGATTTATCCAGTTCTACTTCTGCTATCTGCACTCCCAGTGCATCCCTCTTGATCTCCGGTCTCGATTGCGCCGCAGCAGCTTCTGCATCCTGTAAGGAAGGAAGCGACTGTTTTGCAATCAGTGTGTCCGGCTCCACTACATCGAAATTCACGGAAGATGTCAGCTGCAGGATTTGTTTCAACGTCACAATATTCTGTCTCAGCGTACTCTGCGCTGTTACCAGTGTGTACTGGTCATTCGCTACCTGGGCTTCCAGCTGCACATAATCTTTACGCGCCAAAGCTCCTGCATCGAATCGTTGTTTTCCTTGGGTAAGTTGTGCCTGTGAGGTAGTGACAAGGTCCTGCAGGTACTTAATATTCTCTTTTGCCAATAAAATATTCAGGTAAGCCTGTGTGATCTGCAGCGTTATATCATTATGTGCTACTTCCACATCCAGGTTCGAGCTCTGCAGTAACAGGTCACTTTGTTTGATATTACTGGTTACATAACCGCCATTATAGATCGTCCACTGTGAGTTGAGTCCATAATTACCTGAAAGACTAGCTTGTGTCTGGAACCCACCTACTACCGGATTGGCATTCGTGCTATTAACAAGCGACTGTGTCAGCGATGCAGACAGGTTCGGATATCTTGCCGCTCTCGCCAGCAACAGATCCTGTTCACTCAGTCGCTCATTATATCTTAGTGTCCTTAATTGAAGATTATTCTTCCTTGCATATTCCAGGCAGGTAGCGAGGTCCCACTTCAGTGGTGCGAAGGTTGAATCCTGCGCGATTCCACTCATCGTAACCATGCCGAAGCAAATCAAAACAAGTATCCGTTTGTACATATTATTCTATTTGTTGAGTCACGTCAGCAAACTTTGTCTGCTGCTTTTAGAAAATGATTGGATTCCTTTTCCTGCGGTTAGTTAATTTCATAAGGCAAGAGTTAACAATTCCTTAGAGCCGTTTTCACAAACACACGGATAAATGGCCGAAAAACGGGGTCGGCGGTTTAATTATTCATAGAAAACTCAGACCAATTGATTTTTGCCTTGTTGTGGCTGAATTTGATGGGGGAGGTTATTAATGCAGAATGTTTTAATGCCTTTTTAATGTTCACTGTGGAATTTATTCCTCATTAATAAATAGGAAAGGTGGTTGGCAACCAATGCCTGCAACGCCACTGATTTTTCCTACAGAGGATAGAGCCGAGCATTTGGAATACTATTCAGCAGGACTTTACTGAGCTATAGAATAGAGCTAACGGAAAAATAGGTGGCTTTTGCAGGCATTGCCGCCAAATATTAGGCCTGCTGAATATTGAAAGGAATAAATTGGCGTGAGATTAATGATGGCAATTATAAAAGCTACAACATCGCATAGAGCGTTGTTTCTCCCCCCATTTGTTCGCTGAAGAAGGAAATTATAAATGCAATAAATAAGTTGTTCTGAATAATTATACCGCCGGGAGAAAACAAACAACTGCGCGGCCTCCGATTCTTCGTTCTGCGCTTCACCCTCCGCCTTTTTTGGAGGTTGATTTCAGAGTCTGCATTTTGGGCCTTCGTTTTCCGTGAGCTTTATTCTACAGTTGAAGTTGGAACTGCTGAAAAAACATTCTAAAGCCCGGCTCTATCCTACGTAGGAAAACACAGCCCAAAATGCAGACTCTGAATCAACAAATCTATAAATCAACAAATAAAGCAATTACATATTCCGCCTATACTGCCCGCCAACCTCATACAGCGCATGCGTAATTTGCCCCAGCGAACAATATTTCACTGTCTCCATTAACTGAGCAAACAAATTTCCATTATTCACAGCAACCTCTTTCAGTTTCTTCAGTTCAGCCGAACAAACAGCCTCGTTTCGTTTCCAGAAAGCGAGCAAATTATCTATCTGTTGTTCTTTTTCTTCGGTCGTAGAACGGATCACTTCACCGGGGAGTATGGTTGGACTACCTTTTTTATTGAGGAAAGTATTAACACCAATAAGCGGTAGTTCGCCGGTATGCTTGAGACTTTCGTAATAAAGGCTCTCTTCCTGGATCTTGTTACGCTGATACATGCGCTCCATAGCGCCGAGAACACCACCGCGCTCGGTGAGTCGGTCAAATTCGGCGAGAACGGCTTCTTCAACGAGGTCAGTTAATTCTTCGATGAGGAAGGAACCCTGGATGAAGTTCTCTGTTTTGGTGCTGCCGAGTTCACGGTTAATAATAAGTTGAATGGCCATGGCGCGGCGAACACTTTCTTCTGTGGGAGTGGTGATCGCTTCGTCGTAGGCATTGGTATGGAGACTATTGCAATTATCGTAGATGGCATAGAGTGCCTGTAAGGTGGTGCGGATATCATTGAAGTCGATCTCTTGTGCATGGAGACTGCGGCCGGATGTCTGGATATGATATTTTAATTTCTGACTGCGCTCATTGGCCTTGTATTTATGCTTCATGGCCTTGGCCCAGATGCGCCGGGCAACGCGGCCGATCACATTGTATTCAGGGTCCATGCCATTACTGAAGAAGAAAGAAAGGTTTGGAGCGAAGTCATCTATGCTCATGCCGCGGCTCAGGTAATATTCTACATAGGTAAATCCATTGGCGAGGGTGAAAGCCAATTGGGTGATGGGATTGGCGCCAGCTTCGGCGATATGATAACCGCTGATGCTTACACTGTAGAAATTGCGCACTTTGTTATCGATGAAATATTCCTGCACATCCCCCATCAGCTTCAGGGCAAACTCGGTGCTGAAGATGCAGGTGTTTTGAGCCTGGTCTTCTTTCAGGATGTCGGCCTGAACAGTTCCGCGAACCTGGGAGAGCGCTTCTGCTTTTATTTTCTCATATACATCGCGCGGCAGGACTTCATCGCCTGATAATCCTAATATTTTTAATCCAAGCCCGTCATTGCCTTCCGGTAATCGCTCCGGGGCAGAAGGATTATAATAACCTGGTTTGGGAAGTCGCCCGAATTTCTCAGCGATCTTCTTTTCTACCAGCGACCATTGATTATTCTGTGTGATCCATTTCTCGCACTGCTGATCGATAGCGGCATTCATGAAGAATGCCAGGATAATTGGAGCAGGACCATTGATCGTCATGCTCACGGAGGTCATCGGGTTGCAGAGGTCAAATCCGCTGTACAATTTCTTGGCATCATCAACGGTGGCAATACTTACGCCGCTGTTCCCTACTTTGCCATAAATGTCTGGACGATGGGCAGGATCTTCTCCGTAAAGAGTAACACTGTCGAATGCAGTGGATAATCTTTTTGCAGGCTGATCTATTGACACGTAGTGAAAACGCTTGTTGGTACGTTCCGGTCCGCCCTCACCGGCAAACATGCGGGTCGGATCTTCACCGGCACGTTTCAGCTCAAATACACCGGCAGTGAAAGGATATTCACCCGGTACATTTTCCTGTAATTGCCAACCCAGGATATCACCCCAGTCTTTATATTTTGGTAATACAACTTTTGGAATTCTTGTTCCGCTCAATGATTTTGAGGTCAGCGGCTGCCTGATCACTTTGTCACGGACCTGGTATTCAAAAAAGTCGGCATTATATTTTGCAACAAGAGCAGGCCATTCATCGATCAGTTTTTTGCATTCCGGGTGAAGCTTCGATTCGAAGTCAACTTTCAGCGCTTCCACATCCGGCATGATCTTTCCTTCCACAGCGCCGGTATCGATCACCCCATATATCTGGTATAGTCGCGATGCAATAGCACATTGTTCTTTCACCCATTTATCATAGCTCCTGTTATTCTCTGAAATTTCTGACAGATATCTTACACGCTTTGGCGGAATGATCTGGCTCTTGGTAGTTGTATCTTTTAAATGAGCATGCAATTCTATATCGCCGAAGTGAACGCCTGTTTTCTTTTCAATCACTGTCATGATCTTCTCAAACAGCTCATTAATGCCCATGTCATTGAACTGGGCAGCAATGGTGCCGATGATGGGCAGCTCTTCATCTTTGGCCGTCCACATCGCATGATTGCGTTTGTATTGCTTGCGCACATCATTCAGTGCATCGAGCGCGCCATTCTTGTCAAATTTATTGATGGCTACCACGTCGGCATAGTCAAGCATATTGATCTTTTCCAGCTGACTTGCTGCACCATACTCAGGCGTCATCACATAGAGACTTACATTACAATAATCCAGTATGCTTACATCGCTCTGACCGGTTCCCGCAGATTCAAGGATCACAAAATCAAATCCGGCAGACTTGCATATTTTAATGGCTTCATCCACATATTCACTTAAAGCCACATCGCTGTCGCGCGTAGCTAATGAACGCATATAAGCCCTGGGAGAGCTGATGCTGTTCATGCGGATGCGGTCGCCGAGTAAGGCCCCACCTGTTTTTTTCTTGGAGGGATCAACAGAGATCACCGCCACCGTCTTGCTTTCAAATGTGTTCAGGAAACGGCGAACGATCTCATCGGTAACACTGCTCTTTCCCGCACCGCCGGTCCCGGTAATACCCAGCACCGGTGGCATGGCAGTATCAGTCTTTTCTTTTTTCGTAGCAGCAGCCTCTTCCCCATTCATTCCATTCTCCACGAGCGTAATGGCTCTTGCTATCCTGCGTATATCTTTTGATTCGCCAAGCGGCGGCTTACCATTCCATTTTGAAGGCGCTTTCCAGAAGTCCACCTCTTTTCCGTTGCTGCTGGTGGCGCATTGTTTGATCACGTCTTCGATCATTCCCTCCAATCCCATCTTTCTGCCATCATCAGGACTATAGATCCTTGTAATTCCATATTTATGCAGCTCATTGATCTCCTGCGGAAGGATCGTTCCTCCTCCTCCTCCAAAAATCTTGATATGACCGCAACCGTTCTGGTCCAGCAGGTCTTTCATGTATTTAAAAAATTCCACATGTCCGCCCTGGTAGCTGGTAATAGCTATCCCCTGTACATCTTCTTCGATGGCACATTCCACGATTTCTGACACAGAACGGTTATGACCCAGGTGAATGATCTCTGCCCCCTTGCTTTGCATAATGCGGCGCATGATGTTGATGGCAGCATCATGTCCGTCGAATAAAGAGGCAGCGGTTACGATACGAACCTTGTTAACAGGAGTATTGCTCATAATAGCATGCTTACAAAACAGGACAAAGGTAATCAAAAACTAATGCCCGTTAGTCCTATCTTGTAAACGATTGCGGAACTATGTTTGGTATGCGTTGAAAATGACATTAGTTTACAGCCCCGAAACAACCATAACATTTACAATGAAACTAATTCGCTTTGGACAATCAGACAAGGAAAAGCCCGGCATAGAACTGCAGGATGGAAGCAGGATCGATACTTCAGCCTTCGGCGAAGACTATACCGGCCAGTTTTTAGCCTCCGGCGGGGTAAACCGCCTCGCAACATGGCTTAAATCCAACCAGGCTTCTTGCCCGGTCATTAAAACTACCGAACGGCTGGGACCGCCTGTTGCAGGAACCTCCAAGATCGTTTGCATCGGGCTCAACTATTCAGACCATGCCGCAGAAAGCGGTATGCAATTACCCCCGGAACCGGTCATTTTCTTTAAGTCTACTACCGCCATCTGCGGACCCAATGATAATCTCGTTATTCCGCGCAACAGTATTAAGACCGACTGGGAAGTTGAACTTGCCCTCGTGATCGGCAAAAGGGCCTCTTATGTGGAAGAAGAAGATGCCCTTGACTATGTAGCCGGTTATGTATTACACAATGATTACAGCGAACGGGAATTCCAGATCGAGCGAAGCGGACAATGGGTAAAGGGCAAAAGCGCCGATACCTTTGCTCCCCTCGGTCCCTGGATGGTAACGCCCGATGAAATTTCTGACATCAATAACCTTCGTTTGTGGCTTACGGTAAACGGTAAAATGATGCAGAATGGTAATTCAAAAAACCTGGCATTCAAGATCCCTTTCCTCATTTCTTATGTGAGCCAGTTCATGACATTACTGCCCGGTGATATCATCAGTACGGGCACTCCTCCGGGTGTTGGTCTCGGCATAAAACCCGAACCCATCTACCTGAAAGCCGGTGATATCATTGAGCTTGGGATCGACGGCCTCGGCAGAAGCCGCCAGGTTGCTACAGAATGGAAACGACAGTAGGTCAGAAATCTTGAAACCAGAAATTTAGAAATCTAGAAATCTTCTCTTATGCGTCGCTATTGCCTTGCCCTTGATCTGAAAGATGATCCAGATCTTATCGCAGAATATGAAGCCTGGCACAATAAGGTATGGCCTGAAATTTTAGAAAGTATTAAATCGCCCGGTATCACCGCCATGGAAATTTACCGCACCGGCAACCGGCTCTTCATGATCATGGAAACGACAGAACACTTCTCCTTCGATCAGAAAGCCTATGCAGATGCAACAAATGAAAAAGTGCAGGAATGGGAACAACTCATGTGGAAATATCAGCAGGCATTGCCTTGGGCAAAAAAAGGTGATAAATGGGTAATAATGGAGAAAATATTTGAATTGCGTTAATCTAAATTAGCAGCCATGATCATTGATGCGCATGTCCATTTCTGGAAATACGATAAGAAGCGGTATGATTGGATAGACAAATCGATGAAAATCCTTGCGCAGGATTACCTGCCTGAACACTTATCGCTTACGCTTAAAAGAAATGATGTAGATGGAGTGGTGGCTGTTCAGGCCAGTCAAACGGAATTCGAAACCCAGTTCCTTGTTGAGCTTGCCAAAACGCATCCTGTTATCAGGGGAGTTGTGGGCTGGGTTGATCTGCAGGCAGATAATGTATTGGATCGTTTACAATATTTTGCTCAAAATCCAATCATCAAAGGCTATCGCCACGTCGTGCAGGCTGAGCCTATGGATTTCCTGGCAAGAGAAAATTTCCGTCGCGGTATCCGCCTGTTGAAACAGTTCAACTATACCTACGATATCCTGATCTACCATAACCAGCTGAAGCCAGCCTTTGATTTTGTAGGTGAATTTCCTGATCAGCCCTTTGTCATCGATCACTGTGCCAAACCTGATGTAAGGAATAAAAAGATCGATGAATGGAAAGTGCAGATGAAAGAGATCGCGCAATATTCGAATGTGTATTGCAAATTATCCGGACTGTTTACAGAAGCAGCGTGGAAAGAGTGGAGCGCCGGTGATTTTTATCCTTATCTCGATGCGGTGTTCAATGCCTTTGGGATCGACAGGATCATGTTTGGAAGCGACTGGCCGGTAATGTTATTATCCGGTATCTATGTTCAATGGAAAAGCCTCCTCGAAAAATATATGGAGAACTTTCGTTCCGAAGACAGGGAAAAAGTACTCGGATTGAACGCAGCACAATTTTATAAACTATAACTATGGATCTTCAACTGGGTGAGAAAATTTACATTGTAACAGGCGGAGCAAAAGGAATTGGCGCTGCTATCAGTAAAGGCATTGCCGCTGAAGGAGGCACGGTAGTAATTGCGGGCAGAAAGCAGGGTGACAATGATATTATGGTGAAAGAGATCTCGCTGATGAAGGGCAAGGCAACCGGCATCGCCGTAGAATTGTCAAAACCTGAATCCTGCAAAGAAGTGATTGAATACACCGTAAATAAATATGGACGTATTGACGGGTTGATCAATAACGCCGGGAAAAATGATGGGGTCGGATTGGAAAGCGGCAATCCACAAAAGTTCATGGCCTCTATCCAGGAAAATCTCAGTCATTATTATAATCTCGCGCACTACGCATTGCCTCACCTGAAAAAAACACAAGGTTCCATTGTAAATATTGGTTCCAAAGTAGCGGAAACGGGCCAGGGTAATACATCCGGCTATGCTGCTTCCAAAGGAGGCATCAATGCCCTCACCCGTGAGTGGGCCGTTGAACTGTTACCATTTTCCATAAGAGTAAATACGGTGAACCCTGCTGAAGTATGGACTCCACTCTATGAAACATGGATCAATACCTTACCCAATCCAAAAGAAAAGCTCGCACAGATCGTATCAAAGATCCCATTAGAGAAAAGATTTACGACTTCAGAGGAGATTGCAGCCATGGTGATCTTTTTGCTCAGTCCCAGGTCAGCACATACCACCGGACAAATAATATATGTAGATGGAGGATATACACATCTCGACCGGTCGCTGACATAATTAACCAGAAACAAGAAACTATAAACTAGAAACCTGAAAATCCCGATTGCATGCAGCCAGCAACTACTGCCACAAAGGTCCCGGCAAAAAACAATTTGATCGTTCCGATTATTCTGATGACCACCTTGTTTTTTCTTTGGGCTTTTTTACACAATACTAATCCTATTCTGATCCCACATTTGAAAAAAGCCTGTCAGTTGTCTGATACACAATCAGCTTTTATAGATTTTGCGGTTTATATCGGGTATTTTTCTATCGCACTGCCTGCTGGTTGGTTCATGCATAAATACGGATATAAAAAAGGTGTGATCGTAGGCCTGTTTTTATTTATGGCAGGCGCATTGTTATTTATCCCTTCCGCTTCTTCGCGCAACTATGCATTCTTCCTCGTGGCGCTTTTCATTATTGCCAGCGGCTCTACCTTCCTGGAAACAGTTGCCAATCCATATATGACGAAGCTGGGGCCCAAAGAGACCTCTGAGCAGCGTCTCAACCTTGCTCAATCATTCAATGGACTTGGGGCCGTGGTAGCTCCCATTATTGGGGGGCAATTTATTCTGTCCGGTGTTGAATATACCAAAGAACAATTGGCAGCCATGACTCCGGAGCAGCTGAACACTTATCTTCAGTCGGAAGCAGATACTGTCAAGATACCATACCTTGTTGTTGCTGCAGTCGTTGCAGTGGTAATCTTTCTCTTTTTTGTGGTCCATATTCCTGAAATAAAGGAAGAAGACAGCAGCGATGAAAAGAAAAGTTTTTCTATAAAAGTCTTCCGTCATAGTCATGTAACCTGGTCAGTAATTGCACAATTATTTTATGTTGGAGCACAGGTTTGTGTAGGAAGTTTCTTTATTAGATATTCCAAAGAGCTGATGAATCTGCCTGAAAAAGAAGCTGCCGGTTGGTGGGGATATATTGCGATGGTAGGATTTATGGCGGGCCGTTTTGTAGGCACCTTCCTAATGAAATATATCAAGGCTGCTACCCTGCTGACACTATATTCAGTGATAAATATTGTATTGCTGGCAGTTGTCCTAAAGGCCAAAGGGCCCATCGCAGTGTATACGTTAATGGCAGTTCCATTTTTTGAATCCATTATGTTCCCAACCATCTTTGCGCTTGGCATTAAAGGATTGGGCGAAGAAACGAAGATCGCTTCTTCCTTCCTTGTCATGTCAATTGTAGGCGGCGCCATCTTCCCTTTATTTATGGGATTGATCTCTGATGCAACCGGCAGCATCCAGAACGCTTACATTGTTCCTTTACTTTGCTTTATTGTTACAGGATATTTCGGTTGGAAGGGTTATAAGATCAAAAACGCATAAACATGTTCCGTCTCGACAATAAAACAGCCATCATCACCGGAAGTGGAAGCGGTATTGGCAAAGCCATTGCACTGGCTTTTGGATCACAGGGCGCCAATGTATATGTGCTCGATATGGATGAAGAGGGTGGAAAATCCGTCGCCAGTGAAATTGCGAAGTCTGGCGGAAAAGGCAACTTCCGCAAATGTGATGTCAGCAAACAATCCGACGTAAAAAAGATCATCGATACCATTGCAGAAGAAAATGGCGCTATAGATATCCTTGTCAACAATGCCGGCATCGGGCATATCGGCACGGCAGAATCAACAACAGAGGCGGATTTCGACAGACTGCTCAATGTAAATGTAAAAGGTGTTTATAATTGCATCTGGTCTGCCCTTCCGCATATGAAACAAAAAGGTGGCTCCATTCTCAATATGGCATCTGTCGCCGCACTCACTGGTATCGCAGACCGTTTTGCTTATTCTACTACCAAGGGCGCCGTTGCTGCGATGACCATGTCGGTAGCAAAGGATTATCTCTCTAATAATATCCGCTGTAACAGCATTTCACCGGCACGCGTTCATACGCCATTTGTGGATGGCTATCTCGCTAAAAATTATCCGGGTAAAGAACAGGAAATGTTCGACAAGCTTTCCAAAACACAACCCATCGGCAGAATGGGTAAACCGGATGAAGTGGCGCACCTCGCCCTCTATCTCTGCTCAGATGAGGCTTCCTTTATTACAGGCTGCGACTATCCCATCGACGGCGGCTTCACAAAGCTGAATACTTAGTTTTTCCTACTTTGCAGGTTGAAAACAACTTGCCATGCTGAAACGCGCCCTCATCTTCCCTATATTCTTTTTTATTTTTATTGCCGTATCCGCACAGGATCCCTGGAAAATTACTGCCAACACTATTGATCCTTCCAATTATTATGGCATCACCGTTGCCAACGGAATGATCGGCATTGTCTCTTCTCCAGAACCATTCAAAGTAAAAGATGTGGTGCTCGCCGGTGCGTATGACCTCTATGGCCGTGGCCGTGTCAGTAATTTCCTGCGCAGTTTCAACCTGCTCAATATGTACCTCGAAATAGATGGCCGCCGTGTAGATGCAAAGAACAGCACGAACCTGAAGCAGGAACTCGATATGCGCCACGCAGGCTTCACCACTTCATTTGATTTCGCAGATAAAGCCACGGTTACTTACACATATTATTCACTCCGCCATTTGCCTTATACGGTGTTGATGGACGTAAGCATTACTGCCAAAAAAGATATTTCCATCAATAGCGCGAGTGTCATGGAAGCGCCGGATGCACTCAAGGAAGTGCAGAACTATTATAATGAGATCGATCGTCCCCACGTGGTGATCAGTCTGCTTACGTCGACTGCCAAAAGTCCGACCGGTAAATTACAGCTCTGCGCCTCCAATACTTTTCTATTCAGTGAACCGCATGGACAGGAGCCGCGTGTTATTCATGAAATGTGGGACAATAACATGCACCTCATGAAATTCAGCCGCAAGATCAAAGCCGGTGAAACTTACCGTTTCTCCATAGCAGGCTCTTCCATTACTTCTGCCCACCATGATGATCCGCTCAATGAAGCAGAGCGCATGACCATCTTCGCAAAGCTCGAAGGACATGACCGCCTTCTCAGCTTTCACAACAAAGCATGGGATGATCTCTGGAAAAGTGATATCACCATTGAAGGAGATGACCAGAGTCAGCAGGATGTGCACAGCATGCTCTATCACCTCTATTCGTTCACGCGTGAAGGAACGGCGCTGTCGCCATCGCCGATGGGTCTGTCAGGATTAGGATATAATGGTCATGTTTTCTGGGACACAGAACTCTGGATGTATCCTGCCATTCTTGTGTTACATCCTGAACTCGCCAGGAGCATGGTGGAATACCGCTTTCAACGACTCGAGGCGGCTAAACGCAATGCCTTCTCCAAAGGATATAAAGGAGCCATGTTCCCCTGGGAAAGTGCGGCTACCGGTGTGGAAGAAACGCCGGTGTGGGCATTGAGCGGTCCTTTCGAACATCATATTACCGCCTGCGTAGCACTGGCAGCCTGGAATTATTACTGCGTAACCCAGGATAAAGACTGGCTTCGCGAAAAAGGCTGGCCCATATTATCAGCCACCGCTGACTTCTGGGCATCCCGCGTGGAAAGAAATGGTCCAGGAAAATACGAGATCAAAAATGTGGTAGCTGCTGATGAATGGGCCGAGAATGTCGACAATAATGCCTTCACCAATGCCGCCGCAAAGACCAATCTTAATTGTGCTACCGAAGCTGCCAGGTTATTAGGCATTACCCCCAATCCCGACTGGATGACGGTGTCTAATAATATACCCATCCTCAAATTCCCGGATGGTGTTACCCGTGAACATGCCACTTTTAATGGAGAAGGAATTAAGCAGGCCGATGTAAACCTGCTGGCCTATCCTTTAAAGCTGGTGACCAATCCGGCCGATATCCGCAAAGACCTCTCTTATTATGAAACCCGGGTACCCAATGAAGGCACGCCGGCTATGACACAGGCTGTTTTTGCCACCCTCTATGCCCGCCTGGGTGATGGCGATAAGGCCTTTCACTTCTTTAAGGACGGCTACCAGCCCAATCTTAATCCGCCGTTCCGGGTAATTGCCGAAACCAAAGGAGGCACCAATCCCTATTTTGCTACCGGAGCAGGAGGTATTTTACAGTCGATATTGATGGGTTTTGCAGGACTGGAGATAACCCCAAAAGGCATTATCCAGATCAAAACAGCTCTCCCTAAAAGCTGGAAGAGCCTGACCATTACGGGGGTGGGGGTTGAGAAAAAGACATTCACAAACAAATAAACGTTCTACCGATGTTATGTCCCTACGGGACAATTTTGTGGGACGAACGTTTGCTACCAATGTTTGGTCCCTACGGGACCCATGTGCCGTTAGGCACATTATATCGGTAGAAACATGCCAATTTTTTTGATTTCTCGACATTCTCATTGGCTACCAATGTTTTGTCCCCCCCAGGACATGGTATTTTTTTGCTCAATTCCGATTCTCGATTAGCGATTTTTATCAAACAGCATTTTCATATTTCTATTTGTCTTACTTTGTGTACCCGAAACTCACTGTTCTCTTTTGAAAAGAATTGCTGCCATATTATTGATACTGCTATTCATTTTTAACTGGTTTGGATACCGGTTATTGTCCGATTACCTGCAGCAACGTGCCGACGCAAATCTTGAAGCCCGCCTCGATAATAACGACTACGACGAATCACGCCTCATAAAAGTGACCATGCCTCTCAATATGCCTTACCAGAATAACTGGTCAGACTATGAGCGTTATGACGGTGAAGTAGAGATCAACGGCGTTCACTACAAATATGTAAAACGCAAAATTGAAGACGGAAAGCTCATCATGCTCTGTCTTCCGAACGATACCAAAATGCAGTTGCAGGCAAATAAGAATGATTTCTTCAAACTGGTAAATGACCTGCAATCTCCCTCACAGAATAAGAGTTCTAATTCCGGGCACAATACAGTAAAAAGTCCGGTTACTGAATACTGGCAACAAATTTCAAGCTGGCAGATGGAAGCACTGGCCCAACAGCCGGTTCAATTTGCTACAGCTACATCCATGTTGCCTGTCACTCCTTATACCTCCACACCTGTTCAGCCGCCAGACGCATAATCTATTCAGGTATTTATTGTAATCACTTTGTTCAGCATGGCGCTGAACTGATATCCATTCATTTAATTGTTCCTGATTATCATGCGTAAAATCTTTCATGCACTCGTGAGCCTGGTTGTAGTGGTATCCTGTTCAAAACCTCAAGACTACCAGCAGGTATTCAATGATAATGTACTTTATAGCAGCGTCGTCGGCAAATTAACAGATGTTATAACTTACGACATCTTTACACCGCCGGTGGCCAGCCGCATTTATTCCTATTCTCACCTGGCAGCCTATGAAACTATAGCTGCAGGCGACAGCAGTTATTATTCTCTCCGTGGTCAGTTAAAAGGCTTTGAAGAAGTTCCCAAACCGGGGCCCGGCAAGGCTATTAATTACCAGTATGCCTCTCTCCTTGCCTTTATGGAAGTTGGAAGAACGCTTACGTTCTCCAAGGATCAGACTGATAAGATCGTTGACTCCATAAAAAAACTGGCACTGGATCATGGCATGCCGGAGGATATGAGAAATAACTCTGAGAATTATGGTGTAAGTGTAGCGAAAGCAGTGCTCGCCTGGAGCAAGAAAGACAATTATGCTCAAACACGTTCTGCTGCCAAATACACCGTTCCCAATGAAGAAGGCAAATGGGTTCCTACGCCTCCCGGATATATACAGGCAGTAGAGCCGCAATGGAGAACGATCAGGACAATTGCATTGGATAGTGCTAACCAATTCCTTCCACCCCCGCCTCCGTCTTTCAGCAAGGACAGCACCAGCGAGTTTTACAGCTGGTTCAAACAGGTTTGCGATACTGTCGACAACCTTACGCCCGAGCAAAAAGCAATTGCCAGCTTCTGGGATTGCAATGGTTTTAAGTTGAATGTAGTAGGACATACTATGTTCGCCACGAAGGCCATGACACCCGGCGGTCACTGGATGGGTATTATCGGAATTGCCTGTAAGGATCAGAATATTGATTTTAATAAAACGGTATACACTTACACCGCTTCTTCCTTTGCATTAATGGATGCATTCATCGCCTGCTGGGATTCCAAATACAACTGGAGCCTCGTAAGGCCTGAAACAGTGATCAATAAATACATCAATCCAAACTGGAAACCTTTTCTGCAAACGCCTCCTTTCCCTGAATACACCAGTGGCCATTCCATTATTTCAACAGCCTGCGCCACTGTACTGGAAAATATCATCGGCAAGAACATCACCTTCCGCGATTCAACAGAACGCAACTGGGGATGGCCCGACAGAACTTTCCATTCATTCCGGGAAGCATCCGAAGAAGCCGGCATCAGCCGCTTTTATGGAGGGATCCATTATCGCAACAGCGTATTGGTATCCCGGGACCAGGGAGATAAAGTAGGCACCCTGGTAATGACTAAACTAAAAATGAGGAAATCGCAACTGGCCAGTAAATAAAGGCTGGCGCCAAAACATCTTAAAACTGAATTATGAAAAAGCTCTTGGTAATCATATTTGCTCTCACTATCATTACTGATCTCGTTAACGCACAGGGTTGTGTTGCCATTCGCAGCACCGGTGGTTTCTGCACCCGCGACCAGGCAACTAACCATAACGACAAATGGATGATGTCTGTCAGCAACCGTTATTTCAGGTCCTTCCGTCACTTTGTTGGAACCGAAGAACAGAAACAACGCCTCGAACAGCATACTGAAGTAATCAACTACTCTTATACATTAGACCTTGCCCTTACCCGTAATCTCGGTAAAGGCTGGTCAATTGCACTCGATGTTCCTATTGTTTCAAATGTTCGTTCTTCATTGTACGAACATGGAGGTAATGGACAGGGACAGGCAGGTCGTCATACTACCAAATCATTTGGTATCGGTGATATACGTCTCTCTGTTTACCGCTGGCTCTTTGACCAGTTACCTCATTCAAAAGGAAATGTACAGGTAGGACTTGGACTGAAACTGCCGACCGGCGATTATCAATACCAGGATTATTTTATTAAGAATGACAGTACCCGTGTACTCGGACCTGTTGACCAGTCTATTCAGTTAGGCGATGGCGGTACTGGCTTTACAGCAGAACTGAATGCCTTCTATAATTTCTCACATATGTTTGGGGTGTATGGTAACTTCTATTACCTCGTTAGCCCCCGCGAACAAAATGGTGTATCTACTGCACGCGGCGGAACTCCTTCAGCCAATGCTATCAAATATGGCAGCGCTGTAATGAGTGTTCCCGACCAGATGATGATCCGCGCAGGCGCCAGCTTCATGTACAAACAGCTTACTATTTCAGCTGGTGTGCGTGATGAGTGCCTTCCTTCATCTGACCTGGTTGGTGGAAGCAGCGGTTTCCGCAGGCCCGGTTACATCATTTCCATGGAGCCTGGTGTGAACTACCAGTTCAGCAAAGTGACTTTGTATGCGTATGTTCCGTTTGCACTCAAACGCGACCGCACACAGAGCTATGCTGACAAGCAACAGACCAAGGCTACCGGTAACTACGCACAGGGTGATGCAGCATTTGCTGACTACCTCGTGAACATAGGCGCCTCTTTCAGGTTCTAAGCTGTCACTGAAATTATTGTTCAACCTGTACAGGTCTGCGGACCTGTACATTTATTCTGTTATTTAAAAAATTGGTTATGAAACTATCCTGGTTTGCGTGTGCAAGACTATGTCTGCCTGCATTTTTATTGCTATGCTTAAATGTCCGTGCCCAGACAGACATGGACGGAATCATGATGCGAAAAAAGAACTTCTGCTCCGGCTTTCAATACAGCTATAGCAGTTGGGAAAAGTATTGGGAAGGGAAACTGAACCGCATAAATGAGAATCTTGGGACTGTATCTACCCAGATGATCGGTTATATGGGTAACTACGGGATCACCAGTAACTTTCCAGCACATTGGGATCCTAAGCTTAGAATTCCACGTGGACAAGTTGTCGCGGCCGCTTCTATAGTGTCACCTAAATACTAGTGACTCCAGCGTAACTGGACTGGCCACAGTTAGGCCGCAAATGTAATCACACTGGCTCACCTTCGGGTGGGCCTTTCTGCGTTCGCGAGTGGACCCGATAAGCTCATGGAGCGGCGTAACCGTCGCACAGGAAGGACAGAGAAAGCGCGGATCTGGGAAGTGACGGACAGAACGGTCAGGACCTGGATTGGGGAGGCGGTTGCCGCCGCTGCTGCTGACGGTGTGACGTTCTCTGTTCCGGTCACACCACATACGTTCCGCCATTCCTATGCGATGCACATGCTGTATGCCGGTATACCGCTGAAAGTTCTGCAAAGCCTGATGGGACATAAGTCCATCAGTTCAACGGAAGTCTACACGAAGGTTTTTGCGCTGGATGTGGCTGCCCGGCACCGGGTGCAGTTTGCGATGCCGGAGTCTGATGCGGTTGCGATGCTGAAACAATTATCCTGAGAATAAATGCCTTGGCCTTTATATGGAAATGTGGAACTGAGTGGATATGCTGTTTTTGTCTGTTAAACAGAGAAGCTGGCTGTTATCCACTGAGAAGCGAACGAAACAGTCGGGAAAATCTCCCATTATCGTAGAGATCCGCATTATTAATCTCAGGAGCCTGTGTAGCGTTTATAGGAAGTAGTGTTCTGTCATGATGCCTGCAAGCGGTAACGAAAACGATTTGAATATGCCTTCAGGAACAATAGAAATCTTCGTGCGGTGTTACGTTGAAGTGGAGCGGATTATGTCAGCAATGGACAGAACAACCTAATGAACACAGAACCATGATGTGGTCTGTCCTTTTACAGCCAGTAGTGCTCGCCGCAGTCGAGCGACAGGGCGAAGCCCTCGGCTGGTTGCCCTCGCCGCTGGGCTGGCGGCCGTCTATGGCCCTGCAAACGCGCCAGAAACGCCGTCGAAGCCGTGTGCGAGACACCGCGGCCGGCCGCCGGCGTTGTGGATACCTCGCGGAAAACTTGGCCCTCACTGACAGATGAGGGGCGGACGTTGACACTTGAGGGGCCGACTCACCCGGCGCGGCGTTGACAGATGAGGGGCAGGCTCGATTTCGGCCGGCGACGTGGAGCTGGCCAGCCTCGCAAATCGGCGAAAACGCCTGATTTTACGCGAGTTTCCCACAGATGATGTGGACAAGCCTGGGGATAAGTGCCCTGCGGTATTGACACTTGAGGGGCGCGACTACTGACAGATGAGGGGCGCGATCCTTGACACTTGAGGGGCAGAGTGCTGACAGATGAGGGGCGCACCTATTGACATTTGAGGGGCTGTCCACAGGCAGAAAATCCAGCATTTGCAAGGGTTTCGGGAAAG
>JADMIO010814451.1_pt1:42500-104761 | contig 104761 bp, 86 predicted proteins | sample 8958161 | NCBI WGS metagenome assembly JADMIO01 (sample SAMN16585339, study PRJNA669376) | soil metagenome | isolation source: Crop rotation soil | place: USA: Cullars Rotation, Alabama | collected 2011 | reverse complement strand
CGCGACAACTTGTCCACGTGGAATTCTAAGCTTAGGATCCCAATGTGCTGGAAAGACCAGGCGAATCAAAACGAACCATGTGATAGATCGGTAAGTACAGTTCGCTTCTTATTCTGGCTACACCTACCAAGCTTAATGGTTTAGTGACACAAATATTGGAGGTGTTTTTGTAAGAAAGATTAAGGTAGATGTTTGTAGTATCTCTACTAATTCTTCTCACTGCGTTGACTGTTATCTCACATTCTAAAGGACTTATTTCTCTGTTGCCCGTCAGATAAACTTGTAGTGGGGCCGCGTAACAGTAAAAATACCATTTTGCATTTTCAAGGTTGTCAGCATGGCCGGGTTGAACAGCTTCTTCATGCTTCGCATTATTCGAATTGCATGATATAAACGTCAGCAAGAATATTGCGAATATAAGTCTTCGCATATATGAGTTTACAAGTTGTTTGGAAGATAAAACTGTCACTCCCCTTATGGGGCGAAGGTTAGAGACTACAAATCGGAAAAGCTGGGGGGTGTAGGCTCGGAATTAATTCACACCTTCCACCTTCATGCTCTTATCTATCTTCAATATTAGGCCCTGTAATACTTTACCAGGTCCCACTTCAGTGAAGGCTGTCGCCCCATCAGCAATCATCGCTTGTACGCTTTGCGTCCACCTAACGGCGCCGGTTAATTGTTCAATAAGGTTGACTTTAATTTCTTCTTTATCACGTACTGCTTTGGCCACTACATTTTGATAAACAGGACAAGCAGAATTATAGAACGTAGTTTTCTCAATTGCTTTTTGCAATTCATCTTTGGCCGGGGCCATCAAGGGAGAGTGAAACGCACCACCAACAGGAAGGATCATTGCCCTTTTCGCTCCGGCAGCTTTCATTCTTTCACACGCGATTTCAATTCCTTTAACGGAACCGCTGATCACCAATTGACCCGGACAATTAAAGTTTGCAGCAACCACTATCTCACCCGTTTCATTTTGCACAGCCTCACAAATTGAAACTACTTTTTCATCATCTAATCCCAGCACTGCGGCCATGGTTGAAGGTTTCGCTTCGCACGCTTTTTGCATGGCGCTGGCGCGAATGGATACCAGTTGCAGCGCATCTTCAAACGACAACACACCATTTGCTACAAGCGCTGAGAATTCTCCCAGCGAATGACCAGCAACCATTTCCGGTTTATTGCGATCGATACCTTTAAAGGCAATTACCGAATGGAGAAATACGGCTGGTTGTGTAACCTTGGTTTGCTTGAGTTCTTCCTCGCTTCCTTCAAACATAATATCAGATATGCGAAATCCAAGTATTTCGTTAGCCTGTTCAAATAATTTCTTTGCGAATGCATTGTTTTCATAATGCTGTTTCCCCATGCCACTGAACTGTGAACCCTGGCCTGGAAATACAAATGCATGTTTCATGCTGACTGGTTTGGTTTATTTCGGGGCGCAAAATAATGACTAAAGCGCTTCGCGGGCGTAAAAATAGGAGTTCAAGGAATAAAAATGCATGGAGATCGATTGTGGGGACACAATCGACGGCACACGAAGATCTCGACTGCGCTCGATCTTCAATGTGGGCCCCTCGACTGCGCTCGGGATTTGACTGCACTCAATCTTCAATGTGGGTTCCTCGACTGCGCTCGGGATTTGAATGCGCTCGATCTTCTCAGTACGCCCCTCGACTGCGCTCGGGATTCGAATGCCTCTAATGTAGTCTTGAAGAGATGAGTTTCGTAAACTCACTCCTGGTTTCGTTCTTTTCAAATTCGCCCCAGAACGCTGAGGTAGTGGTAACCGAATTTTGTTTTTGAACGCCTCGCATCATCATGCATAGGTGCGCAGCTTCGATTACAACGGCCACCCCTAGCGGATTGAGCGTTTCTTTAATAGCATCGAGTATTTGTGTGGTGAGACGCTCCTGTACCTGCAACCGACGCGCATATACGTCCACTACCCTTGCAATCTTACTTAAGCCCGTGATCCAACCGTTTGGTATATACGCTACGTGCGCCTTTCCAAAGAAGGGCAGCATATGATGCTCGCACATACTGTACAATTCTATGTCCTTCACGATGATCATTTCACTGATGTCCTCATGAAACTTTGCCCCATTGAGAATTGTTCGGGCATCCAGGTGGTAGCCCTGGGTCAGGTATTGCATTGCCTTCGCGATTCTCTCCGGGGTTTTGATCAGCCCTTCTCTATTTGGATTCTCACCTATCAATTCCAGGGTGTCCCTGTAATTGGTGATCAACTGCGAGGTGATCTTGTCTTCGTACTGTTCTACTTTTTTATAAGCCATCTCTGTTACTGTTATCGGTTATTGGTTATCAGTTTTCGGTTATTTGGTGTAGTTACTGGTTGCTGGTTACTGGTTGCTACTTATTTATTTCGTGCTTCCTTTGCTGGATGCAGATACCAGATGCCGGATTCAGCACACCAAAGGACTTCACCGCATCTTTTTCCTACTGACTCCTGACTCCTGACTACTGACTCCTGACTCGTTCTACTACGCCGGATACTCCACATAATTCCGCGGTGTTTCATACAACCGGATCTGCAATTCCTTATCAGCATCAATATGCGGACGGAGCAATTGGTAGCAAACAATTGCAATATTCTCTGCGGTTGGATTTAGTTCTTTGAATTCTTTTGTATCGAGGTTTAAATTCTTATGATCGAATCGATCAATGATTTCTCTATTGATCAGGTCGGAAAGTAGTTTTATGTCAATCACGTAGCCGGTCTTCGGATCAGGTACGCCCACTACCTTCACGATGATATCATAATTGTGTCCATGAAAGTTAGGGTTGTTGCACTTTCCAAATACCTCATCGTTTCTACTATTATCCCATTCTTTAATGTACAACCGATGCGCCGCATTAAAATGTTCCTGCCTGTAAACCGCTACCTTATACGTCATAAGTTATTCGTGAAATTCGCCAGAATTCGTGCAATTCGTGAATTTACAAAAATAAAAAAATGTGCCGTCTATTAGAGTAAATAGGATGCCCATGGGTTACAAATGAATGATGAATTTAGGATGCATGATGCCAGATGCCGGATGCAGGATGCCAGATGCCAGATGCAGGGTACAACCTCATCCTATATGCTGTAGGGATATACAATGAATAGAAAAATTCGCGATTTATAGGAAGTGCTGGCGCGATAGGAGGTAGCAACCAGCAACGAGCCACCAGCAACTAGCAACGGCACCAAAGCCTTCGAGGTCTAATGATCTGTCTCCAGGAAAGGGTAGTCTCCTCCCAAACCCCGAAGGTTTAGAGTAATTTGCCTCAATGAAGATCTATATCGCATCAGCCACTATACTTGAGATCGAACCATTGCTGGATAGTTCGCTTTTGCGGGAACACAAACTCGTGATTACTGGAATTGGGGGGATTAGTACGGCATACCAATTGTCGAAAGTGATTGCAGCCGAGAGGCCGGATTTAATCATCCAGGCCGGGATTGCCGGAGCATTTGATGAAGCCTTGCAATTGGGTTCGGTTGTGGTGGTGGAAATGGATCGCATAGCCGACCTTGGCGTGATGGAAAATAATCAATGGAAGGATGTATTTGACCTCGGTCTAACCAGATCTGATGAAGAACCATTTGATAGTGGATGGTTGAAAAATGAATCAAATATTATCAAACGGTCAGGCCTGCAAACGGTAAATGCCATCACCATTAACGAGATCACCACCGCTGCATCCAGGATCAGTGAATTGAAATCGAAATATGATCCATCAATAGAATCGATGGAAGGTGCGGCACTGCATTATGTTTGTCTGCAGGAAAAAATTGAATTCCTGCAATTGAGAGCTGTCTCCAATTATATTGGTGAACGCGATAAATCAAAATGGAAAATCAAGCTCGCCATTAAGAATCTTAATGATGCCCTTACGGATTTAATCGAGAAAACAAAATAAGTCCTTGCCTAATTTTGCAGCGTGATGAAAGAAACAAACAAGAAAACACTTACAATAGGCTTCTCCCCTTGCCCCAATGATACTTTTATTTTCGACGCACTCGTGAACCGAAAAATCGAAATAGGTTCCTATAATTTCGAACCCATACTCGAGGACGTGGAAACCCTGAACCGGTGGGCATTACAGGGCAAGCTCGATATCAGCAAAATCAGTTATGGCGTTTGGCCGTCCGTGATGGAGAAGTATGCCTTGCTCAATTCGGGAAGTGCATTGGGAAAAGGTGTTGGACCGCTTTTGATTTCGACAAAAAAATCAGGCGATTTCGAGACAAGGATGAACGATCTGACAGTGGCAATTCCCGGAGAGCATACCACTGCACACCTGCTCTTTTCAATGGCGTTTCCGTTTGCACAAAAGAAAAGGTTCATGATCTTTTCCGAAATAGAACAAGCTGTTCTTTCCGGTCAAGTAGACTGTGGCGTGATCATACATGAGAGTCGGTTTACTTACGCACAAAAGGGTTTGGTGAAATGGCTGGACCTCGGCGATTATTGGGAACAACAAACAGACGTTCCTATTCCACTTGGCGGAATTGTGATGAAAAATAATTTCGATAATCAATTGATTGCTGAAGTGGATGGCTTGATTAAGCAAAGCCTCGAATTCGCATTCAGGCATTATCCGCAACTACCCCAATACGTGAGAGAGCATTCGCAGGAAATGGATGAAGACGTCATGCGGAAGCATATCGACCTCTATGTAAATAATTATTCACTTGATCTTGGCAAAGAAGGGCGAGCGGCTATTGAAAAACTCACAGAAGTTGGGTTACGGATGCATGCAAGAAGTCTTTAACTGCATTCCTCTTTTTTGTTTGAAGTTTGATGTTTGCCTGCCTGCCGTAGCTTCAGCGAAGGCAGGAGGTTTGACGTTTGAGGTTTGAGGTTTTGTCGTCTGCTGGCTGCCAATGCGCGTGTCGCCAATGCGTGTGTCGCCAATGCGTGTGTCGCCGATGCGTGTGTCCTCACACGCATCTACGTCGGGCCCACGTGAATCGATTGTGAGGACACAATCGATGGCTTTCTTTCCTCCCGCCGTCTGTGGTTATCCTGTCATCTGTCATCTACTTCGTCAAACTACACACCAACCGGTCACAAATAAATCTCGCCGTCTTATTTTGATATTCTTTCTTCCTGAAAGTCTTTACCCACCTGATGCCGCGAACAGCATTCGACAAAAATATTTCGTCGGCGGCCAGTAATTCGCTTGGGGCAGCGTTAATTTCCTTTACCTCCAAACCAACTTCCGGTAAGCTTTGCAGAAGATACCGGCGCATCGTTCCACCAATTCCTCCCTCACTTAATGGGGGAGTAAACACTGCGTCATCCTTCACCCAGAAAATATTAGAGATCGTTCCATCGCAAATCCGTCCTTCGTGATTGAGCAATATGCATTCATCCAAACCTTGTTCGTGCGCATAAAGCGCAGCCATCACATAGGGAAGAAAATTGGAAGTCTTTAAGTGCGAATACGCATCCGCGTTTTTCCTGCTATTTTCAAAGACGTCGATTTTTAATCCCACTTCGTTGAAACTATACTTGTCTGCTGGAAAACATTCCACCAAAAACTGCGGGCTGTTTTCGGCTTCTTCATTCAATGCTCCTTCTCCCCGGCACACCATCAACCGCACCCGCGCACACTCCCGATAGTGATGATGGTTCATCAATTTTTCAATCTCGTGTAATAAAAATGGCCAGGTGAAATGCATGGGCAGTTTAAACTGCAGCAGTTCCAGTCCGCTAAATAATCGTTCACCATGAAAATCCGATAATATCAACTGCCCATTATGCATGCGCATGGTTTCAAAGAGTCCATCGCCAAAACGTGCGGCGCGGCTCGCAGCTTTGAATACAGGAGTATCGTTTGGCACAATGTTGCCGTTGAAGTTGATGAAGTCGCTCATATTCTGAGAAGTCAGGAGACAGAAGTCAGGAGTCACACATTCGACAAAAGACTTGCTGCAATAAAAATGCCCTTACCGCAAAGTAAGGGCTTAAAATTATTGATGAGGAAGGCTTATGATTCCTGAATGATGCCACTCTTGAGTGCATACATCACGAGACCGGCCATGCTTTTAGCTCCCGTTTTTGTTTTGAGTTTATCACGGATGGCCTCAACGGTCCTGGGACTGATCTCTACGATATCGGCAATTTCCTTTGTGGTCTTTTCCTCGCACATCAATTTCAGAATAGTAATTTCTTTTTCAGAAAGATTAATATCCTGAGGTGAACTGGGTTCTGTTCTTTTTGTACGAAGCCCACTTAAGAGCGCTTTATTGGTAAGCTCATTAAAGAAAAATTCCTGTTCATAACAGGTCTTGATGGCCTGGTAGATCGTTTCGGAATCTGAGTTCTTCGTGAGATAAGAATTGGCCCCGATTTCCATGAGCTTCGAGATCATTGAATGATCGTTGTGCATGGAAAGGATGATCACCTTTACTGTTGGATAAAGTTTTCGGATCTCGGGAAGTGTTTGGATACCGTCCATGATCGGCATCTGGATATCCAAAAGAATTACATCAGGTTCAATATGCTTGAGCAAATTGAGTAACTGCATTCCATTATCTGCCTCGGCTATCAGCTCCACGTCTTTCTTGCCCAGCAAGGCGGTCTTCACTCCAGCCCTGAACAATGCGTGATCGTCAGCTATGGCTACCTTAATAGGTCTGTTTAGTTCAGGCTTTTTCATGTGTAGGATTTTTACTTTTCAATACCCGTGGAAATGTTGATCATTTCGTACGGATTTTCCTCTAGGCTGCTGGTATTGAACGACCTCAGCAGCATCTAAATTGCAAATTTTCTGGAAGATTTACTACAGTAAATGTACGGAAAGAAACGATTTCGGAATATACGGTTCCCCGTTCCGGCATGGGAGGTTTACGAGCAGCCGTTCGAAAAAGCACTACGTAATAGATGATGGATGTACGAGAACTGCAGTAATTACCTCATAAAAAAAATCGGGCAATTCTGCTCTTGTCCACATAGTTATCCACAGCTACTTTTGATTCAAGTTGATTGACGGGGATTAGCAACCTCACAAACCATCCAATGTCCTTTGTAACCGTCCTGAAAGAAGTTTCCAATATCTATGAAACCGCAAAATCCAATGTCAATCAACTTCTTTTTTGCTAGCCCATCGAAGACCTATAAAAACCTTGTCCGAAACCTATGAAAACCGTGAACAGGTATTTGATTTAGTATAAGAAGTTTGAAGTTTACCCCAAAAGATTCATGTCCGAGAAACCTTATTCATGAACGTTCCCTGAGTAGTGACTTTTTGCTCCCCCCGACCACAAGTCGGGGGGTTTTTCGTCTGACGGTCTCCGTCTGACGATTGGAGTCTGACGGTCCCCGTCTGACGATCCGAAATCGAACCTGCTAAACGCTAACGCACGAGAATATATAGGTAGGTCTGGACCGGTTGTCTCACCGGTCTTGTACGAAATCCCTGGGCTTGTTCTCTCACCTGGGGCTGGATGGGTTTTCCAGGTGTTCCTCAATCTTTGCCACGATTGCCTTCACCAGATTTTCCCGCACGGGTGGGGAGTCTGGCGATAATTCAATCTTGTTGCCCACTTCTTCGAAAATCATTCTACGTGGCCGAAGATGTGTGGCGTTGATGAGGTTCACATAATACACAGCCGGGGAGTGGCGGTACTCAATTACATTGGCAAAATACCGCTCGCCTTCATAGTTAAATTCCAGCATAAATAACCTGGTCATAAAATTAAAAGTTGGCTAGGCTGATAACTTTTTTGACTACATGCCCACACTAATCTGGACCGACTATTTGCGCTGTAAAATTATTATGCCAAGCTGGGCAGTCCCAAATTTTTCTTGGATTTTTTGGCAAGAATTTTCCGGTTTTTTTATCTCCGGACGCGAGGTTTTACCCCCTCTAATTCTGGTGTTTTTTTCTGATTTTTTGAGAGATTTTTCCCTTGTGAAGTATACATTTTGACTCGTACGGTAATTAATTGTGATTTTCCATATCTTTCTCCATAGACTTATACATACAATTATTATTTAGCAATTTCATTACGACTCTCGAATGACATCTTTTGACAAAGCTTTTCAAACTGTTTGCGAATTGGTTGAACGTTTTAAGAAAGGCATAGACTATTACACATCACCAGCGTATCAAGAGTCGGAAGCGAGGCAAGATTTTATAGACGACTTCTTCATTGCATTAGGCTGGGATGTTCGTCACAGAGAGCAACAAAACCCTTACGAGCAAGAAGTAAAGATTGAGAAGTCACAGAAACAACAAGATTCAAGGGCCCAGAAGCGAGCTGATTACGCTTTTTATTTCGCTCCAAATTATAATGACGTTGTTTTTTTTGCTGAAGCAAAAAAACCCGCGGTAGGACTAAGAAATGTCGATCATTATTTCCAAACAATCAAATATGGCTGGAATGCAACCACTGATGTTGCGATATTGACGGACTTTGAAGAATTGCACATTATTGATTGTCGTTTTAAGCCGGACATAAGATTTGTTTTTAACGGCCACCACAAGGTGTACAAGTTTACCGATTATCTCGATAAGGACAAATATGCGGAAATCTATTGGGTGTTTAGCAAGGAAGGGATAGCAAACAAAGGGGTACAGAAATACGTGGATGCTTTGCCAAAGCCAAAGGGAAAAATAGTTCAAAGCGCACTTTTCAAAGGTGGATATCAGCCCATTGATGAGAGTTTTCTTGAATTTATTGATGCTAAAAGGGAGACTATAGCAAAGGCTTTCAAGAAAAATGATGTTGGTCTTCAAAGCGAAGAATTAACTGAAGCAGTACAGCGCACAATCGACAGACTTGTTTTCATTCGATTTTTAGAAGACAAATCCATTGAACCGCATGGGCATGTAAATGAGTGGAAAAATTGGAAGGATTTCGTATCCGATTGCAGAAAACTTGATGCGAAATATAATGGTGTTGTATTCAAAAAGCATTTCATTGATGACGAAAATTTCGTTGGTGCAGATGAAAGACTGTTCAAAGAGATATGTAATGAAATAAGCGACTTAAACAGTCCTTATGATTTCAATTACATTCCGGTTCATATTTTGGGAAGTATATATGAAAGATTTCTCGGTAAGATCGTAGTGTCAACCGAGAAAAGGGTAACGATTGAAGAAAAGCCAGAGGTTCGAAAAGCGGGCGGCGTCTACTACACACCTAAGTTTATTGTTGACTACATAGTTAAAAAGACTATAGGCACCCTAATTGAAGGTAAGACGCCAAAGGAGATAGCAAATCTTCGTTTTGCAGACATTGCTTGTGGTAGTGGAAGTTTTCTAATAGGCGTCTATGACTATTTATTGGAATATCATAAAAAATATTATGCGGGAAAACTTAGCGATAAAGTTGAGATAGATAGACGAAGCGAAGACTTTGGAAATGTAGAATTCAAAGACAAGGAATGGAGACTTACTCTGAGGCTAAAACAGCAGGTGTTATTAAACAACATTTATGGCGTTGATATTGATCCACAAGCAGTGGAAGTAACACAACTTAGCCTTTTCCTGAAAATGTTAGAGGATGAAACGCTTGGTACGACGCAAATAAGACAAGGCGCGATCTTTAGTAAGGTGTTACCAGACCTTTCTAAAAACATTGTTTCTGGAAACAGTTTAATTGGAACGGAGATTTTGGATACAGATCTTTTTTCTTTTCAAAATGAAAAAAAACTTAATCCCTTGGATTTCGAAACAGCCTTTCCCCATATTATTAGGAATGGAGGTTTTGATGCTATCATAGGTAATCCTCCCTATGTTAGACAAGAATTTTTAAGTGAACAGAAAATATATTTTGAAAAAAACTATTCAGTATATCACGGAATGGCCGATTTATATGTTTACTTTTTGGAAAGGGGAATATCTTTAATTAAGAAAGCCGGTTTCTTCGGCGTCATTGTGGCTAATAAATGGATGCGGTCAAGTTATGGTGAACCATTAAGAAAGTGGTTGAAGAGCCAACAATTAGTCGAAATTATTGATTTTGGTGACTTGCCTGTTTTTAAAGGCGCAACGACCTACCCGTGTATTTTAATTTGTAAGCCGTGTTTATTGGGTGAGAGAAAAGCTACGGCTTTTTCTGCAGTAAATGTCGAAAGTTTGAGCTTTGAAAGCCTAGAAACGTACATCGACTCAAAAAAAACTCTCATCAAATTTTCTAGTCTTGAAGAACTGGGCTGGAATCTGGTCAGTGATGCAGAAAATAATTTATTAAAAAAAATTGCCGGAAAGGGATTGCCACTTTCAAAATACTCAGAGAACAAAATATATTATGGTATAAAAACAGGGCTTAATGAAGCATTCATTGTAGATGAAACCAAGAGGAATATTTTGATTCAGCAGGACGCTAAATCGGCAGAGATTATTAAGCCATTTTTGGGTGGTCGGGACATAAAACGTTATCAAAGCACAAAAAACAGGAATTATCTGATATTTACTCGAAGGGGTGTTAAATTAGACGATTACCCAGCGATAAAAAAGTACCTAGAAGGGTATAAAGAACAACTTTTGCCTAAGCCAACGAACTGGAAAGGAAAAGAATGGAAGGGGAGAAAACCGGGCAATTATCAATGGTATGAACTGCAAGATGCTGTCGACTATTATATTGAATTCGAAAAACCCAAAATCATTTTACCGGACATTGCACTTAGAATGCAAGCAACATACGACAGTAATAAAAATTATTGCGTCAACACAGCCTATATAATCCCACTTGATGACAAATATTTATTAGGAATTCTAAATTCAAATCTTATTCAGTTCATTTATACAAAAATTAGTTCCTCAATTCGAGGTGGTTATCTGAGATTTATCCGTCAATACTTAGAATCCCTACCAATCGTTGACCGTCCTGATAAGCAATCTCGCGCTCGGTTGGTAAGCCTAGTGACGCAGATATTGCTCACCTACGAACAGTTGGCTATTTCTAGGACCGAACGTGATATTTCATTTTTGCAACACAAAACTCAAATGTTAGACAAAGCGATAGATAAATTAGTTTATGAGATCTACGACTTAACGAACGAAGAAATCGCTATTATAGAAAAGCAATAGTCAGTCTATGAAATGTAGAAGCATCTTCTTGAAAACCATTCCAGGCAAATAAGGTAGGTGGATTTAAGCTGTGCGAGCCCTGCTCTTTACTGGCCTCGCCTGAGAGGTTACGATTCGTTTTCCGACTCGCGGCAATCTCCTCGATTAATATCAACATTTCTTTATAATTCAAAATATCTAAATTGCACTACATTTATGTCTCAAATCGTGAAAAGGTACGATTCCATGCTGCCTCTACAAATTTCGGTAATACTCCCTGGCAATTGGAATACAAAAATCTTTACTCCTTTTTGGATCAAGGAACGACTGTTTGAAATCTCTACACATGAAGAAATTCAAGTAATATTAGATTTCACTGAATTGGACTGGGCATTTCAACATCAAAACATAATAATTGCACCCCACAATAACTTTCTAGAAATAAAAGTGCAGTCGCCTGAATTGTTTTTTTCAAACGAAGCCTACAGGGAAAGTTTTGTCAAAATTCTAAACAAGATTTTAATTTCATTACCTCAAACACCGATTAAAGCTTTAGGATTAAATATCATTTACTCCTTTATGAAGGAGGATCAAAGCACATTCGTTAGTGTTCTTTCAAAGACACCTAATTTTTTGCGTGAATTTGAGACGACGATGGTGAGAAAGAGTTATCAGAAACCGGACTACACAATAAATGTAATTTCAGAGTTGTTAATAGACTCTGTAACAGTAAATTTTAATTTTCATTATCCTAAGCTAATTAAGTTCGACGATTCTTTTATAAGCAATCACATTAACGAGGCTAAGCATATTCTAAAGTTGGAAAATGGACAATAATACATCATATCCGGTAACCGACGTTCAGAAATCGACAACGGGCACATTCAAAGCAAGCAAACAATTCCTTATTACTTTAAAGGATAGTAAGAATACTTTCGAAATTAAGTTTTCGGATGATATGGTGTCGCTTTTGGGGGACCTCAGTCTTCGTTACAACTACTTTGTGGCAAAGGAGAAATATTACATAATTGCAATAAAGAACTTAATTAAGAAAAATGAGTTTTTGCAGTTATCGTTGCAAGTGGCAGATAAGCTTGTTACTGAGGAAGAATATGAAAAGGAATTAAAAGAGAATGAAGACAAATATCTCATAAGTCTAAATAGAGTTGATAATCCATTCGATATAGATGTCGTATGTGACATCGTGAAGCAGGTAAATGCATCTTTTACAATCGATGAAGTTGCGGAGATATTTTCGCTTGATGCGAATTGGCTCTTTCAACCTGCAAATCAAATTGAACGTTAATTCAGTGTAATGCAATACGTGCTTCAGGGAGTTTCAATTGAATCAGAGGCATCTGAAATTATTTCCCGAGATATTAAGAGGGGTTCATATATCGATATTCCAAAGATTGGAAAGTGCGCGAAATACAATTGTAAGAGAAACAGTGAAGCGGCTATTCGACAAGAGTTGAATCCAAAACAGGCTATCTATAAGGCAGATTCAAAACTTGATTTGCATGATTCCATCTCTGGAGAAAACTTAATATTTTGTGTGTCTCCGTTTAAGAAAGTAAGCTTTGATGTAATCAATTATACAGGAAGGCACAAAGCGCAAAGAGCAATTACGAACTGTTACTCATTTGCGGAACTTACCCTTCAATTTCAATTCTTAAAACAGCTTAACGATCCAAACCAGGAAGCAAATCAAAATTTGTAAAATCGCACGCTTCCTTAATGGCATTATTTACGATAGTTTATTAACTAACGGAAGTTAAATGCAACTAGCATTTTCAAAAAAGATGAACGTTGGCACATAAAGTTTAGAATAAGAAGTTTGCTTATTTCTTGCTAACACTAGAAGTATATTGATTAATTATCGAGGCTTTAGAGTCTATCGAAGAGGCTGGAAAGTCCCAAAACCATTCTCGTAAAAATCGCATCAGCGGCCATTCCTTTTCGCTTTGTTCCATTCGGCCTAATCGACGGTTTGCTAGTCGATAAGTTTATTTCGCATTCCATACATGATGAGCCCAGCAATCGTCTTTGCCCCGACTTTTGTCTTCATGTTTTGCCTAATCGTCTCGATTGTTCTTGGGCTTAGAAATATTTCTTTGGAGATTTCTTCGGTTGTCTTGTCTTCAGAAAGTAGTTTCAAGATTTTGATCTCCTTTTCAGAAAACTTTATTGGATTGGGATAGAACTGCCTAACCTGCCGTTTTGTTTGAAGTTTTGAGAGAACGGCTTTATTGACGAGATCATTAAAGTAAAAGTCGTCATTCATGCAAGTAAGAATCGCCTGGTAAATTTCTTCGGGATCTGTTGTTTTGGTAAGGTATGCATTGGCGCCCATCTCCAGCATGCGGGTGATCATTTCCTGGTCATCATACATCGTAAGCACAATGATTTTGACCGCATCGTATTCTTTACGTAAAATACCGATGGCATTTACGCCATCCACTTCCGGCATTCGGATATCCATTAAGAGAACATCCGGTTTCTTCAACTGCATTTTATGCATGAGGTCCTTTCCATCCTCCGCCTCCCAGAGAATTTTGAGGTACTCCTTTCCTTTCAATGCCATCTTGATCCCATCGCGGAAGATCTTGTGGTCATCAGCAATTGCAATCCTAATCGAGAGTTCAGCACTCATATGGGGTATGGTCAATTAAATGGGTTTAGTGATCGAACCTACCAATTCCTCGTACTTTTCCCAACCTATCCTTCGTTGATTTACGAATCTGTCGGCAATTCCCACATCCTTCAAATCGGGCAATTCTGCTCTTGTATACCACCGGATGCGCGCCTATTTTTGAGTTGAAGTTGATTGATATGATCGCAAACCATCCAATGTCCTTAGCACCGTCCTGTAAGTAATTTCCAATGTTCCTGTGAAATCCAGATCCAAGGTCAATCAACTTCTCTTTTTATTTTAGCCGGAAATTTTTAAACGAATCTGAGACTGAATAATTGCTAATCAGCAATACTAAGCAAAATTCTGAACCCCGTTTTTAAAATTCAATTCCCTCCGGTATCCTGGTTTTCCACAATGTGCATTTCTTCGCTCGCGTTTCCCTTTTTTTCCACCTCCATTTACATCCGGATAACATAGTCCAACCGGTAGTATATTCGTATTTTTACTAATCTTGCAAAGTAGATTTACGGAATTTTTACGACGTATGTTTACGAGTAAAATCATAGGAAATTCACGATCTACATGCATTTGCAGCAATTTAGCTCATTATTTTCTTTGAAGAGGGCGCTTGCACGATTTTTTTTAGATGAGTTTATTCACATCTGGAACATCAATCACAATTCCCTCAAAACTTACTACTATGCTACAGGAACTGTCCACCAAAACTAGCGTCGCCCAAATTGGCGAAGAAATCGGATTGGACCTAGGTACCCAAATGGTTAAGAGCTATCAGGAAGCTAATCCAACGGATGTAAAATCGTATTTAATCGGTCGTGAGATCATCGACAGAATTTTGGCACAACCAGGATGCGTCGGAATTAAATTCTTCAATGCTATTAATGAAGAGGGGCAAAAGACATTGGTTTACTCCGGTGTCGACTCTAATGGTAAGGCGATTATCGAATTTACCGTTGTGAACAACGAAGGTTTATTAGAGAGCCGAAAAGGAATCATTGCTGATAGAGTTAAAACAGGAGATGAGGGCGCTGGGTTTGATTGGTGGAAATGGTTATTTAGCTAATAAGCCCTTTTTTTTATTTTGGACTAGAAAGTAATGTCGCTTTTACTATTTTTGATAGCAAAACCTCAAAGCTATCAGGGCATTACTTGAATATATAAGTACTGGTTCTGGAATATTACCCTTAATATTAGGTTTACTTTTTATTAAAAAGATTAATAACCTAGCATTAAGGGTAATTTTCATTTATATCATTTATTCGCTAATAAATGATATAATCATACTACTATTAGCTGGCAAAGGGGCATCTCTTCTGATTCCCTTAAGTTTATTTACGGTTATCGAATATTCTCTTTTCACAATTTATTTTTATACCTTATCTGAAAGCAAAAAATTCAAACGATTTGTAACCTTCGTATCAGTTGGCTTCTATGCTCTCGCTTTGGTAAATTTCTTTTTGTTAGGGCGGTCAAAGAAATTCGATGCAATACCCGCAACTTTAGAATCATTTCTAATTATTATATACTGCATCTATTATTTTTACGACCAACTTAATAAGCCTCAGGTCTCGTTCATTTACTCAACATTTCATTTTTGGATTTCAATTGGAATCTTTATTTATCTAGCCGGAACGTTTTTCCTGTTCGTACAATACTCGATTATGTCTGAACAGCAAAGGGTAGATTTTTGGATTATTAACTTGATTTCCAACATCCTGAAGAATATTTTGTTCAGTATTTCGTTTATAATACCATCAACGCCCAGTAATTCCAATAAAAAACTGGAAAAACCGTATGATAAAATTCTTGAGGTAAGTTAAAGTCCAATCAACCCCTAACCCTGGAAAAAAGATGTTTTTTTCATTACTTGACGCACAACCAACAACCGTTTCCTTGGTCCTGTTCTTCGGGACTATAGGGATGTTGACGCTCGCCATAGGGTTGATTGTTTTCATCATATTCCATCAACGTAAAGTAATCCGTTACCAGCTTCAGTTACAGAAGATGGAGCAGGACCAGCAGAAGATGCTGTTAAACGCGTCTATCAGGCTGCAGGAGGAGGAACGTCAAAGAATAGCGGCCGACCTACACGATGACGCAGGGCCGTTGCTTGCCACCGCACGATTGTATTTAAATGAGAACCTGGTTAATCAGGACAAGACCACGCAGTTGCAAAGCATTTACAACGCCAAGCAAATTATTGACGATACCATCCAGCTTATCCGTAACATCTCGCATAGCCTTATGCCTCCTACCCTCAAGAACTTTGGTTTGGAGTCGGCAGTTAATGACCTGTTCCAAAAGATCAGTGGCTCCGGTGGCATGAATGCGAGCTGCCGTTTCCATGATTATAGGGAGCGCATGTTGCCCGAGAAAGAACTGATCGTATTCCGCATCCTCCAGGAGCTTGTCAATAATATCCTGAAGCACAGTAACGCCAGCTTCATCCATCTAACACAGAACCTCAACGATGGCAAGTGTTATTTGAGGATCCATCATGATGGTCGCGGGCTTACGCAATCAGATTTTGAGAAGCTCAACAAGAGTGCGATTGGACTTGGACTGAAAAATATTCAAAGCCGGCTGAAGGTTTTACACGGCCGCATCCAGTTTGAAAAAGATATGAGTCAAACCTATTTTAAAGTCACCATCGAAATTCCAAAGGAGGAAGAAGAGGAAAGGGACGATTGACTTAATTCGTAACTTAGATAATGTGCAATAGCCTATGAGTATCATTAAAGTGGCAATAGCCGATGACCACAAGATTTTCAGAAAAGGAGTAATCCTTTCCCTGCGCCAGTACACTAATATCAATTTTGTGTTGGAGGCCGATCATGGACAACAACTGATTGATGGTTTACAGGAATTGCAGGGCACGGAAAACCAACCCGACGTAGTCCTCATGGACCTTCGCATGCCGATGAAGGATGGCATTGAAACTACTAAAGTAGTAGCGAAACAATTTCCCAACATTCATATTATCGCCCTTACCATGTTTGAGGACGAACGATTCGTCAGTCACATGATGGAGATCGGCGCTAATGGCTATCTTTTGAAGAGCGCAGATCCCGGCGAGATTAAGAAAGCCATTATGGAAGTGATGAGCAAAGGTTATTACCTCAACAACTTTGTGAATCGCATTCTGCTGAAGAAGTCGCACTCAAAAACAAAGTCTATTCCTTCATTAAATAGCGAGATCACCCTGAACGAAAGAGAAAGGGACGTGATCAAATACATCTGCATGGAATTTACCGCGCAGGAGATCGCGCAAAAATTGGAAGTGAGCCCGCGTACAGTTGAGGCTATTAAGGATAGATTGATGGAAAGATTCGGTGCAAAAAATACTGCAGGACTCGTGTTCTTTGCTGTGAAGAATAATTTAGTGGATTAATCAGATCTTCATTTCTGGCACTACTCCATCTACGATTAATTTTCCTGCCGTCTTTTGTTTGATTTCATCTGTTGTCACACCTGGTGCGCGCTCGATTAGCCTGAATCCCTGCGACGTTACATCCAACACTCCCAACTCAGTTACGATTTTTTTTACGCAGGCCACTCCCGTGAGTGGCAAAGTACACTTCGGCAACAATTTGGATTCGCCTTTTGGATTGGTATGCATCATCGCCACGATAATATTCCTGGCGCTGGCTACAAGATCCATGGCGCCGCCCATTCCCTTGACCATTTTTCCCGGTATTTTCCAATTTGCAATATCACCCTTCTCACTTACTTCCATTGCACCCAGTACAGTGAGGTCCACTTTACCCGCGCGTATCATCCCAAAACTTTCGGCACTATCAAAAAAAGCACCGCCTGGCAAAATGGTAACGGTTTCTTTTCCTGCGTTGATCAGGTCAGCATCTATTTCTTCTTCTGTAGGATAGGGCCCGATGCCTAACATTCCGTTCTCTGATTGAAGTGAGATATGTATCCCTTTGGGAATATAATTCGCTACAAGCGTTGGTATACCAATTCCGAGATTGATATACATTCCATCTTTTAATTCTTTCGCAATTCGTTTCGCAATACCAAATTTATCGAGCGGCATAAATGGTTTTTGTGATAATGAGATCTATCTTACTCGCGAATTTTCATGGTGCGCCTTTCAATTCGCTTTTCATATTTCGCACCTTGAAAAATGCGATGCACATAAATTCCGGGTACATGAATTTGGTCGGGATCTAAATCACCAAGCGGAACCAGCTGTTCAACTTCGGCAATGGTAATGTTTCCTGCCCGCGCCATCGAAGTTGAAAAGTTTCTCGTTGTTTTTCTGAAAACAAGATTGCCATAGGGGTCCCCCTTCCACGCTTTCACTATCGCGAAATCCGCGTGCAGGGCCAGCTCCATGAGATACTTCTTCCCTTTAAATTCCCGAACTTCTTTTCCTTCCGCGATTTCAGTTCCATATCCCGCCGGTGTAAAAAAAGCTGGTATGCCCATGCCTGCCATTTGAATGCGCGTGGCCAATGTTCCCTGCGGGATCAGGTCTACTTCTAGCTCACCACTCAATAACTGCCTTTCAAATTCTTCATTCTCGCCAACATAAGAGCTCATCATTTTCTTGATCTGCTTGGTCTGCAACAACAGGCCCAGTCCAAAATCATCAACGCCCGCATTGTTGGAAATGCAGGTAAGATTCTTTACACCTTTGTTCTTAAGTGCCGTGATGCAGTTCTCAGGAATGCCGCACAATCCGAAACCACCTAGCATAATAGTAGCGCCGTCTTTGATATCCTGAATGGCCTCATCAGCATTGGAAACAATTTTCTTCATGCTTTATAGAAATATTAGTGGCATTAAAAATACAATCGAAGTTCTGAGTGATCAAATTGCTCATCGCGGTTTTATAGAATCATGTCGGGGTCGCATCAATCTCATTCTGCCCGTATCAATTCTTGAACTAGTGGTGTCAACGGGGGCAGTAGATTTATATGTATTGGTGAGATTTCTGTTTCCCTGAACTGACATGGAATCGAAAACCTCTTTCATCAATTTGGGATGAGCCGAATAATATGCAAAACTTTTGTCGAAAGTAGCGCGGGTAGTCTTGTGTAGTTTGAAGACGTCTTCGTATAGCGCGTACCGGTCTTTTTTGACATCCCTGGTTAGGGAATCTTTTTCCAGGAACTCCCGATAATATTGATCCGCCTGGATCATATCCCACATCACTTTTTGCATTTCATCCTTTGCCAGCACATCATTAGGCATACGCTTACTAGAGCAGGCAATACAAAGCAGCAGCACAAAACCAGGAATTAACTTCTTCATTTCAGTTCCTGTTTATACAAAACCGAATTAGTGATATCCACTTTAGAAAGAATTTCCAACGCGCGGTTTTTTTCATCCGGTGACGACTTCTTAAACACTTTCGATAATTCATTTGCCCTTCCCTGGAAGAAAAATTGAACTACCATGGAGTTTGGGATTTCTGTATTTACAGTATTAATCAATTGCAGACAATTTAGTACCGCGTTCCTGCCCTCTGCTTCGTTCTCATACATCCTGTCCATGCCCAGTCGGAAGTAATTATAAAGCGCATCGTGTATCAGGTTATACCGGTTGTTAGTAAAATTCTCGATCAACCAATACCGGTTTCTCAAGCCATCGAAGGGTCGCCATCCAACAATGTCGCGGTTCTCCGGTGCATTGTTCACAATGTTTTGCGCTTTCTGGAAATAAGGATCGCCTCCTCTTAATGCAAACGAATTGTGATCGAGGGCGAGAATGATGTACGCATAATAAGCGAACACCGCTGTGAGATTGGCTACAATAGGATCCGTTCCCTGCACGCGGTTCTCGTTGAATTCGATCGGCTGGAATTCCACATACTTGAATGAGATGGCCTCATCCATATGGTTGATCAATGCACTTTGATAAGAAGAATTATATATTGGTCGCGCTGCTTGCACGGTAAGCGTGGCCTGGAATACATTTGTCCCAATGGCCTTTTCAATATTCAATAAGAAACTGCAAACTATCCGCTCGTTGGGCTGATAGGTTTCGGAAGTCCACTTTCTGTTATTGAGGAAATTCTGTAAACCGGTTTGAAGCGTTTGAAATACTTTCTTATCTACTTGTGAACTCACTCTGCTCGAATTCACCGTAACCCGTGATTCAAACTCCTGTGCAAGGGAATACTGGACCACTAATAATAACAATAGAATCTTTGCAACTCTCTTAATCATGCAGCATGTTTACAATTCTATCAACGATATCACGAGCCACTTGTTGTTTAGGCTTGGTTTCATATGCTATCTCATTCCCATTCTTTTCAAAGATGGTCACCTTATTGGTATCCACGCCAAAGCCCGCGCCTTTATCATTCAAAGAATTCATTACAATAAGGTCAGCGTTCTTTGATTTCAATTTATTGAGGGCATATTCTCGTTCATTGGTGGTTTCTAGTGCAAATCCTACCAGGATTTGTCCATTTACCTTTCGCTCACCAAGCGTTTTGAGAATGTCTTTTGTTTTCACCAATTCTATCGACAGGTCCTCGTGTTGTTTCTTGATCTTGTTTGTCGATTTATTTAAAGGCGTGTAATCCGCAACTGCTGCGGACATGATGGCAACGTCAGCTTTCGGAAATTCGTCAACGCAAGCCTGGTACATTTCTTCCGCCGTATTCACTTGTATCAATTGGATGCCTCTTCCTTTCGGCAGAATTGCAGTGGGCCCCATCACCAAAGAAACGTCAGCTCCACGAGCTGCAAGTTCCTGCGATAATGCAATGCCCATTTTGCCAGAAGAATTATTTCCAATGAAGCGAACGGGATCGATGGGTTCATGAGTGGGGCCCGCAGTAACCAAAATCTTTTTGCCCGCTAAATCCTTATTCAAAAAAAAATGCTGATCTAAAAATTGAACTATAGTTTCCGGCTCCGCCATCCGGCCATCACCGTAAAGTCCGCTCGCTAATTCTCCCTTTTCCACTGGAATGATAGTTGTTCCCCATGTTGCAAGCTTTTCAATGTTCGCAGCGGTTGATGGATGATGCCACATGTCTTCATCCATTGCGGGAGCAATCACCACCGGACATGTTGCAGAAAGATAAGTTGCCATCAAAAGGTTGTCACAATTTCCTCCTGCCATTTTAGCAAGCGTATTACAACTGAGCGGAGCAATCAGCATAACATCGGCCCAACGACCAAGCATCACGTGGTTTTCCCAATTGCCTTCCTGGAAAAGTTCAGTAGAAACAGAATTTTTTGAGAGGGTTGAGAGGGTTAGCGGAGTAATAAAATCTTTTGCGGCGGGAGTCATGATCACTTTGACTTCGGCACCCGATTTTACCAGGAGACGAACAATCAGTGCTGACTTGTAAGCAGCTATGCTGCCGGTTACGCCTAACAAGATTTTTTTACCCTGCAACATTTTCTAAAATTAGATTAATTAATCAACGAATAGTCACGCAAGATAGTCTCCTAAACTAAAAAAGCGACAGTTAAATCACTGTCGCTTGTAATGTCATTATCATTTACTAACTAAAGAGGTCATCTGTATTCTTCCTATAATAAATTTTATCCTCCATGAATTCCTGCGTTGCCAGCAAAGACGGATTGGGCATACGCTCATAAGCCTTCGAAATTTCAATCTGTTCTTTGTTTTCGTGAATTTCTTCGAGGCTGTCGGTGTGACTAGCAAATTCATCAAGCTTATTGTGCAACTCTTCTTTCAACGCGATGTTGATTTGGTTCGCTCTTTTAGCGACGATCGCAATTGATTCATACAGGTTGCCCGTTTTCGCCTTAATATCAGTAAGGTTACGGGTTTCCACCACATTGCTTGTATTTGCACTAAGCTGACGTCTTAGTTTGCTCATTTTGCAAAGATTTTATATTGTTTTGTGATTGTGTCAAATAACGTTCTGCTTCTGATTTTAATTTGCTTTCCGGAAAACGATCCATGAAATCGTTACACTCAGTTATCACCTGTTCAAATCGCTCGTTCTTCTTTTCTTCAATACTCATTATCGCATATTGATAATAAGACTTTATCACGAGCAACTTGTATTCATCACTTTTGTCCGAATCTGGAAAGTTATTCATTAAACTCGTGAAAGCAATGGCTGCTGCCTTATACTGGCCGAGATTATAATACAATTCCGCGCTCTTGAATTCTTTCGCCTCTAATTTTTGCCTGCACTTATCAATGATGTCACTGGCCTCTTTATTCCTCGCAGAGCCTGGATGTGTGTTAATAAAAGTCTGCATTAATCCAATCGACTTCTGCGTATTCGTTTGGTCTAATTCAACCTTGGGCGACTGCTTGTAGAACGTAAATGCGCGCATATACTCCATTTCCTCAGCACGGGGGCTATTTGGAAATACTTCTGCAAAACCCTTGAACAGGTTTTCGGCGTTCATGTAATCACGCTGATAATAGGCGCAATAAGCGTATTTATAATAAAGATCTTGAAATTTTTCATTCCCCTTGAAAATAGGAAATAGCTCTTCAAACAAGATCTGGGCCTGGTTGTATTTCTTTTTCGCATAATACTGTTCGGCCATCCTCAACTTATAATCTGCGTCAGTGCTTTTCTGCACTTTCGAGAATCTGGAACAGCCTACCAGGGTCGCGGTTAATAAAACGAAAAGATAGAAAAACCTCATAAAAGCTGGCAAAGATAACAGATTTCTACAAAAATGGAAGTCTGAACCTAATTCTCAATGTTTCAGGCCGTTAAGATTAATACAAAAAACCCCGACGCCAAGGTCGGGGTTTAAATTTATTAGTGGAATTCGCTTGAATTCGAGGAATTCGTGTTTATCCGCGTCTTCTGAGGTTTGGATGCGGAGCAGGAACTGTATTAGGACCTTCTTCTCCGGTCGCATCTTTCAGGTCAACGGTATTTTCATCGCCGCCTTCTTGTCCATAGCGGAAGATGAAGCGACCTGAAGTGATACCTTCTTTCTCAGTAAGATAATTGATAACTGCATTTACGCGATCCCAGCTTAACTGTTGAGCTGCCTTGCTTGATACTCCATAACCCATAACTGCTACTACGCAATTTGGATTATTACGCATCTTCTGTGCTACGCTAGCTAGCAATGCTTTTGCGTCGTTGCTAAGTGTTACAGTACGGCCAGTGAAGCTAATACTTGGCAAGTCACCAATACCGCAGCCATTCTTTGGTTGCATGTTAGCCATCATTGCCTTCAATGAATCGCAGCATGCTGGATCTGGGCATTTACCAACTCCATCAGCATCTACTGGCTGACACATAGTTGGTGTGTTCAGTTCTTTATCGCGGAAGTCAGGAACACCGTCACCATCAGTATCGCGACTTACACCGTGTGTGTCAACCGGCGCACCTGCTGGTGTGTTAGGCTCTTGATCAAATTGGTCAGTTACACCATCATTATCTGAATCATCCAAAATTGGTTTTGGAAGTTTCATGTGCTTTGGCTGATTGATTTCGCCATATGCATATTCTAATGGATTGATCCACCAAAGCGGTTCAACAGCTTTTTTTCCGATATTAAAGTTGGCACCAACTGACAAGAAATTATACGAATCCATGTCACGGGTTTGAGCCGGATTTGACGGATCATTTTCCTGCCACTGTTGTCCGTCAAGTAAATCTGTTTTAGGTGCGGAGAATTTGTCTTCAATTGCTATGTTCCATTTCTTAGACACTTTGAATTGAACACCTGCACCCACAACAAATGCCCAGCGGAAAGGCTCGTTGAAAACCTTTGCCTGGCTGGCGTCTTCTTCCGGATGTGTTTCGTATGTACCGTCAAGGATGTTATCCTTCAGCTCTTTCCTAATGTCCTTACGGTTTTCATAAGTCGGAGGAATGGCAAGTGCAGAAGCGAAATTGTAACGCTGATATGTACCGCCTTCATCATTAAATGCATTAATCTTTGTGTTATAGATCATGCCGGCAATACCACCGAATCCATAGAAGTTAACACCAGTCTTTGCCCTATGGAAGCGTATATTGTTTAAGGTGAAAACTCCCTGTAAACTCAATTCAGAAATCTGAGTTTTATAATTGTAATAAACTGGCTGGGTTGAAGGACTGTATTGAGGTCCGTTCCAACCAGCCCAGGCTGGATTTCTTCTATAACCAGTAGAAGGACTAAAGTTCAAACCTTTTGCCCAACCCATGTTGTATTCACCACGAAGCGAGAATACATAACCAAACGGCTTTCTTACATGTATTCCCAATCCAGGAGTGAAGATTCTGGAGCGCACATCACCTATTACATCGAAAAGTCCGGCCTTTACACCTAGTTCCCATTGGCTGCGCGGTTGTGCCGGGAATGGATAAGCGTTCTGCTGAAATTCATTATGCTGAGGCAACCTCTTCGCTGGTATCAGCGATGAATCCCGCATATCGTAGCTAGAGTTGGTCTGTGAAAAAGTTCCCGAAAACATCAAACAGAGTAAGCCAATAAGAAGAGTGTACTTTTTGCTTGCCATAACTTAAGTTTATGATATTGAATAAATACAGGAGAATTTTGGCAAAAATATCCATTCACCCATAAATAACAAATTTTTTTACCCTAACATGAACCGTTAGTGGTAAATGTTACTTGTGGAATCTTCAGCACATTGATCGCATCTGCAATTATTACACCACGGTAATTTAATTCTGATTGTAGTAATTTGCCACCCAACAACTAATGCAGAAATCACAAGCAATATTAGCCGAAGAGCTAAAGGTATTCGAGATTAAATTTCGTGAAGCAGTTAAGAGCAATACACCCCTGTTGGATCGCATCATGCGATTTATTGTAAACCGCAAGGGAAAGCAGTTGCGCCCCATGTTTGTATTACTTTCCGCCAAACTCTGCGGTGCTATAAACGAAACCACCTACCGGGCCGCCTCACTTGTGGAACTGCTACATACGGCCACCCTGGTGCATGATGATGTTGTAGATGAATCGTTGGAAAGAAGAGGTTTTTTTTCAACTTATGCTTTATGGAAAACGAAGATCTCCGTACTTGTGGGTGACTACCTGCTCGCCAAAGGATTGTTGCTTTCTTTGGACAATAATGATTTTCAAATACTCAAAATTTTATCCGACGCGGTCCGATTGATGAGCGAAGGAGAATTGTTGCAAATTGAGAAATCCAGGTCACTTAATTTAAGTGAAGCAGTGTACTTTGAAATCATTCGCAACAAAACTGCTTCCCTCCTGGCTTCGGCATGCTCTGCCGGCGCATATTCTACGAGCCAGGACCCTATGCTCACCCAGAAGCTGCAGATGTTCGGGGAAAAAGTAGGCATTGCCTTCCAGGTAAAAGACGACCTGTTCGATTATGGTAGCGCGGCCGTTGGAAAACCAACAGGCAACGACATAAAAGAAAAAAAGATCACATTGCCTTTGATCTATGCCTTAAATAAAATGGACGCTCAGTCGCGCAGGGAATGTATTTATATTATCAAGAATCAAAACAGGAATAAAGAAAAAGTGCAGCAGGTAGTTGAGAAAGTAAAGGTGGCCGGTGGTATTGCTTATGCTGAGCAAAGAATGTTTGAATTCAGGGATGACGCATTAGCGATACTGCATGAATTTCCAGATTCGCCAACAAGGGACGGCCTGGAAGAACTGGTGAGGTATACTACGGACAGGGCTTACTAGTTTTTTTCCCACAAATGGTGGGAAGATTCACATCGGTGAAGCATTAGATAGTTATAGGTTTGCACAATGGAAAAAAGGTGGAGAATATTGGATGCCGATCCTGATAGATCCCAGGCGTTACAACAATCGTTGGGCATCAGCAGAGTCCTTTGCCAGATTCTTACGCAAAGAAATCTTCACACGTTCGATGAAGCGCGCGACTACTTCCGGCCAGACCTAAAAGCGCTCCATGATCCCTGGCTGATGAAAGATATGCGAAAGGCCGTTGATAGAATCACCGCGGCTATATCTGCTCAAGAAAAAATACTTGTATTCGGAGATTATGATGTTGACGGCACCACCGCTGTTGCCACCATGTTCCAATTTTTGGGAAAGATTTATGATCCGGAACAAATCGACTTTTACATACCACATAGATATAGAGAAGGATACGGTGTTTCTAAACGCGGAATTGACTTCGCCTTCGAAAATAATTTTTCGCTCATCATATGCCTTGACTGCGGAATAAAATCTGTTGACCTCATTGCCTATGCGGCTGAACTGGGAATTGATTTTATTGTGTGTGACCACCATCTGCCCGATAAACAATTGCCCGCTGCTGTAGCGATTCTCAACCCGAAGCAATTTGATTGTGGATACCCATTCAAAGACCTTTGCGGATGCGGCGTGGGATTCAAGTTGGTGTCTGCACTTGCACAACATCTCAATGTGCCGGAGGAAGAATACCATTGTTACCTCGATTTGGTTGCAATCGCAATTGCCGCGGATATAGTTCCAATGGTAGGTGAAAATCGGATATTGGCATATTATGGATTGAAACGTGTAAATGAAAATCCATGTGCCGGTATAAAAGCGTTGATTGAATTAAGTGGTGCTAAGATTCCGATGCATATCACCAATCTCGTTTTCATCATTGCTCCCAGGGTAAATGCAGCAGGCCGAATGGATGATGGAAGAAAGGCAGTGCAAATGTTTATTGAATGCAACTTTGATAAAGCAATGCCGCTCGCGGAAATGTTGCATGCAGACAACAGTGATAGAAAAGAAGCCGACACAAATATTACTGCCGAGGCGCTTTCCATCATAAATGCCGATGATGACCTTGTGAAAAGAAAATCGACTGTTGTATTTCAACCGCACTGGCACAAAGGGGTTGTGGGAATTGTTGCTTCGCGACTCATTGAACATTATTACAGGCCTACCATCGTCCTTACCCAAAGCGGGGACGTAATTGCAGGAAGCGCGCGAAGTGTACATGGATTTAATTTATATGAAGCAATCCATGCGTGCAGAGATCATTTGCTTGGATACGGCGGGCATTTTGCCGCAGCAGGAATGACCATGATGCCGGAACAATTGGAAACGTTCATTGTGAAATTTGAAGAAGTGGTCAGCAACACAATTCCTCCTGAATTACTGATCCCGGAAATCATTGTAGATGCTGAGATTAGTTTTTCCGATATCACTTCTACCTTTTACAAGATAATTTGCCAGATGGAACCGTTTGGTCCGGAAAATCTGCGCCCCATCTTTGTCGCGCGAAATCTGGTGGACACCGGATATACGCGAATTGTGAAGGATGATCACATTCGATTTTCGCTATCACAACAGCAAATTATTTTTACAGGCATTGGTTTTAATCTGGCAGAAAAGTTCCACATTCTTCAACAAAGAAAACCCATTGATGTAGTGTTTACACTCGATGAGAATGAGTGGAATGGCAATAAGCATCTTCAACTAAAAGTGATCGATTTCAAACTTTCGTGACAGTTGATCAGTTATCAGTAGAAACCTTCCTGCATCCGGCATCCGGCATCTTTATCTGGCATGCTGCATCCGTTGATATATCTGGTACTACGTTAAAATGATTCTACTTTTCTTATCCTCTTGCATCAAATCCACACTTCTTTGAATAAAAGAAGTGAGGTTATTTCCTTTCAACAACCCCTGAGAAAGCAATGCCAGGTCAGCAAGATTGCGAATGACTTTATTTTGTTTTTCCTGGTTTTCTTCTTTCAATATGTTTTGATAAATGGGATGGTTTCCGTTAATAGTTAGTGTTACTTCATCAGGCATGTTTGCATAAAAACTCCCCATCGAACCACTAATCGACGCCATATCTTTCATTCTTCGCATAAATTCAGGCCTTGTGGCAATTACGGGTGATGCCTCAGGACTCAAACCCTTTATATCAACCGACACATGCAAGTCAGGCATTTCAATCGAAAACAGATTCTTCAATTTCTCTTCTTCTTCCTTATTTAAGACACTAGTGGATTCAGATTGTTTGTCGATCAGGTTTTCAGTAATGTCAGAATCAATCCTCGTAAACTGCACATCCTGCCACTTCATTTCAATCTGGTTGATGAACGCTGAATCAATCAACGTTTCCATTTTTACGACAATATAACCTTTACCCTGTGCCGCGTGGATGTAACTATCTTGTTGAACGGGATCGGTGGTGTATAGGATGACCAGTTTTCCGTCTTTATTTTTTTGCAGTGCCTCAGCGGCTGAACGATATTCTTCCTTGGTAAAATATTTCCCTTCCTTCACATCCTGCATGATGTAAAATTTATTTGCCTTCTCCAGGAATTTATCGTCGGTCATCATTCCATATTTCACAAACAAGCCGAGGCTGTCCCATTTCTCTTCGAATTCCTTTCTTTCTTTTGTAAAGATCTCTTCCAGTTTGTCGGCAACTTTCCGGCTGATGTAGGAATTGATTTTACGAACGTTTGGATCACCCTGGAGGTAGGATCTGCTTACGTTGAGAGGGATATCCGGCGAATCAATCACTCCATGCAGTAGCATCAGGAACTCAGGAACAATATCCTTCACTTCATCAGTAACAAAAACCTGGTTACTGTATAATTGAATCTTATCCTTTTGAATCTCGTAACTCTGTTTGATCTTAGGAAAATACAGGATGCCTGTAAGGTTGAATGGATAATCAACATTCAGGTGAATCCAGAATAAGGGAAGTTCATTATAAGGATAAAGCTCCTTATAAAAATTCTGGTAATCCTGCGTTGTGAGTTCGCTGGGTTTCTTTTTCCAGGCAGGATTGGTATTATTGATTTGTTTGCCGTTGAAATAAATGGGAACGGGTAAAAACCTGCAATACTTAGTTAGGATGGATTCAATACGATGCTCGTCTAGAAATTCTTCGCTTTCACTATTGATGTGAAGAATAATGTCAGTACCACGTTCTGCTTTATCGGTTTCTTCTAAAGTGTATTCAGGACTGCCATCACATTCCCAACGCACTGCGGAAGCATCCTTCCATGATTTCGTAAAAATTTCAACCCTATCACTCACCATAAATGCAGAATAGAAACCCAGGCCGAAATGACCGATAACGTTCGCTTCACTCTGACCTTTATATTTTTCGAGAAATTCCTCCGCACTCGAAAAGGCAACCTGGTTGATGTATTGATCTACTTCCTGCGCGGTCATTCCTATACCGCGGTCCCGTATTTTCAGAACCTTGTTTTCTTTATCCAGATCAACATCAATGCGGAGATCCCCTGCCTCTCCCTTAAATTCTCCAGAACCCATTATGGCTTTCAATTTTTGAGAGGCATCAACTGCGTTGCTCACTAATTCCCGAAGAAAGATCTCGTGATCGCTGTAAAGAAATTTTTTAATGATGGGGAAGATATTCTCTGTATGAACCCGTATGTTTCCTTTTTCCATATCTAGATTTTTGTGGATTACGAACGAAGAGCCAACAAAGTAAGTGCCAGCCCCAAACGCCCTGTCACACTGGCAAAGCTGAGAATTTCTTCTTAATAATTAATTATTCTCGCAAGAAGAAAAATTCAACACTGAACCCTTAGTTTTGACGCTCCTTTGAAGGACCATACCATTTAACTCCCTAAATATTTATTGAATAAACCTCGCTGGGGCAACTAGTGATCAGTGACGAGTGATAAGATTAACGGTAACTAACCGTGGCTGATTACAAGTCACCAATCACCAATCCTCTATCCACTTAATTCGTCGCTAAAAAAAATCGCTTCATGAAAAAAATTTACTCGCTCATTATTGCGCTGGTTCTTTGCGCACTTTCCTCAATTCAAGCCCAGGTTGTTATTAATGAAGTTTACGGTGGAGGAGGAAATTCCCTTGCTCCCTTCCAAAATGATTTTGTTGAACTCTATAATACATCAGGTACAGCAGTGCCTATGAATTCCTGGTCTATTCAATATACGTCCAGTACCGGGACCTCATGGAATAATCAAAAGCTTGTATTCTCTGGTACAATCCCCGGCAATGGATATTTCCTTATTCAGTTAGCTGGAGGATCTACAGGCTCCCCATTACCAGGCGCCGATGCAACGGGAACTTTTAATATGAGCGCCACAGCTGGTAAAATTGTTTTGTGCAACAACTCAACCAGTGTTAGCGCGGTGGTGAATCCTACTGACGCCAACATTGTTGATAAAGTGGGATATGGCTCAGGCACCAATGGCTTTGAAACCGCCGCTGCGCCTGCGCCCTCCAATACTACTTCCATCCAAAGGACTCCGACAGGAGCGGATAATAATAACAATAGCACTGATTTTACCACCGGCTCGCCCAGCCCAACAATTGCTGGCTCTGGGCCAGATCTAACTCCGCCTACTGTTGTTACGCTAAACCCGGCGGACGATGCTTCAGGTATTTCAACAGTTTCAAATCTGTCAATCGTTTTCAGCGAACCAATTTTAAAGAATGTAGGAGTCATCACGGTGCATAACTCAACAACAAGCTCCGAGGATTACATTTTCCTTCAAACTTCTAACCCCAACGTAACAATATCAGGTAATACGCTTACAATATCGGGTGTAAACCTGCAGGCGGCAAACTCATATTTCATAACTATTCCAGACTCTGTGATCAAGGATTTGGCTGGAAATAAATTTGCCGGGTTTAATAATACTACCACCTGGAATTTTTCGACTGGTTCAATGGCGGCACCCGTCCCAGGCCAATTGAATTTTACTTACAATTTGAACACAGCCGCAAATGTTTTTTCAAGCGATGGATTTAAACAATACTCGGTGAGGGGACCGTTGGTTTGGGAAGCAACAACTTTTGGTAACACCGGAAATGCCCTTCAAATGAATGGTTTTTTCAATGGTAGCAATCAAGCGAATGAAGATTGGTTGATCCTGCCTCCATTTGACTTGTCGTCTACTAATTTTCCGCTCCTATCTTTTTTCAGCAGAACAAAATTTAATGGTGATCCCCTGCAATTAAAAGTATCTACCGATTACCCTGGATTTGGAAATCCCAACAACTTCACATGGGCAGATATTAATGGAAAATTTCCTGCTGAAACTTCTGATGCGTGGACACAATCCACAAATATTGATCTATCTGCTTTCAAACAGTCTAATGTATACATCGCATTTGTTTACACTTCCACTCAGGACGATGGGGCAAGATGGACCCTCGATGATATAAGGGTTGATAATTCATCCACGGCACCACCGCCGGCAATATCAATTAGTGCGTCCAGTTTGCAGTTCGGTTATGTTCCTAATGGTTCAACGGCCGACAAAAGTTTCCTGTTGAATGCAGCTAACATTACAAACGATGTCACCTTAGCATTTAAAGTTGGTTCTGGCGCTTTTTTACTCTCAAAAGATGGCGCTACTTACTCTTCTTCCTTGACATACACGGTTGCGGAGGCTAACAACGTTGCAAAAACAGTGCATGTGCGTTTCGCTCCAACTCAAACTGACGGAAACTATAACGATACTATTGACGTTGTTTCCGGAAGTCTTGATACCACAATATCGCTCAGAGGTACAAGTACAGATCCCATCAAGACTTTGGAGGTTGTGAACTGGAACCTGGAATGGTTTGGTAGTACGCAGTTTGGACCAACCAATGAAAATTTACAGGAGCAAAATGTGAGAACGATTATGCAGAACATTGGAGCGGATCTATATGCATTGGCTGAAGTTGTTGATGAATCACGACTGCAGAATATCGTGAATTCAATGCCGGGATATGCATATGTAATCAATCATTATGGATCGCATACAAATCCAAATGAATCGAACCCATCGCCGCTCTCAGAAGCACAGCGACTGGCATTCGTTTATAAAACGAGCGTGTTTAGTAATATCGATACAGCGGCACTTCTTTCTGTTGGCATTAATACACCCGGAGATATCAGTACCACTTCTTATAATAATTGGGCGAGTGGAAGATTTCCATTTATGATGAGCGCAGATGTTACACTTGATGGCGTCACAAAAAATGTGAAGTTCATATTGATTCACGCAAAGGCGAATACGGCGCCTACCGTTCCTTCATATAACCGGAGAAAAGCTGGGGCAGACGAGTTGCATGCCCTATTAAACTCCACGTATGCGAGTGACAATATTGTACTGCTCGGGGACTTTAATGACGACCTGGATCAAACGATTACGGATGGAGTAACTCCTCCAACCACTTCATATGTTGCGTTCACGAGCGATCCTTCGAATTATACGCTGTTGACATTGCCTTTGAGCCAGGCTGGAAAAAGATCTACAGTCAGCCACGATAATGTGATTGACCATGTTGTTGTATCGAGTGAACTTGGTCCGAATTTCATCAGCGGTTCCTCCAACATTCTCACGGATGTTACAGGGCTTGTTTCAAGCTATGCCACTACTACATCGGATCACTATCCGGTATTTACGGATTACACATTTGCTCCACAGGCCCTACCCGTTAAGTTGAATTATTTTACGGCGGAAAAACAACGCGCCTCGGTGAAACTCACGTGGTCAAGTTCACTTGAAAGCAACGCTAAAGAGTATATTGTTGAGCGTTCTTTAAATGGATTGCAATTCCAGGCCATTGGAAAAATCAGCGCAAATGGCAGACCTTCCAGTTACCAATTGATTGACCAATCGCCCAATTCAGGAAACAATTTTTACCGGTTGAAAATGGTGGATGTGGATGGCAAATCAGACTTTTCAAAAACCATGCGTGTTAGGTTTGATATAGAATTATTGATCACGATCAAGCCAAATCCGGCTACGCGTTTTGTAATGGTCACCATGGATAGGCAATTGCCTTCGGCTTCTGTCTCCATCTATGATCAACAGGGGGCGCTTGTCAAACAATTAAGGCGAAATTTTGTGGCCAATCAGCCGTCAATAATTGACGTAACCGGATTAGCTAAGGGAATTTATATTCTGCAGCTAAAGTCAGGCGAAATAATCCGGACTGAGAAGCTGATCGTTCAATAAGAATTCTTTAACAAGGCCTGAACTTTGGCTTCGGGGGCTTTCATAAAAAGCCCCTTCTTTTCTCTTGCAGGTTAGGCATTTTCCCCTACCTTTGCGACCCATTTATTTTAAAACAAAAACAGGGTATGAACAATTATGAATTGATGGTGATCTTCACCCCTGTGCTTTCTGAGGATGACTTTAAGGCAGCCCAGAAAAAATACGCTTCCTTCATCAAAGAAAATGGAGGTAAAGTGGAGCACGACAATCCCTGGGGATTGAGATCACTGGCGTATCCAATCAAGAAAAAGACCACTGGTCTTTATTGGGTATTGGAATATACTGCGCCATCCGACTTCAATGAGAAGCTGAAAATCCAGCTTCTTCGTGACGAGAATGTACTTCGTCACATGAGTACTAGGCTCGATAAATACGCCGTCGAGTACAATCATAAAAAGAGAAGTGGCGTACCAACAGGAACTGAAAAAGCAGTGGAGGTTTAATCATGGCAAAAGCAAATGAGATCAAATATCTAACCGCCATTAAGACCGAGAAGCGCCAGAAGAAATACTGTCGTTTCAAGAAATTTGGCATCAGGTATATTGATTATAAAGACGCCGAATTCCTCAAGAAGTTCCTGAACGAGCAGGGAAGACTCCTTCCGAGGCGCATCACAGGCAACTCTTTGAAATATCAGAGAAAGGTTGCACAAGCTGTGAAGAAAGCACGCCAGATGGCTCTGTTACCAACCATAACTGATCTATTAAAGTAAGGAGGTAATCATGCAAGTTATTTTGATACAAGATGTAAACAATCTTGGCGGTTCTAATGAGGTGGTGAACGTAAGAAACGGATATGCCAGGAATTTTCTTTTCCCGAGGCAAATGGCTATTGAAGCATCGCCTTCCAATATGAAGCAATTGGAAGAAAGACTAAAGCAGCAGAAGAAGAAGGAAGAAAAGATGCTGGCCGAGGTAAATAAGGTAGTTGACGTATTGAAGCAGTCGCCTGTTAAGATCGGTGCCAAAACCGGAACGAGCGGCAAGATCTTCGGAAGCGTTACTTCCGTACAAATCGCAAGGGCTATCCGGGATCAGAAAGGCTATGAAATTGACCGTCGTAGAATCCACCTGGTGGACGACGTTAAGGAATTGGGTACTTATAAGGCAAAGATTGATTTTGGCAATGGCCAGGAAACCGAGGTTGAACTGGAGGTAGTTGCCGAGTAATAATCTCTCTTTCCAAAGGATAGTGTATCATTTCAAAAATATACTATCTTTATATGAGTTCTAATGCAGTTTGAGTTCTCTACTTGTTCTGAAGTTCAATTTCTTAGTTTCTCAGTTCATTGTAGCAACACTTAACTCATTAGCTTTTTTGAATTTTTAAATTAATTGTTACAATGAACATTTATGTTGGCAATCTGTCCTGGACTATGACCGAGGACGATCTGCGGAGCCTTTTTGAACAGTATGGAACTGTTAGCTCTGTAAAAATTGTTAAAGACCGTGAAACTGGCCGCAGTCGTGGCTTTGGCTTTGTTGACATGCCAGACGACAACCAGGGGCAACAAGCTCTCACCAGCCTTTACGACACTGAAGTTATGGGTCGTAAGATCATCGTTAATGAATCTCAGACCAAGCCTGAAGGTGGCGGTGGTGGCGGATTCAAGAAAAGAAACTTTGGCGGTGGCGGCGGAGGCGGCTACAACAAAGGCGGTGGCGGTGGTGGCTACAAAAAAGGTGGCTTCAATCGCGGCGGCGGCGGTGGTTATAACAGAGATTATTAATCATTTGCTCGAACGAATAATGAATCCTCTCATTGAGAGGATTTTTTTTTGCCCTGCACTAAGTAATATGTATGATAGAAAAAAATTCTAATTGAATTTTACAGGATATCACTTAACTTTCTATACAGATTAACCACCATTCTGCACCTCCAGGAATCGTCCTCCAACGAATTCACCCTTTGGTGATTTTTGATTTTTTATTTACTCCTAAATCTTGAAACATGAAAAAACGATTTACGTTCTTTTCTATGAGCATTGCCATGGTGCTCATTGTATTTACGGCCTGTAAGAAAGAGATCAATACCCCGCAAGATGAGGAAATTCCTGGCACACCTCCGCCGGGCTTAGTTACCTACTGCAGAATTGAGAGTCTTTGGGAAAATCCACACGCGCCTAATCAAAGATTCTTCCTCGTCCTGTATGATCAGTACGAAAACCCAACCGCCGTTACTACTCCATTACCTACTACCGGTCACCCCTATCGTATTTTCAGATATGATGGTTGGCACCGACTGAGAGAGTATATCGGAGATTATGGAAATGGTTTTTTTGAATTCTGGCATCGCTATGGTTTTGATAATAATGGAAGAATTGGTGTAGATACCAATTATGTTTTCGGAAAGTTGGGAGAGAATCCAACTGAGTATTTCGACAGGAGAATTTCAAAAATTGAATACGATAGTCAAGGACGAATCATTAAAGTGACCACTACTTCGATGGTCAATCCAACTCCGATGGTAGAAACCTACAGTTATGATTCAAATGGAAATCTCGTAGTTCCCGGTGTTACATATGACAACAAAACCAATCTTAATACCACTAACGACATATGGCAATTCCTCAATAGGGATTACAGCAGGAACAATCCGTTTATGGCTGATGCATATAATGGCGCTAATCTGCCAACTGTAATCAACAGCAGCAGTACTTCTCCATCCATGCTTTGGCTAGGTGAAGTGGACCTTCATCATTCTCAGATTGGATATAGCTGCAGAGATGCGCACTGGTAAAAAAAATAAATTCACCTTCAAACCCCGCAACAACGCGGGGTTTTTTATTGACATCGAAAAACTACGGTGGTAAAATACTTATTGAGTGAAGCAAAATATCTTCTACCTTCCTATTGGCAATCCTGCTCTATACAAGCTTCCGCCCGCCCCTTATAACCAAAACCCTTTTCTTAACCTAAACCTTACAGCAATGAAAATGCGACTCTCAATTTTCATTACCAGCCTGGCTGGTATGATGTTTATTTTTTCCTCCTGTCAAAAGGATATGGATGCCGCAAAAGCCGATGAAGTCATGGGCACTCCACTTCCAACCACCGGAAACTATTGCAGAATAGAAAGCATCTGGCTTCGACCTGGCATGCCCGATCAGGAATTTCGATTGATTGGCTACAACGAGTTTGAGAACCCTACATTTATCTCAAATCCGTTCATCGCCACAAGTCGGCCCTTCCGGTCATTTCTTTACGACACATGGCACAGGTTAAGAGAATATCGCGAGTTTTATTCCAACAACACGTTTGAAACATGGCGTTTTTATGGGTTTGATAAAGATGGAAGAATTGGTGTAGATACTAGCTACACTTTCGGATCCACACTAACGGGAAAGCCCACCGGATATTTCTACAGAAAGATTTCAACACTCACTTATGATGCCCAGGGAAGAATCATCAGTTCTTGGAATGAAATAAGTCCTGATCCTTCCAATCCTATGGTGGCGCCGTCCACCAATATGGAAACGTTTACGTATAATGCGGATGGTAATTTGGTTTCGCCAGGAGTTACATATGATAATAAGACCAATCTGAACCGAACGAATGACATATGGATGTTCCTTTCGCGCGATTACAGCATGAATAATCCATTCACAGCTACATCGTATAATACTACGGGTTATCCTACTAACATCAATGTACCATTTGCGAGGTTTATCATTTCCAACGATATTTTCCTTAGCAATTCTCAAATTGGATATGGTTGCAGACCATCCTTCTTTCATTAAGCTGATAATAATTTTTATTGAAGAGCCCCTCCGGAAAAACCGGAGGGGCTCTTTTCTTTAATAGCGAAACAAAAATTTTTGAGGCAACACCGTAATTTCAAAGTTGTCTGCCTCTATTAACTCGCCGTCAATATGAGCCGCTATCTTTTTATCTGACCGAACAATGATTTTATCTGCCCTTGCTGTCTTTGCAACGCGCAAATGCTTCCCCTTCCCTGCTCCGGGCAATAAATTCACTCGATCAATCACAGAAATTTTGGGAATCAATACAACGTCAAATAAGCCATCGTAAATTTTGGCTTCCGGTGCCACAAGAAAACCACCTCCATATCGTGAGCCGTTAGCGATGGTGAGCATAAAGGCTTTTTCATGCCAGTTGGTATCATTCGATGTTACTTCAAGATCGCTTTCGGAAAAGAACAGTATTTTTCTCAGAACAGCAGCGTAATACGCCAAATGTCCCTTGAAGAACAATTTATCCTGGTGAATTGATTTTACTATTTCTCCATCGAAACCAATCCCTACTCCATTGAGAAAAAGTTTTCCATTACATATACCCGCGTCGGTTGTCCTTGGTGTTGCATTAAGCGCGAGTTGAAAACAGCCATCGAGTTTTTGATTTTCATAAAGCTTCCACGCAAAATCATTTCCGGTACCACCTTTGAAAATGAAAATGGGAATGTTGCAATGCGGATATTTATTGATGAAAAAATTGAGCGTTCCATCGCCTCCAACTATCCAAGCGTCAGTATAATTTTGCAAATTTGTTGGCCAGTATGTTTCAAATAAGTCAAAAGAAAATTCACCGTCTTGCAGCATATGCTGAATCCATTTAGCCACTTTCCGGGCTTTTCCCTTTCCCGCCTTGGCATGATACAGAACTGCAATTTTTCTTTCCAATTGTTGAATTTTGCCTTGATTACAATGAAGATAAGTTGCAGACAAGCGTACTGGCAAAACTTTTCGTTAAGCAGCCCATCTCAGAAAATCATTGTCTGTTAGAAAGAAAAATAATATTTAGTTTATTTTTTCTACCTTAACAGCCTGTTGCGTTTAATGTGTCGAAAAGACACTTTTAGTTCTGATTTGTAACTGCTCTTATGAGAGATTCATCGATAAAACCAGAACCTGACTTAATCAAACGATTACAGCAGGGAGATGAAGCCGCACTTGCTTCTCTTATGAGAATGTATTATAACGACCTGTATCATTACGCCTCCCGCTTTACAAAAGATCATGAGTTAATAAAGGATTGTATTCAAGAAGTATTTATTAGTTTATGGCAGCGAAGAGAAAATATCGAAACTATTATTTCACCCCGATATTACTTTTTGCGTGCTATAAAAAACAAGACTTTAAAGGCTCTGCACAAAAAAAACAATGAGTCAATCTCCGGGCTGGAAGAATATGAATTCCTTTACGAATTTTCTATTGAAAAGATAATTATCGATAAGCAAATCTCAGAAGAGAAGGCCCGAAAACTGAGACATACCCTTTCCCTTCTATCTAAAAGGCAGCAGGAAATTATCTACCTGAAGTATTACCAGTTTCTAGACCAGGCGCAAATCGCTGAGCTCATGAACATTACCAGGCAATCCGTCTACAATCTTCTTCATGAGGCGATCCAAAAACTTAGAATACTCTGGCATGAGGAGTTCGTTTCAAATTAAGCTCCTACTTTTTTTCTGCTAATTAATCATTAGGAAAAGCTAAAAAAACACCAGTATAGGTTCAGCAAAAAGGGAACTTATTAATGAATGCGCGGCATTATGAAAGATTACAGACTGTTCGATATCTCCGATTTTGTACTGGACGACGATTTCATACGTTGGGTAAACAATCCAAAAAAAGCAGACGATGACTTTTGGAACGACTGGCTTTCCGCAAATCCCGACAAGTATATGCTGATTGCAGAAGCCAGGAAAATTCTGGAATCTTTCAGGACAGAGGAACTGTTGATTAGCGAACAAGAGAGGGAAACTGAAATAAATAAACTACTTCACACCATAACCGAAGGAAATATTCCGGATGAAATGCCGGAACCACGCATTCCTGCCCGTGTAGTTTCTGTTTCCAAAAAAAGATGGTGGTTCGCCGCTGCAGCAATTGTTATCGGCTTAGTGGTTACTACCGGCTATTTTCTTCGTAGCGAACATAAGAGGTCGGCAGAATTTGCATACCATGTGGTAACGCCGGCAAAACATCTGATTGAAAGTGTGAATACTTCTGAAAGGACGATTAGTTTGACATTGCCTGATCAGAGCGTTGTTGAATTAGCGCCTGATAGCAGAATTGCATACCCTAACAACTTCGATAGCAACAACACGAGAGACGTTTACTTATCCGGCGAAGCATTTTTCAAGGTCACAAAAAACCCCGCGCGGCCATTCCGTGTTTTTGCGAATGAAATTGTCACGAAAGTATTAGGCACTAGTTTCATCGTTCGCTCTTTTGAAGCTGACACCGTTATTCAAGTCACTGTAAAAACAGGTAAGGTGAGTGTTTACTCACAGGCCAACAAAACAAAGCTCGACAATTCCAGCAGTCAATACAGTGGAATCATTCTAACACCTAATCAGGAATTAGTCTACAAAAGGTTGGAGCAGCAGTTCCAAAAAAGTTTGTTAGCCAATCCTGCAGAAATAATTCCGCGAGGCGGTGACCAGGAAAATATGGTATATGATGAAGCGCCGCTGGAAAAAGTTTTTGGTCAACTCGGTAAAAATTACGGAATCAATATCGTGTATGACGTTGAACTACTAAAGAAATGTACTGTAACAGCCGACCTAAGAAATGAATCCTTCTATAGAAAACTCGATCTAATCTGTAAAGCCATCGGTGCCGATTATGAAATAATAGATGGTCAGATTGTTATTGTAACGAAAGGTTGTAAATGATCAGCGTTGGTACGTGGCCCTTTGATTACTGATAAGAAAAAATAACTATTTCAACCAAACTAGCCATTATGAAAAGAATTAATTCTTTTGGGCCGTTAGGGTTCTTATTGAGAATTAAGCTGCTTTTGCTTCTCTCTCTCGCGCTCGGAAATAAATTGAGCGCAATTCCCCGACATGCGGAGGACGTTCTAAATCGTAAGATCAGTCTTGTTGTGGAACAGCAGGAAGTAAGATCTATACTAAACGAAATCAGCAAACTGGCCGAAATAAAATTCGTGTACAGTGCCCAACGAATTCCCTGCAGGAAAAAAGTATCCATCCAAGCACAGGATGAGCGATTGGGGGACGTATTGAACTCTCTGTTGGAGCCACTGGACGTGTTGTATTATGTATCCGGTAACCAAATTGTATTGACGAAAAAACCGGACGATGAATCCGTGCTTATAGGAATAAAAAGTTTGTCGGATGACAAAAAGGAATTAACTCCAATTTCCTTTTTCAAAACTGTTACCGGCAAAATCAGAAACGACAAAGGTGATCCTCTTGAAGGCGCTTCCGTTACAGTGAAAGGTACCACGAGAGGCACTACCACAAATGCTTCGGGTGTTTTTAACATTGAGGCAGAAGTGGGTGAAACACTGGATATTTCCATGATAGGTTATCAACCTTATTCTGTACAGGTGGGCACTAGTAACGCCATCTCAGTTGAACTCACTCCTCTTATTTCCAGCATTAATGAAGTTGTGGTAGTGGGATATGGTACACAAAAAAGAGCAAGTGTGACAGGCGCCGTGTCAAGTGTTCCGGGCAAAACTTTAAATGAACTTCCGGTAGTGAGCATTCCGCAAGCATTGCAAGGAAGAGTGCCCGGTGTACAGGTTACAAATAATGGAAGTCCGGGCACGCAACCAATAGTGCGGATCAGAGGAATTAGTTCAATAAGTTATGCATCCGATCCTTTGTATGTGGTTGATGGATTTCCTACAGGTGATCTTTCCTCCATTGATATGAGGGATGTAGAATCCGTAGATGTGCTCAAGGATGCAAGTGCTGCCGCTATTTATGGTTCCAGAGCAACCAACGGGATAATAATGATTACGACTAAGAAAGGTAGACGTGATGATAAACTTCACGTAAGTCTTGACACTTACGTAGGCACCGAGAAAGTCACAGAAAGACTTGACCTCCTTAGTACAGATCAGTATTTAACTTATGAGAGAGCTCTTAATGGCGCGGCAGGTATTGCCAAACCAGGTAGGCTGGAAACAGCAAATTTTAATCAGCCAATTTATAATGGCACTTCGCAAACTTATGCTCAAACAAATACCGACTGGCAGGATGCCTATTTTAAAGATGGTTTAATAACGCAAACCAGCTTGGGACTTAGCGGCGGAAATAGTGTTTCGAGGTTCTATGCTTCTACAGGATACTTTTACCAGGATGGAACTTCGCCATCTGTAAGTTTCAAAAGGTATAATTTCCGTTTGAATTCTGATCACCAGATCAGCAAAGTATTCACTTTCGGTGAAAACTTATATACTGCGTTTACTGATCAGGGATATGACAAAAATGAACAGGGAGCGCGAACGAATCTCGTCAATGTTATCAGGCAACTTCCGTACATGCCGGTATATGATCCTACTACAACCAGTGGGTATAGAAGCGCAAACAACAGCTTCGATGGATCGGATCCTACCAATCCTCTTCTGGACGCAAACGTCAGAAATCATGGAACAAGAAGTACAGTAAAAGTGCTTGGAACCGCATACCTGGAAATCAACTTTGCGAAATTTTTAAAATTCCGTTCCACATTTGGTATAGACTACTCCAATGGACTTGACTACAGTTTTTCACCCATCTTCGAATCCGGGGGAACTGTGGCCGGCAGTAGCGCAACAGTTGCGACAGTTACAAATAATCGCTCAATTTCTACCGTCAAATTATATACTGAGCAGTTGACCTTCGATAAAACTTTTGGAAGTCATCACATAAATGCTACCGCAGTTTATGAACAGCAAGAGCAAACGGTACGTTTTGAAAACGCGAGCGGTAATCAATCATCCAATAGTATCCAGGTATTGCTTAATGCCAGTAATGTTGCTGTAGCAACACAAAAAGATGGTAATTATATTGCTTCCATCATCGGACGTGTGAATTATGATTATCAGGGCAAATACTTATTGAGTGTTGCTGCACGCCGTGATGGTTCGTCAGTATGGGCACCAGAAAAAAAATGGGCCAACTTCCCGTCCGCTTCTGTAGGCTGGAGACTTGATCAGGAAGACTTCATGAAAGGACTTAAAAATTTATCTGAATTAAAGTTGAGAGTGGGTTATGGCATTACTGGCTTAAATGCTGCAGTTCTCGGAACTAATCATCCATGGCAGGTAAATGTTGATGCAAACAGCGCGATTTATCCTTTCAACAATACCAATGCAGGATCGGCAACTACATTTGGCTCTTCCATTAACAGGCTTGGAAATAAAGACCTGGAATGGGAGACAACTAAACAATTGAATATTGGGGTTGACGCAGGATTTTTCAATAACAAACTCACGCTCTCCGCAGAATATTTTTCCAGGAACACAGATAATTTGATTCTTAATGTACCCATTCCTCCTTCCTTCGGCTATACCACCACCTCAGTGCCCATCAATATTGCGGAAATGGAAAACAATGGATTCGAATTACAGGCAGGATATAACCAAAGGGGAAAGGAGTTTAATTGGAATATAATGGGCAACCTTAGCGTAATAACAAACAATGTAAATTCACTTGCACCAAGTGTTCCGAGTATCGAATCTGGAGCGAACCAGGATTTCGGCACATACAACATTACTCGTACAGAAACGGGCCATCCCATACAGTCTTTTTATGGCTGGCTAGTTGATGGGATATTCCAAACCGCTGCAGAAGTATCGAGTTCGCCATTTCAAACTGCTGGAACCAAGCCCGGTGACCTCAAATTCAGAGACATCAATAAAGACAATAAAATAGATGAGAACGACCGGGTATTTATTGGTAGCTACCTTCCAAAATTTACGTACTCGCTAAACTTTGGTGGCAATTACAAGAATTTTGATCTTTCTCTTTTCTTCCAGGGCGTTCAAGGCAATGATATCTTCAATGCGTCGCGTATTATTTCTGAAGGCATGGTGCGTTTGTTTGGCTCAAGCACTGAAGTATTGAAAGCATGGTCCGCCACTAACACAGGCAGCACTATACCAAGGGCAGTTAGCGGAGACCCGAATCAAAATGCGCGCCCTTCACCCCGATGGATTGAAGATGGCTCGTTCCTGAGATTGAAAAATATTATGCTTGGTTACGTAATTCCAGGAAAAACTTTGCAAAATACAACCAAGGGAGTAATAAGCAGTTTCCGTGTGTATGTGTCAGCACAAAATCTTTTCACCATAACAAACTATAAAGGATACGATCCGGAAGTGGGAAATAGAACACCAGGAACTTCTTTAACGAATGGAATTGACTATGCCGTGTATCCGCAACCTCATTCGTATCTAATAGGAATCCAGGTTGGTTTCTAATCTCAACATTCAAACTTGCACGTTATGAAAAGAATTATCTATAAAATTTTTATCACAGTGCTCCTCTGTGTAGGCTTTCAGTTTTGCGACAAGAAATTAAATCAAACGGACGAAAACCGTCCAACTACTGAAAGCTATTTTAAAACCGCGGCAGAGTTACAAGCCGGAGTGAACGCCGCCTATTCCGCGATGCGCGCCCCGGGACTAGTGGGAAGAGAATGGTTCTTTCTACATGATACAAGGTCAGATGAGGTGACCGCGGGGGGTGGACAACTCGAAGCCCCAAGACGCGAAATGTTGGAACAGCCTACACCTGCCACTTCAAACTTTGTGATGACAAGCGTTTGGCAGGCGGCGTATGTCCTAATCAACCGGGCCAATTTAGTAATATCAAAAGCAGCAGATGTAACGGATAACCCAAGTCTGCGGGACAGGGTTTTGGGTGAAGCAAAATTCCTAAGAGCCTGGGCTTACTTTGAATTGGTTTCACAATGGGGAGCTGTTCCTTTATATACTGCACCTGTCTCGGGTGCGACGGATTACAAAGACAAGTCTCCCGAAGCGGATCTATATACGCTCATTATTGGTGACCTTACTGATGCGGTGCAAAAACTTCCGGCTAGCTATGGTAGTGCCGATAGAGGCCGCGCAACGAAAGGCGCAGCTAACGCTTTACTCGGTAGAGTACTTATGCAAAAGGGAGATTATGCGGGCGCGAAAACGGCGTTATTGGCCGTCGTGAATTCGGGCTTATATAGCTTGACCTCTAACTTCCTTGACAATTATTTGGAAGAAACTGAATTAAATAGTGAATCCATTTTTGAGGTAATGTTTTTTGATCGGGGTGATAACAACTTTAATTGGGGTGGATATCCAAGTGGTGATGGCGCGTCTGTACCAGTAAGCACGGTCCGAAATCAGGAGTACTGTCCCGTTGCATGGAGAAACCTCATTCCGTCAAACTCATTCCTGAACGAATTTGAAAATACTGCAACTGGCGCCGCAAAAACAGATCCTCGTTATAAGTTCTCAGTTTACGAAACGGGAGATCTTTATCACAATGGAACAGAAACTATGACCGATGGTCAACAGAATGGTAATTCTTCTGTTGTAAACGGCGTTACGAAAAAAGTGAGCTGGCGTAAGTTCATGTTATTATATAAAGAAGGTCTTACTACTTTACCCGGCGAAGTAAACAACGCGGGCTTTCATCCGGGTGGCAACAACCAACGTATCATTCGGTATGCGGAGGTATTATTAATGCTGGCTGAGTGTGAGGCAGAGGCAGGAACGTTGCCAGCTGCTGTTGGATACCTTAACCAAATAAGGGCGAGACCAAGCGTTGCCATGCCTGCATATCCTACTGCACAATTTCCAACTGCTACAAAAAATAATGTCTTGAAAGCAATCATGCATGAACGCATGGTGGAACTTGGCGATGAAGAGCTCCGCAATATTGATATTTTGCGCTGGAGGGCGAAGGGATATTTTCCTTCTATTGTTGCGGATCCAAAAGCCGGCCAGGTAAGTTTGTTGCCGATTCCACAGGCAGAAAGAGATGCCAACCCAGCCTTGAAATAACCAACGACGAATTATCATTTTCATGGGCTGCTTCTTATTGAGGCAGCCCTTCGTTCATAAGAAGTGCACCTATCGCTTTTTGAAAGTTACTTTTAGCCTCGTTTCGATGTTCACCAATTAAGCATTATGACGAACAATAGAAATAAGAAGTTCATTTTATCGCTCGTCATAATTCCTTTTGCGCTACTTATTAGTTGTACATCGAAACCAAGGCATCACCTATTCACAAAACTCGAACCGGAACAATCTGGAATTAAGTTTAGAAACGACATTCACGATAGTGATTCGTCTTATTCTTTTATCAATGAGTTCGGGTATATGGGTGGCGGCGTTGGTATCGGTGATTTTAATAATGATGGATTAAAAGATATTTTCTTTACAGGTAACCAGGTAAGCTGCCGTCTCTACATCAACAAGGGCAATAATACGTTCCAGGACATCACAGAAAAAGCAGGTATTGCCACAAATGTTTGGGCAACGGGAGTGAGCATAGTAGACATCAACAATGATGGCTATGACGATATATATGTTTGTGCTTTTGGAAAGGATCTGACACATCGCGCGAAAAATCTCTTATTTATCAACCAGCACACCCTAACGTTCAAAGAACAGGCAAGCGAGTACGGATTAGCTGATTCAAGTTATTCAACGCAGGCTGGTTTCTTTGACTATGATGGAGATGGTGATCTTGATATGTATCTAGCCAACTATCTATTAAGCGCAAATAACGCCAATACAATTGTTCCACGCGACAGAACTGGTCGTTCCCCGGCCAACGACCGGCTTTACAGAAATGACGGAGACGTAAATGGAAAAGGTCATCCAGTTTTTAATGACGTTACCACGGAGGCAGGAATTAAAGAAGATGGTTATGGACTAGGGTTATCAATAAGCGATTTCAATGCTGATGGTTGGCCTGACGTATATGTTGCTAACGATTTTTTGTCGAATGATGAACTGTGGTTGAACAATAAGAACGGAACATTTACGAACTGCATCAGTACCTCAATGCAACATCAGAGTTATTCGAGCATGGGATCTGATGCAGCCGATATTAATAATGATGGGCTTCCCGATGTTGTGACCCTCGACATGCTGCCCGAACGGAACGACAGAAAAAAAACTTCATTCTTTTTCATGAATTACGAACGCTACCAGTCCGAACGCGAAATGGGATATGAACCAGAGTTCGTTCGAAACATGCTGCAGCTTAATACTGGATATTCCTCACCTGGCGATACCAGCATTCCATTTTTTAGTGAGGTCGGCCAGCTTGCAGGAATATCTGAAACGGATTGGAGTTGGAGTGTTTTATTGGCGGATTTTAATAACGACGGTTGGAAGGATATGCATATTACCAATGGAATAGGAAGAGACTTCATTAACGCGGACTTCCTGGAATATAGCAACCAGGTTTTCGAAAGTTCTGCATCTAAAGAACAGCAGCGCGAATCAATACGGAAAAAGCTTGCGTCGTTGGATCACGTTAACCTGAGCAATTATCTATACATGAATCGGCACGATTACACGTTCGCCGATTCATCGGGAGCGGCAGACATCGCTGAGCCTTCCATGTCAAATGGAGCCGCTTATGCTGATCTCGATAATGATGGCGACCTCGATCTTGTGGTCAACAACATCGACAAAGAGGCATTTGTTTTTATTAATAACACAATTGAAAAGAATAAATCAGACGCACACTTCCTGTCTATCAATCTGAAAGGACCTCCTCAAAACGCACATGGCTTTGGATCAAAGATATTTTTATACAGCAACGGAACTCAGCAAATGCAGGAACAGAACCCGGTGCGCGGATATTTCTCTTCTGTAGACCAGCAATTGCTGTTTGGCCTGGGGAAACTCAATCACGTAGATTCGCTGCTTGTGGTTTGGCCTGATCAGAAAATACAAGTTGTCAGAAATATTTCAGCAGATACGATGGTTGCCCTCAACTGGCAAAATGCAACTGATAGAAATAAATTGACCCAACAATCTTCACCAACCATATTTTCCGAGATCACTACCACATCAGGTATTCTATACAGGCATCGGGATATTTCATTTAATGATTTTAATACCCAGCGATTGTTGCCGCAGAAATATTCACAGCTCGGTCCCTTCATAACAACTGGCGATATTAACGGCGATGGCAAAACAGATTTTTTCATTGGAGGAGGATTCAATTTTTCCGGTAAGGTATTCATTCAACAGTCGAACGGATTTGTTGGAAAAAATATCACTGACAGCATAAAGATGGAAGAAGATATGGATTGTGTTTTATTCGACGCGGACAAAGACGGCGATATGGATCTACTTGTCACGAACGGCGACATTCAATATGAACAAAATTCAATTTATTATAAACCCCGATTGTATTTTAACGATGGCAAGGGAAATTTTACATTGAACCCATTGGCAATTCCTGATAGTGTAAGAACAATAGCTGGGCGGGTGTGTGTGTCTGATTATGATGGGGACGGAGATTCGGACATCTTCATTGGTGGCCGCGTTACGCGTGAATATCCAAAGCCACCGAGAAGCTTTCTCTTGCAAAATAATAACGGTTTGTTTACGGACATTACCGCAAAAGCATGTCCCGCGTTAAAATATGCTGGTATGATAACTTCTGCGGTTTGGATGGACTTTGACAATGACCATAAGCCTGATTTGATCATAGCAGGTGAATGGATGCCGATACGCTTTTTTAGAAATAATGGTAACGGTTCGCTCGAGGAGGCTAGTTCGTCAACCGGATTGACACAAACTAATGGTATGTGGCGCAATTTGATTGCTGCCGATGTTGATGGCGACGGCGACACAGATCTGGTTGCAGGTAATCTTGGTCTCAATTGCAAATACCGCGTTGCTCCTGGTCAACCTATGCAGTTATACGCGGCGGATTTAGATAACAACGGCACAATCGATCCAATTCTGTCTTATTATATCAAGGATAACAACGGCGAAAAGCGGTTATTCCCCGCTATCAACAGGAACCAATTCGCGGATCAGGTGCCAGCAATTAAGAAAAAGTTTTTGCTGAATAAGGAATATGCCCTTGCTTCAATTGATGCCATTTTCAAAGGGCGAGAGGATCCTATTAAACTCACCTGCGATGAGACCAGGAGTTGCTATTTCGAAAACACTGGAAACGGAAAATTCATCAAGCATGTTTTGCCGATCGAAGCGCAATTTGCACCTGTAAATGCGATCATCTGTGATGATTTTGATAATGATGGCGTGAAAGATTTGCTTTTAGCCGGAAACGATTTCCAGACTGAAGTTGTGACCGGAAGATACGATGCCTCATATGGATGTTTGCTGAAAGGTAAAACCAACAAGTCGTTCATGGATGTGCCACTTACGAAATCCGGATTTATCATAAAGGGAGCTGTGATGGATATGAAATCACTTCAACTATCAGACGGCAAAAGAATTATCCTTGCAGCGGTTAATGATGACTCCCTTCGAGTTTTTAACCTCAATAATTAAAAATTGCGTAGCGTCGTCAAAAGGATTTGGTGAATGAAAATGCTAATTCTCTTTCTTGAAGGTAATAATGTCGTTATAGCCTTGCATTTTAGAACGCAATTCTTCCTTGCTTAAACTTAACACTTGGAGATATCCATAGCAATTCCAGGAATGATCGTACAAACGAAGCGTATCGGGATAAACGAATTCCCATTTTCCATTTGGGAAACTGTCATACTTTAATGAAGGATATACTGCAGTGCGAAAGCTGTATGTCACCCGTTCGTCACCGTAAAAGCGAAATTTCATGGTAGTCGGCGCGGAGCTACTATGAACATCGATCCAGGCACCGCCTTTCAATAATTCGAAATCTAAGGCTGGATTTATCTTTGTCGTTGTTTCTTTTTTACAGCCGACTATAAACAGCACAGAAGCTGCTATACACGTAGCTACAAGCAATTTGGATCTCATACAACAGTTAACTTTTCTTGATTGGCAAAATAAATATACTATACCAATTGAAACAAAAATGGGAGCGGCGTTAACATGTGAATAAAAATTTGGAACAGGCTAAGGCTCAATTGCGACGGCCGGCCGCATAGTGTAATGTACAAGCTGAGTGTTTAAAAGGTTTATCCGACCAGTTTCGCAATGAAAGGGTATTTCTTGTCAAATGATAGTACCTTTCTTAATTCTCCAGCGCCTCCCCGTACATCTCTACACCGCCTTGCTTGTTAGGTTAACCCCGCAAACTCTTAAAACATGAAAAGGAATTACACGCTATTGTTCTCATGCAGTCTTCTTCTCTTGGTGGTTGCAGGTTGTCAAAAAGAAGGTGCTACCAGCCTTCATGAAGGCGAACTGCGATCTGCTCCTTTGCCCGGACAGCCCACCTACTGCAGAATAGAAAGCATCTGGAAAAATCGATTTGCCATCGAAGAGGGTTTCCATCTCATATTATATGACGAATTCGAAAACCCTATTGCCATCACAACGCCCGGAATAGGTACCGGCCGCCCATGGGTTACATTCATTTATGATAGTTGGCATCGACTGAGAGAATACAGAGGTGAATATATAGGAGGTGCTTTTGAATTCTTGCATCGATACGGCTTCGATCAGAATGGTAGAATTGGAATTGATACTTTCTATGCGTTTGGACAGCCAATAGAAAACCCCACTCACTATTTGAATAGAAGTATATCCAAAATTGAATACGACAATCAAAATCGCGTGATCAAAGAGGTCGCTGATTTTGAATTTGGTGGTCTCCATCTTGAGACAAATTACAACTACGACGTCGCGGGAAATTTATTGCATCCTGATTCGGAGGTTACCTATGATAATAAAGTAAACCTCTTTAGAACAAATGATATCTGGATGTTTCTGGCTCGTGATTACAGCGTGAATAATCCATTTGTTGCCGATGAATATAATTCAGCAGGTTTTCCGACCACCATTAGCACCTCACCTGCGCCCTTATTCCTGCAGCTCAATATTCCTTTGAATAATGCGCAGATCAGTTATAAATGCAGGCAAGCATTTTGGTAACAACAAAGCCTCAACGATCGTTGAGGCTTTTGACACATTCGTTCACCTCGAAAACTTATTTTTTAAACTTTAAAGTGTTCAAAACATTGTGAGCAACTATTTCACCTAATTGTATTCCTTTGGCACAACTGGGAGCATAGTGAATTCCCGCGTAAACCCTGCTTTGGCCAACTGCATTTTTCAACTCAGTAAACGAATTAAAATGGAGGGCATGCAAAGATCCAAGTGAAGTGGACAGACCATCATAAGTGATATCGGTAAACTCAAAATTATCGCCAAATACATCAGCAAGACCGGTAAGAAATCCGCCTGCATGGAAGGAATGAGCGGAAGGCATTTCAGGATGGTTTGGTGTGGCAAATAGCGGTGACCACGTAGGATCGATGACGTTCTTAATATATGTAATAGGTCGAACAAGATTCAATTGATATTTGGCTATAAAACCCACAACAAACGCATCATTAACAGCTATGCCTGATTCTGCAAATGCCAGTGCTGCAATGTCCAATGACGCACCGGATTTACTGATAACCTGTGGCAATATAGCAACGTAGTGACCCGATCCCCCATAATAACCCGGCTCACCGGCATCTCGAAACCAGAGGGCGAGGTGTCTTTGATCAGGAGAAAGTGAATGGGACTTTACATAGACATCATTTGCCATTTCATAAAATTCTGATCCGGGACTTGTAGAGTAAGGCGGAAATGGAGCGATCGTAGCACCGTTATCAGAACCTGCCACCAACAGTCGACGAAGTTCAACATGAGGATTAATTGGTAGAGCGGGAGGAGGAGCAGTAGGCACCCAAAACCAAGGTTGTACTGGTGTTGGAAAAGTGTATGCGCCGTTTTGTAATTTCCAGCCATCGGTATCAGCCCATTGTGCCACTCTTGAAGCCACTTCTTTTCCAAAAGCAGCAGATCGCTCAATAACACAATCATCCGCTTCTGTTAGATAAACTGCTCTCAATTGATTCTCCAGATCATTTATTTTTTGTTTATTGGCAGCGGAGGTTGCAGAGAATAGATAGCGAGTTTCTTCAGCCAATGCAGCATTGGCAGCAGCGGCCCAATGATAGGCTTTCCCCGGCTCTGTAGTTGGCATCGTTGGAAAATCAGTGAGCTGACCAGCTAATGATTGGTATGAGGGCATCCCATTTACAACCGCTTCATATAGCGCAATACCGCTGTAGGCAAGAATTCTTTCTCCCCCTTGCACCGACGTACCTGCCGGCAGCGGTAGTCTAAGTAGATCTAAGTCTAAATGCAGCCATTGAGTGACTACATCGGAAGAAAAAGTCTTGGTTTGTTTTAGATGGCCATTGCCACATTTGTTTGCTGCCGTTGCAATTTCTTCCTGTTGTCGTTCCTCCTTTGATTGTGTTTCTTTTTTACAAGAGAAAAAAATACAAGCTGAAATTAACGCAATGGTGATTAATGGTTTGCTCTTTCTCATAAATACTAAATTGAATGGTTAAAAACTATCCGGAATATTTATAACATTGTTTATTTGTACGGAAGAAAAATACAATTGGGCACCCTGGAAGAGGAGCACCCATATCAACACAGACATTTTCCTGTTAAATCGAAACTGCAACGGGAAGCACGTGAACCTAAGACGAATTTTGCTGCACTAATTCAGGCCGCGATTAATTTGTGTAGTTACACAGGATGAGTTTTTTTGTAGCTGCAACCAATGATCAAATCTATTTTACGAGGGAACCGGCAGGAAGTTGACAAGTGATTGACGTCAACTCCATCTGAAGGTATAAAGAATTCTTCAGATTCATACGGATAGATTTGTATCAAAGGATAAACTACTTGTGCAAGTTATTTCGGCCAGGTATACACGAAAATGTCCTTATTCAAAAAACTTACCGCCTACTACTAGATACGTTTAATGACATTGTTGTTTAAAAATATCTTTCAATCAATATTATTCCCAGCGCCGCTGAGTGATTTAACCAAAATAGGCAGTAGTTTATGGAAATGGCGTCAGAAATGTTTTAAAAGAAACATTTACCGAAGCACCATCACTCATTAGAAGGCATAATGAGTCATTGACAGCTTTAAAAGGGTAATTCACGAAAGCGGGATGGCTCAGAGGTTGGGGACGTGATTGTTCTTTAAAGATAGTCTTTACGACCAAACGTGCAGAATGCTTAATCGTAATTCCCGATAATAAAAACGCCCCAATTGCTTGAGGCGTTTTTTAGATTGTTATCGGTGGTTTCCTCTCCACGAGTTTCGTGATCGCAGGATCTGGTAAACATTACATGCTATTCTCTCTCCTTGCCGCTTTCCCTCCACACAAGAATAGGTATAGTGAATGCCGCCATATACTCTTGCTTTTGCAACATCATTGGCAAGTTCAGTAAATGAATTATAACTGCGAGGAGGTAATCCCAGGTTATCATAAGTATGGATCGTGAATTGATAATGGGAGCCGAATAATTTGGTCATTGCCGCGGAGAATGCACCCGCGTTTTGAGTATGTCCGGAAGGGAAATCGGGATGTGGGTGAAGCGGGATAAAAGAAGTCCATGTAGTGTGACCAAGTACATTTCTAATGTAACGAGTAGGCCTGTCGAGTAAAACCGTATATTTTATCTTCCAGCAATTAATCATTGCATCAGCCATCGATATTCCAGTATAAACCTGCGCCCATGCATAGGAATCAAGCTGCGGCTTTTCGATGTTCATGATCTGGCCGAAAATGGACAAGTAGTGCGTGCCGGATTTGTAGCCAGGGTCGTCAAGGAAATATAATGCAGTTGCTTTCTGCTCCGGGGTTAATAATTGTGAAATATCGTAAACCTCCTTGACCATTTCGTAATATGGCGATCCTGGAATTTCCGAATAAGAAGGTGGCAATGGAGAATCAGTTCCATTTGTGCTTCCAGCTACGAAGAGTCTATTCTTTCCCCAATATGGACCAACTATTCCAATTGGGTTGGGAGGAGTGTTATTCCAGAGAGGAGATGGCGGTGGGACGTAAGCAGGATAAACAGTCAGCGATCCATCGATAGTGGACCAATTAAATACTTTCTCTGCTATTGCAGTCCCAAAAGCTTTGGACCTTTGAAACGTTGCAGCGTCTGTCTCGAGTTGATAAGCAGTGTTCAAAGCGTTTTCGAGCGAATCCATTGATGCCTGATATGCCGGAGTATTTGCTGCAGTATAAAAATGTTTATTCATATACGCTAGTGCCGCATTAGCCGACGTAGGCCAATGATAACTCTTGCCCGGTTCAGTGTCAGGCATCGTAGGCATGTCTGTCAATCTTCCAGATAAAGATTCAAATGAAGGCATACCTGGAACTACTGCCTCGTACAACGCCACTCCGCAATAGGCGAAATTGCGGACACCGTTTAATCCGTAAGGGTTAACGCCGGCGGGCAGTCGCAATATCCTTAATTGCATATCCATCCATTTTCGCGCTACGTCAGAAGAAAATGTTTTTGTTTGATTTAAATGCCCGTGGCCATGATTAGCTCCTGATAGCAATTCCTGAGCGGAAGGTTCCTCTTCCATCTTCTTATGGCAAGAATTGAAAAGAATTCCAATTGAAAGAAGAAGTGTGACTACTGTAAGTGAAAAATTTAATTGTTTCATAAATGCAATTTGAAGGTGGCAAAAACAGTTGCGAACTAAAAATAGACACAGATGAAAGTGGCAAATTTTGATTTCGCTGTGCAGCCGGGAATGACCGACACTCACCAATAGAAAGAAATCTTTTACCGTTTAGCGACGCCGAATAACACTGGGAGAAGAAATGAATACTTATGTCTATTATGTGGAACAACAAACAAATTCCAATAGGAAAAACGGTAAATTAGAATACGGAAGGCAGCGTGTTCTGAAACGATTGCGAATGATAAGCGATCTCAATTCTCACATTAATGAACCTGTACAATTTCGTTTATTCTGAAGGTCGTTCTGACAGATTCAAAAGACATTTCGTTTTTTGGATGATATGGTTCATTTACCTAATTGTCACCTATCTTATACCTACCAATTGGATACCCGCCTGGAACTTCAAGGGTCCAATACCACACATTCACAAATATGGGGTCGGCCTTTCCATACTTCGCATATTGATGGCTGGTTTCTTACACACACTGCTGCACATGGCATTGGCTTATGGGATTCTCTACTATTTTCTGCCCAAATACCTGACAAGAAACCGGAATAAAGTGGGTACAACACTGCTGTTGTGTTGCTTTGTATTACTTATCGCTTTTCTCAGTTATTTCAATTTTGTGTTGGCCTTATACATTAGTACCAGGATTGGATATTTTACATCGATGCCTGGAATGCAATTCATTGTTCCGCTATGGGGCCGGCAAATTCTATTCAACTTTCCAACTGTTGTAGGATTTGCGCTCGGCATCAAGCTTCTTAAAAACTGGTTCAAAAAACAGGAAGAAGTAGCTCAGGCGACCAGAGAAAAAATCAACGCGGAATTACAGTTGCTAAAATCGCAAGTGCACCCACATTTTCTTTTCAACACACTCAACAATATTTATTCATTCATCATTAATGAGTCACCGGCTGCACCGGATGCAATAAGAAAGCTTTGCAATTTGCTACGATATATTATCCATGAGTGTAATGAACCGTTGGTGAAGCTTGACAAAGAGCTAAGGATGATAAAAGGATACATCGATCTTGAAAAAATTCGTTACGGAGAGAACTTAAATTTGAAATTCGAGGTAAGTGGTACTATCGCCGACAAAACAATTTGTCCCCTTATACTGATACCGTTTGTCGAAAATAGTTTTAAGCACGGGGCAAGCCAAATGCTCGCTCACGCTTGGGTGAACGTGGCCATTAAAATTGAAGACGATGAGTTGTTTTTTAATCTCTCCAATGGCAAACCAATGATGCCAGAAGAAAAAAGCAGCAACAAAGGACTTGGATTGACCAATGTAAAAAAAAGACTCGCCATTCTTTACCCGGAAACGCATTCTCTAAGCATCAGTGATGAGATGATGATCTATTCCGTGTCTTTAAAAATCCCACTCTATCGGCTCAATGAAAACGAAACTACCCTGAAGTTAGAAAAGCCGATTTATGAACCGATCTGATTTTATATTTTCAGAAAATCGCTCATACCGACTACGGCGCCATTTGCTATTTTGGCTGGTTTGGTGGCTTTATTTTTCTGCAAGTTATTATCATTATGAGCAGTCGGGCTTGAAACAAATAGAATTCGAGCCGTGGAATTTTCCATTCCTAATTAAGTCAATGTTCTTGCTTTCGCTTCATGTGGTAGTCTGCTACTTTTTTACTGATTATCTCATGCCGCGATTACTACTGAAGAGAAGGTACAAGTCACTTATTACGGTACTGTTTCTTTTGGGATTGGTTATACTCTTCGCCAGTTATCTCCTCCATCGGACAATCTTTCCTTTGGTGGATGGAGCGTTCAACTATCACGGGAAACTTACTGCGCAAAACGTGTGGTGGACAAGTATTTGTTCAGGCCTATTGAGTGCACCGAAGGTCATTTGCGCAGCGGCGGCCATTAAGTTGCTTAAACGCTGGTGGATAAACCAAAAGGAAAAGGAAAAACTGGAACAGGAGAAATTGGTCGCCCAGCTTCAATTGCTCAAGGCCCAGATACATCCGGAACTGGTTTTTTCGTCCCTGAATCAAATCTCAGACCTTACCCAAAAAAAAGAAAGTAAAAAGGCGTCGATGTTATTATTAAAGCTTGCTGATATTTTGAGTTACATGTTGTATGAATGTGACAATGGGATGGTGCCACTAGAAAAAGAAATTAAGACGATCAAGGATTATTTGTTCTTGGGCAAAACAAGAATGGGCGACAAGTTGGAAACTGATCTGGCTGTAAAAGGAGATGCAACAAATAAGATGATAGCTCCCCTCCTACTATTTTCCTTTGTTGAAAACCGATTTGCATTCTTCAACTACAGAAGACCGGAGCCAAACTGGATCAATTTGGAATTCTTAATTGGAACGAATGACGTTACAATGAAACTCATTCATGGCAAAAACATTCATCAACCGATGGAAGTAGAGAATGGACATGATGACAACACTATTATAAGATGGCTAGACTTTTTTTATGAAGATGCTTATGAATTGAAAACCACCGATGAGCCGGACATAATGATGACCAGCTTAAATATACGGTTGGAGCAGCCCTCAAATCAAAAACACGAAAGATTGTTTCCCAAACACCTGACATATGCCACAAGCTAAAAAAATCAGTTGCCTGGTAATCGACGACGAACCTCTCGCGAGGGATGTTCTTAAAAAATATATCGAAGGCGTAGCCCTATTACATCTATCAGGTGAATGTTCAAATGCGGTAGAAACTTTATCGTTTCTCCAGAACAATTCCGTAGAGCTATTGTTTCTTGATATCAAGATGCCACATATTTTAGGCACCAGCTTTTTGAGGACGCTCAAAAATCCTCCAAAGGTTATTTTCACCACTGCTTTTAGAAAATACGCGGTTGAGGGTTTCGATTTAAATGCGGTTGATTTCTTGCTTAAACCAATCAGTTTTGAACGATTCCTGCAGTCAGTCAATAAGGTAATGCAATTAAATATTGTCGCCGGCGAAAATGCATCTGTCGTAAATGAAACAGATCAATCACATCCGTTCCTGTATTTCCGCGCTGACAGAAAGATGATAAAGGTGTTTCTTGATGATATTTTGTACATCGAGAGTTTGAAGGATTATATAAAAGTAGTCACTACTGACAAGGTCATCGTTTCCAAACAATCCATTTCTTCACTTGACGAGATCTTACCGAAAGACTCGTTTCTTAGAGTTCATCGATCTTATATAATAGCGATTAATAAAATCCATTCTTATGATACGGACACCATCCAAATAGGCAAGGAAGAAATACCAATCGGGCGATTGTTCAAGCACGATGTAAGTAGAATCATTAACATTCCATCGGCACAGCGAGGCATGGTAAAACAATCTGTCACCAAAAAAAACAACATGGGAGAGAATTAAACAAACTGCAAAGCATTTACAATGAAAAAAATTATTCTCATCATTTCTTGCGTTCTACCTTCCGCCATTGGCTGGACGCAGGGTTGCGTGGCGATCCGCAACGTTGCGGGCGTTAATCCAAATTTATTATTCAAGAATGTTCAACCTGCCGACAAGTGGATCCTCAGCATTAACAACCGTTATTTTGAAGCCTCCAAAACCTATAAGGGTGATAAGTATATTACCGACACTCTGGTTCGGAACAAAATATTTACACTTGACCTTTCCCTATTGAGAATATTGACAAAAGGCTGGTCGATTGTGTTAGATGCGCCGGTTGCAGCAAACGCTCGCCGCAATAGTAACGATCATGGTGGTCCAAAAACGCCCAAGCATTCTACTGAGTCATTTGGTTTTGGAGACTTGCGGTTGTCTGTATATAAATGGTTGCTTAATACGTCCACTTCAAAAAGAGGAAACATGCAATTGGGATTGGGAATAAAATTCCCAACAGGTGATTACAAGTATGAGGATTATTTCTATCGAAGCGACTCCATAAAAGTTATAGCGCCGGTTGATCAGGCAATTCAATTGGGTGATGGAGGAACCGGGATAACCACGGAGCTGAATGCGTATTATACGTTTGCCATGTCATTCACTTTATTTCTGCAGGGATATTATCTGATCAATCCCAGAGAACAAAATGGAGTATCAAATCTTAAAGGAAGAAGCCCAACAGCGCTTGAGATTGCAAACAACACAACGGTGATGAGTGTACCGGATCAATATAACATTCGGGCTGGAGGCAATTATGAATGGAGGAAGCTTGCACTTGCTGCAAATATCAGATATGAGAAAGTTCCCGTAAATGATATAATGGGAGGAAATAAAGGGTTTAGAAGAGCTGCGTCTATCACTTCGATTGAAACAGCTGTAACCTATTCCATGAATAAGACGATTGTTTTTATTAATGTTGGTGTTCCTATTCACTGTGATATCATACAAAACGCGCAGAACAACATGACTCCTGCAGGTTTTGCCAGATTGATCACTTCATTTGGAGCCTCGTTTAAATTATGATTAAGTATTAGTAGCCGGCTTTCACGTAGCTCCATCCGTCCTGTTCACGTGAAGATATTTCCAACACGGCTGCCGGAACGGTGACAATCTGCGGGATAAGTTGACTTTTATCGATTCCTCTTCTTTTCATGGTGAATTCGCACGCAACGAATTTCACATTGAATTTCGACTGAAGCTCTTCTATTTCTTTTTGTACCGTTGTTTTTCCATTTACCAGCAAATCGAGTCCCGGCCCATAGCACACCACTTCCAATTGAGCATTCCCGGTAATGTTCATGATATTTTTAGTTTGCCTAACGATCATCGAAAAGCTTGCGGTATCTGATTTTGTAAAATCAAAAACAATCAGATGAGTTTTTTGTTGAGCGAGAATTGATGTAGTACACAAAAGAAGTGCGACAAATGAAAGAAGTATTTTTCTCATAAAAGGAATTATTACATGATGAAGATAAGTATCCTTACCTTTCCTATATCATTTCCGCGTTCTACCAAAACTTCTTACTTCTCTCTCCACTTTAATTCTTCTGTACTACTCTTCATGTGTTGGGAATGTGTGATTTCTTAACATCTAAATCTTTAGAACATGAAAAAGTATTTCTATTTCCTGTTCACCTCCATTGCAGGTGCTTTAACTCTTTTACCCGGCTGCAGAAAAGAATTGGATTCTTTCAAGAGCGAAGAGATCAGCGCCACTCCGCTTCCCGGTCAGCCAACATACTGCAGAATCGAAAGCATTTGGGAAAATGCCGGGAGTGATGATCAGCGGTTCTTTCTTATTCTTTATGATCAATATGAGAATCCTACCGCCATCACAACGCCTTTCCCCTCCACTGGTCATCCCTTTCGGCAATTCAAGTATGACCAATGGCATCGACTGAGAGAATATCTCGGTGATAATGGAAATGGTTTTTTTGAGTTCTGGCATTTCTACGGTTTCGATTTGAATGGCCGAATTGGAGTGGATACAATGTACACGTTTGGAAAATTACTTGATAAGCCAACAGATTATTTTGAACGAACCATTTCCCAGATCCAATATGATAACCAGGGCCGCATCATTCATATTTCCAATGTTACCAATCATGGCGCGAGCTCTGATAATACATACGAATATAATTCTGACGGAAACCTGGTTTATCCTCCAGGTCCTGCGGTCACGTATGATCATAAGGTCAACGTTCATAGAACGAATGACATCTGGATGTTCCTGGCTAGAGATTGCAGCATGAATAATCCAATTGTTGCTAGTGGTTATAATCCCACAAACTTCCCAACGGCGTTTAATTCAAATGCGCCCGACCGAGGCGCATGGACCGTTCCAGTGAACTTGGGACCTGCAGTCAACTCACCTTCGCGAGATATCGGTGCTGAACTGTCTCCAAACGGATTGAGTCTCTACTTCGACTCGGATCGTCCGCTGACGACGAATGGACCGGTCCACATTTATATATCGCACCGTGCGTGCCTCGAATGTCCCTGGCAGCCGGCGCAGATTCTTGGCTCAGTAATCAACGGGCCGACTAATGATGGAACTTCGGGACTATCGCACGACGGGCACCTGCTTTTCCATTCGTCAAACCGTGCGGGAGGGCAAGGAGGCCAGGACCTTTGGCTTTCACACCGCCAAGATCCAAACGACGATTTTGGGTGGGAGGCGCCGGTCAACCTGGGGCCGCTTGTCAATTCGACCGCGGATGAGTTTAGTCCTTCCTTTGTAGGTGGCGGTGCGCACACTGAGCTCTATTTTAGCCGCGCGGGGACTGGGACAATGGTGGCTTCAATTTCACCACAGGGCACTGTACTTGGAGCCCCCGTACTGGTTGACCTTGGCGGCGATGAGGGAACGCCGACCGTGCGAAATGATGGGCTTGAGCTGTTCTTTTGGCGGAGCGGTGACCTCTGGGCGTCAATGCGTAATCACATTGGTGAACCATGGTCAACACCAACGAATCTTGGCGCGCCGGTGAACACTCCAGGAGGCGAGTTCGACCCAGCTATATCCGAAGACGGAAATACGCTTATCTTCTCCGGTAACGCGGCGCGTGGATCATCAATCGGACGTATGGACATCTGGATTTCGACGCGCAAGCAATATTTCTCCTTTGCGAATACTGATATTTATCTGAATCATTCGCAAATTGGCTACGGTTGTAGGCAGTCGTATTGGTAAGTCAAATTTGAAGACCGATTTATTTTTAGATGCGTGCGCAACGCGGGTATGTGCTTGTAGAGATAACTTGCGGATAATTTCAGAAATAAAAAAAGCCCCGACTTTCGTCGAGGCTTAATAAATATGGCAGCCGAAGGAGCGCAGCGACTGAGTCCCGACCGAACGAAGTGAGCGTCGGGATACCTACTTGACTTAGTACAAATAAAAAAGCCTTTCGAAATAATCGAAAGGCTTTGAATAAATATGGCAGCTACCTACTCTCCCGCATTTTGGTGCAGTACCATTGGCCATAAGGGGCTTAACTTCTCTGTTCGGAATGGGAAGAGGTGAACACCCTCGGCAAAACCACCATAAGAATTTTGGATTGCGAGATTGCGGATTGCGAGATTGCAATCCGAATCCCGGATTCAAAGCGTTGCGGTTTCAATCCGCAATCCCGGAATCCGTAATCCGTAATAAAGTGACATATCGGGAAAAGTTGCAATCCGTGGTAACGGGTAGATAAGACAATTAAAAAAAAATTAAAGCATACGGGTAATTAGTACTACTCGACTTTACTATTACTAGTTGTACATCTGTAGCCTATCAACGTCATAGTCTTTGACGACCCTTAAAAGTAAACTCATCTTGTGGAAGGTTTCACGCTTAGATGCTTTCAGCGTTTATCCTGTCCGTACATAGCTACTCTGCATTGCACCTGGCGGCACAACAGATACACCAGCGGTACGTACGACCCGGTCCTCTCGTACTAAGGTCATGTCCACGCAATTTACTAGCGCCCATCACAGATAGGGACCGAACTGTCTTGCGACGTTCTGAACCCAGTTCACGTGCCACTTTAATCGGCGAACAGCCGAACCCTTGGGACCTTCTCCAGCCCCAGGATGTGACGAACCGACATCGAGGTGCCAAACCTCCCCGTCGATATGAGCTCTTGGGGGAGATCAGCCTGTTATCCCCGGAGTACCTTTTATCCTTTGAGCGACGGCCCTTCCATGCAGAACCGCCGGATCACTTCAGCCGACTTTCGTCCCTGCTCGACTTGTATGTCTCACAGTCAAGCTCCCTTTTACTGATGCGCTCTTCGTACGATTACCAACCGTACTGAGGGAACCTTTGCAAGCCTCCGTTACGCTTTAGGAGGCGACCACCCCAGTCAAACTACCCACCATGCACTGTTTCCCTACAAGGGATTAGACTCTAAGTGACAGAAGGTTGGTATTTCAACGTTGACTCCACGACCCCTAGCGAGGCCGCTTCAAAGTCTCCCAACTATCCTACACATCTGTAACTCAAAATCAATGCAAAGTTGTAGTGAAGGTTCACGGGGTCTTTCCGTCCCGTGACGGGTAACCGGCATCTTCACCGATACTACAATTTCACCGGGCTCGTGGAGGAGACAGTGTTCAACTCATTAGACCATTCGTGCAGGTCGGAACTTACCCGACAAGGAATTTCGCTACCTTAGGACCGTTATAGTTACGGCCGCCGTTTACTGGGGCTTCAGTCAGGAGCTTTGCCTTGCGGCGAACACCCTTCCTTAACCTTCCAGCACCGGGCAGGTATCAGGCTCTATACTTCATCTTTCGATTTTGCAGGGCCCTGTGTTTTTGTTAAACAGTTGGTTGAACCATTTTATTGAAGCCGCATCACTGCGGCACGCTTTTTCCCGAAGTTACAGCGTCAATTTGCCTAGTTCCTTCTCCACGGCTCACCCGAGCGCCTTAGAATATTCATCTCGTCTACCTGTGTCGGTTTGCGGTACGGGCCGCTTTAGCCACACCTTAGAGGTTTTTCTCGGCGGTTTGATTAGGATCGCTATCCACGCTGCCGAAGCTTTGTGGTACTATCAGGTTCGACTTCTCCTACGGATTTACCTGTAAGAAAAATATCTACACCCTTTAACCTCATATTCCGTTATGAGGCGGATCTTTCACTACCGCGTCACCCCATCGAAACTAAAGCGGGTGCTGGAATATTAACCAGCTTTCCATCAGTTACCCCTTTCGGGTTTACCTAAGGACCCGACTAACCCTGATCCGATTAACGTTGATCAGGAACCCTTAGACTTACGGCGATAAAGTTTTTCACTTTATTTATCGTTACTTATACCTACATTTTCTTTTCCCAACGCTCCAGCAATAGTCACCTATCACCTTCGCAGCAGATGGGAATGCTCCCCTACCACTTTTACCTTGCGGTAAAAATCTAGAGCTTCGGTAGAACGCTTGATGCCCGATTATTTTCCGTGCAGGGTCTCTCGACCAGTGAGCTGTTACGCACTCTTTAAATGAATGGCTGCTTCCAAGCCAACATCCTGGCTGTTATAGAAACCCCACCGCGTTTGATCAACTTAGCGTTCGTTTAGGGACCTTAGCTGCTAGTCTGGGTTATTTCCCTCTCGGCCACGGACCTTAGCGCCCGCAGCCTCACTCCCGGAGATATTTAACACCATTCGGAGTTTGTCAGGGTTTGGTAGGCGGTGAAGCCCCCTAGCCCAATCAGTAGCTCTACCTGTGTTAAACGTCTATAATCCGAGGCTGTTCCTAAAAACATTTCGGGGAGAACGAGCTATCTCTCAGTTTGATTGGCCTTTCACCCCTATCCACAAGTCATCCCATAACTTTTCAACGTTAATGAGTTCGGACCTCCATGCCGTTTTACCGGCACTT
>JADMIO010814451.1_pt1:0-37500 | contig 104761 bp, 86 predicted proteins | sample 8958161 | NCBI WGS metagenome assembly JADMIO01 (sample SAMN16585339, study PRJNA669376) | soil metagenome | isolation source: Crop rotation soil | place: USA: Cullars Rotation, Alabama | collected 2011 | reverse complement strand
GAATCCATCTTCCTTTTTCACGAGACTATAACCGGATTGGGCAATGCCTTCTTTCTTAACGGGATATAGGAGCTCTGCTGTTTGATAATCAAACAGCACCCAACCTTTACCGGTTAAGTTCTTAAGCTGATACCCATGATCTTTTTTATTAATTCTGATGACGAACTGATTCGACGGATACTGATCCTTTGGAAAGCCGATCTCGAAGGTATATGTGGAGTCAATAAGCTGCGAAACAATTACATGACCAACACCGGAAGAGTTATGGATTGCATCTCCGAGGCGCACATAAAACGGCTGTGAATTTTCGCTTTCAACGAATACATAGTATTGGCGCTGGGATTGGCCTGTAAGAGCAATGACAACAAAAAAAGCAATAAGGGCAGCTTTCATGGTAATCGTGGACATTAGTCCCAACAAATCTACTAAATCAGCTATCTCCACAACCACTAATCAAAATTTTGTGAATCAGATAACGCCCATAAGGCTGGTAAACTATCTTTGCGTGCTTTAAATGTAAATATGAAAAAACTACCGATTCTTCTTGCCGGACTGTTGCTAGCCATAACCGGTTACTCTCAGGGCGGTGCTAATAATGTGGACACTAGCTGGAAAAATGATTACAGGAGTGCCGCAGAAAAAATAAACGACCTCGTTCACACTAAGCTGGATGCAAAATTTGACTTCTCTAAGTCTTATATGTATGGAAAGGTGTGGATCACCTTGAAACCGCATTTCTATGCAACAGATACACTTTCACTTGACGCGAAAGGAATGCAGATTAATAAAGTGGCTATTGTGAAAGGAAGCACACTATCACCGTTAAAATACAATTACGATGGCTGGGTGTTAGATATCAAACTCGATAAAAAATATAAAGGCGGAGAAAACTATACGGTGTTCATTGACTACACAGCAAAGCCGGATGAAGTAAAGGTTTCCGGTAGCGCTGCTATCAACGATGCAAAAGGTTTGTATTTTATTAATCCTCGTGGTGAAGAAAAAGACAAGCCTACGCAAATATGGACACAAGGTGAAACTGAAGCAACCAGTGTTTGGGTTCCAACCATTGATAAGCCGAATCAAAAGACAACGGAAGAGATCTCAATGACAGTGCCGGAAAAATTTGTCACACTGTCTAATGGTTTGCTGGTGTCCCAAAAGAAAAACGCCGACGGAACGAGGACTGACACCTGGAAGATGGATCTTCCTCATGCTCCTTATCTGTTCTTCATGGGCGCGGGCGAGTTTGCCGTAATCAAGGACAGTTATAAAGGAAAAGAAGTCAATTATTATGTGGAAAAGGAATACGCGCCTGTTGCGAAAAAGATTTTTGGTCTTACTCCTGAAATGATCGCATTTTATTCTAAGATCACCGGAGTGGATTATCCATGGGCTAAGTATTCGCAGATCGTTGGTCGGGATTATGTAAGTGGTGCAATGGAAAATACTACAGCAACCTTGCATCAGGAAAGTGCGCAACAAGATGCGCGCCAGTTGGTGGATGGCAATAGCTGGGAAGACGTTATCTCACATGAATTGTTCCACCAGTGGTTTGGAGATTATGTAACTACAGAGAGCTGGAGTAATCTAACATTGAACGAATCATTTGCGAACTTCAGCGAGTACTTGTGGAGAGAATATAAATATGGTGAAGATCATGCAGAGGCGCACAATTATGGAGATATGCAAGGGTATATCGGAAGCCAAAGTGAAAACAAGGATTTGGTTCGCTTTAAATATGCGGACAAAGAGGATATGTTTGATGCAGTGAGCTATAATAAAGGGGGAAGAATTTTGAAGATGCTTCGTGATTTTGTCGGCGATAGCGCATTTTACAAAGCCCTCAATCTGTATCTCACTACCAACAAATTCAAGTCTGCGGAAGCCCACCAACTTCGCCTCGCGATGGAAGAAGTTACCGGTAAGGACCTGAATTGGTTCTTCAACCAGTGGTATTTTGGAAGCGGACATCCAAAGCTGGATATCACCTACGGGTACGACGAATCAGCGAAAAAAGCAACCGTAGTTGTAAAACAAACCCAATCATCAGGCAAAGTATTCATTTTACCTGTTGACATTGATGTATACGTGAATGGCAAGAAAGACCGGCATTCTGTTTGGGTAAGAAACAAGGTGGACAGTTTCAGCTTTGACGCAGCAAGCAAACCAAACCTGATAAACTTTGACGGCACAAAATATTTGCTTGCGGAAAGAAAAGAAAATAAAACGCTTGACGAATATATTTTCCAATACAAAAATGCAGGCGACTACGTGGATAGAAGGGAAGCTATCGATTTCGCTGCAAAAAATCAAGGTGATGCAAAAGCCGTGGATTTTCTGAAAAACTCTTTGCAGGATCGTTACTATGGACTCCGCAATTATGCACTTGGCAAATTAGATATGAAGAGAGACGCCGTTCGTTCTGCAACGGAATCAGTAATCTATCAGATTGCGCTTAAGGATCCGAAGCCAGTTGTAAAAGCAAAGGCTTTGAGTTTGTTAGCAAACTATGACAAGCCCGAATACAAGGCTTTGTTCGTTAAAGCAGTAAATGACTCATCATATAGTGTAGCGGGTGAGGCTCTGGATGCGCTTGCAAGTGTAGACAGTGCAGCGGCAATGAAAGAAGTTAAGCGCCTGGCGGCCATTCCTTCCAAAGGAAAGCTTTCTTCTGTGATATCTGAAACGTTGATTAAGTACGGCGATGAAAGTTCATATGATGTCATCGTAAACAATTTCAAATCGCTTCCACTTGGACAGGAAAAATTTGAGATGCTCCAGCCTTTCGCCGATTTTCTTGCAAAGGTGAAGGATCCTCAAAAAGTAAAAGATGGAGTTGACTTGATTGTTGAATTCCGCGAACAGGTTCCCTCTGCGTTCCGTAATCAAACAGATCCCTTCATTAATAATCTTATACTTAAAGGGCTTGCCGGAAAGAAGACAGCGGCAGGACAGAAAGATCTTTCAGATTACATCAATGGAAAGATTGATGCATCGAAAAAAGGATTTTAGTCATTTTTGCTACATACTCGAAAGCCATCCGCTTTAGGCGGATGGCTTTTGTTTTTTTCCTTATCTTAGAAAAAATAATTCCAATCATCCTCTTCTACCTTCACCTTATCCTCTTACTCAGCATTGGTTGTTGCTAACCTTGTGTCCCACAAATGCAATCGATTTTTTGTCCAATAAAAAGGATGAAGGGCCCTTCATTTCTATGTGTGGGATAAGCACAATCATAAGTACTTCGCAACGCGTTATACCGAGTGGCCTTATAAGCAGAATGAATCATGTAATTCAACACCGTGGTCCTGATGGGGAAGGATTTTATTTTGCAGATCACCTGGCAATCGGTCATCGAATGTTGAAGATTATGGACCTCGGCTCTTCGAATGTTCAACCGATGCGCTTTAAAGAGTACGTGGTGTCTTATAATGGCGAGATCTACAATTTTCGCCAACTCAAGCAAGAGCTGGAAAAACTCGGGTACAAATTTCACACTGGTACCGATACGGAAGTCATTCTTGCTGCCTATGATGCATGGAACGAAGATTGCGTTAAGCGGTTTGTTGGAATGTGGGCATTTGTGATACATGATGCAAGACGAAACAACCTTTTTTGCAGCAGGGATCGATTTGGCATTAAGCCGTTATACTATACACAAGTCGGCGAGAAATTTTTGATAGGTTCAGAGATCAAACAATTTACAACGTTCAATGATTTTGTTCCGAGGTTGAATAACCACGCTGCATTCGAGTTTTTATTAGAGGGGCGACTGAATTCCGACGAATCAACTCTATTTGAAAACGTTAATTGTTTGCCTGCTGGTTGCAATCTTATCTATGATCTGAATAGCCACACCTATCGGATCAAGCGATGGTATGATTTAAGAAACATACAAGAAAACTCCTCCATCTCTCTTGAGGATGCGATTGAAGTGTTCCGCGAAATGTTTTCCTCGAGCATGATTGATCACCTCTTCTCAAGGGTCTCTGCAGGCTCGTGCTTGTCGGGTGGAATGGATACAACTTCCATGGTTGGTATTGCGCACAAGATTGGGAAACAGATTAAAACTTATTCATCTTGCTTTCAGTCTAAGAATGTTAATGAAATCGAATACATCGATGCTGCAATTAAACATTATGGAGTGGAGAATTGCAGGGTGTTTCCTAATATAGAAGAACTGATCACGCAGGGTCATTTAGAAAAGATAGTATATCAACAGGACCAACCTATCATTGGGGGAAGTTTCTTTTCAGAGTTAAAAGTGTATGAGCTTGCGGCCCGACACGGTACACGCGTTCTCTTGAGCGGCCAGGGAGCCGATGAATATCTTGGTGGTTATGGAGAATTCTATCACGTTTATTTGAAGGAGCTGTCTAACCTGAACAAACTTTCTTATTTGAGGGAAAAATTCGGATTACCTGAGAAAATAAAACGCGCCTCTGGCTTTTTTACTTCGTGCATAGCTTCAATATCTGCAGGCAAGAAACGTCACTTAACAGACTTGGCTGCTTGTCTAAATTCTGCTTGGCTGAATGAAAACGTGCATTCAATTCAATATCCTCGCCAAGCGAAAACATTAAGACACTTATCGATTTTCGCGCTCCAGGATTATAGCTTACCTCATCAGTTACACTCAGAGGACCGTCAGTCGATGCAATTTTCAATTGAGTCCCGACTTCCCTTCCTGGATCATAGATTGGTTGAGTTTGCGATTTCTCTTCCAAATAATTTTAAGATAAGAAATGGTGTGACAAAGTTTATTTTGAGGGAAGCGATGAAAAGCGTTTTGCCGCCGGTGATTTACAACAGAAAAAGAAAATTGGGGTTTCCTGGTCCTGAAGAACCCTTATTCATTCATCAACTTCCAATTGTTAAGAAAAAATTGCGCGAATACATTATCATGTATCCACAAATCTTTGATGAAAATCTCTTATTCCGGATGTTAGATTATGAAACTGGAAAAATTCATTACAATAATTTCTTTTTCCGCGTGCTTTCGTTCGGAGCCTGGGCTAAACAGTTTAATGTAGTCTCGGATATTCAAAGAAATATTTTAATCAAACGGAAATCTGGAGTGACTATTTCGCAACCACAATATTCTGCTGTTACGGCTGACCGAAGAATTGATAGATAATTGCCGCCAGAATTCCTCCAAGCAATGGGCCGATCACCGGAATCCAACTATACGACCAATCACTGGTGCCTTTTCCTTTTATCGGCAAAATTGCATGCATAATCCGCGGTCCGAGATCGCGCGCCGGATTGATTGCATAACCCGTTGGCCCGCCGAGGCTCAGGCCAATTCCTAGAACGAGAAGCGCAACTGGCAAAGCATCCAATGCACCCAAACTATTTGCAGGCTTCACCATGAATAATACGCCGAATACTAATATGAACGTTCCAACTAATTCTGTAACAAAATTGAATCCTGCATTTCGGATGGCGGGACCAGTACAAAAAACAGCGAGTTTGTTTGCAGCCTCATTGGTAACATCGAAATGCTGCTTATAACATACCCATACAACAAATGCCCCCAACATTGCTCCTATCATTTGGCCTCCTAAATAAAGTGGCAACGCATCCAATTTGATTTGCCCGAGATACGCAAGAGCAACAGAAACTGCAGGGTTAAGATGTGCGCCACTCACTTTGCCGGCCACAAACACGCCAGTGAAAACGGCGATCGCCCACCCAAATGTGATAACGATCCAGCCTCCATTATTTCCTTTCGTTTTAGTTAGCACAACATTAGCCACAACACCGTCGCCTAATACAATTAACAAGAAAGTGCCGATGATTTCAGCGGTAAATACATTCATATAGGTTGTTTTGGTTCGGAATGAAAGTTATTCTCTAACTATTTTGCCCAGGCCACTGCAGCTTTGATGGCCCTTGCCCATTCTGCTGTTAATCTTTTCCGCTCATCATCGCTCATCATTGGAGAAAACACACGTTCCATTTTCCAGTATTCCTGGAGCTCATGCAACCCATTAAAATATCCAACGCCGATGCCAGCAAGGTAAGCCGCACCTAGGGCAGTGGTTTCGGTAATTTGGGGACGAACCACTTTCGTATTTAAAATATCACTTTGGAATTGCATCAGTAAGTTGTTCACTGTAGCACCGCCATCTACTCTTAATTCCTGGATAGAAAAGCCTGCATCCGCTTCCATGGATTTCAGTACATCCATGGTTTGGTACGCTATACTTTCTATTGCCGCACGGGCAATATGCGAAGCGGAAGTTCCCCGCGTTATACCAACAATTGTTCCGCGTGCATGCTGATTCCAATAAGGCGCGCCCAAACCTGCAAAGGCCGGAACCATAAATACGCCACCATTGTCTTGCACTTTTGTAGACAACTGTTCAATTTCCGAAGAAGACCGAATCACTTCTAAACCGTCGCGCAACCATTGGACCACTGCACCTGCTATGAAAACGCTTCCTTCCAACGCATACTGCGTTTCGTTTTTTATTTTCCAGGCAACAGTAGTTAATAAATTATTTTTCGAGGTTACCGGTTTGTTGCCCGTGTTCATCAACATAAAACATCCAGTTCCATATGTGTTCTTCACCATACCCGGCTTAATACACATCTGACCGAATAATGCAGCCTGCTGGTCACCAGCCATGCCGCTCACTGGAACGCTTCTTCCTGTCAATACATTTTCTGTGTAGCCATATACCTCGCTATTCGACTTTATTGTTGGTAGCACGGCTGAAGGAATATCAAAGAGCTTCAATAATTCTTCATCCCATTCGCCAGTATGGATATTACAAAGCATCGTTCTTGATGCGTTTGAAATATCAGTTGCATGAACGCTGCCATTAGTGAGCTTCCACAATAACCAGCAGTCTACAGTTCCAAAACATAATTCACCTTTAATCGCTTTATTTCTTGCACCGCTAACATTGTCGAGTATCCACTTCAATTTGGTCGCAGAAAAATAGGCATCTATGATCAGACCGGTTTTCTCTTTTATTTTTTCCGTAGCGCCGTTTTTCAGTTGATCACAAAACGCAGCAGTGCGGCGGTCCTGCCATACTATTGCATTGTATACAGGGTCGCCGGTTTTCTTATCCCAAACAATTGTTGTTTCACGCTGATTCGTGATACCAATGGTAATAATGTGCTGCAATGTGAGGCCGGCTTTTACAATGGCTTCACTCGCTACACTGATTTGAGAAGCCCATATTTCATTTGGATCGTGCTCCACCCATCCCGGTTGCGGATAAATTTGTTGAAATTCCTTTTGCGCAGTTGAAATAACAGCACCGCCACGATCAAAAACGATAGCCCTGGAACTGGTGGTGCCCTGATCAAACGAGAGTATGTATTGTTCCATCTGCAAGCGGTTTGATGAAGGATGCTTCTACAATATATAGTTTTTCGCCAACGAAGTATATTCCTTCACTTGTTGCTCTGACCATCGCTCGTCTTCGCCCAAGCATTTTGCCATAATTTCTGCAACGGCCGGGGCTAGGCGCACGCTTTCAGCAGCATCAAGTAAGAGTGCGCGGATTCGTCTGGCGAGCACGTCTTCCACGGTCCTTGCCATTTCATTTCTCACTGCCCACTCAACCTGTGCCCTGTGTATCATCAGCGTTTTGCTAATCCACCCGCTTTCATCCAATTGAATTTTTTCGTCGATAGCTGAAAGATCACTTCCATAAAATGACAGTGGATTATCGGCACTGATGTTTTCATTCCATCCGTGAATTCGCAAGTTGGCCGTGATTGTCTTTCGTTTTTCCCATTTTAACTCCCTTTCAATTCTATTGATCATTACTTCGCCCATTCTTCTATATGTCGTCCATTTACCACCCACGATAGTAAATAAACAAGAAGGAGAAACAACGATTTTATAATTGCGGGAGATTTCTTTGGTCTGCACTTTTTCTCCCTTTTGTGCGGCTAGCGGACGAAGCCCGGTGAAAACACTTTGCACATCTTTCTCTGTTGGCTTCTCCTCCAGATACCCGGATGAGGTTTGCAAAATAAAGCTGATTTCTTCTTTTAATGCAGTGGGTTCAAGTGAGGCCGTTGGTACGGGAGTGTCAGTAGTACCCACAACAACTTTATCATACCATGGAATAAGAAATAAAACTCTTCCATCTGGAGTCTTGGGAATCATTAACGCATTTTCAGAAGGAAAAAATTTGCGATCCAAAACAATATGAGTTCCCTGGCTCACCTGGATTGTTTTTTCAGCCTGCGCGTTATCCATTTTTAGAATGTCGTCAGCAAACACGCCAGTTGCATTAACCACCGATTTGGATAAAATCTTAAACGTTCTTTGTGATTCCACGTCTTCAACCTCTGCGCCATTTGTGAACCCGTCTTTGCTTTTCAATAGGCTATTTACGCGAACATAATTAATTGCAACCCCGCCCTGGTCGATGACCGTTTGCGCGAGGTTGATAGCAAGTCGGGCGTCATCGAACTGGCCATCGTGATAAACTACACCTCCTAGTAAGTGCGACTTGACAATGTTTGGAAGATCTTTATCAATTTTTTTCTTCGAAAGAAATTTTGCGCTACCGAGACTTAGCCTTCCGGCGATCCAATCATACATTTTCAAACCAATAGTATACTTGACCGCATCCCACATATTAAAAATGGGAATGATGAAGGTTTGGTTGCGCACCAGGTGCGACGCGTTTTTGAGAAGGAAAGCTCTTTCAACACTGGCTTCCCTCACCAATCCGAAATGGCCTTGTGCAAGATATCTGACTCCGCCGTGAATGAGCTTGGTGCTTTTGCTGGAAGTGGATTTAGCGAAGTCCGATTGTTCGAGTAAGAGTGTCTTGTAATTTCTTGATGCGGCTTCTACTGCAATTCCTAACCCCGTTGATCCTCCTCCGATGACGAGAACATCCCATTCGTTCACTTTTTCTAATTGTGCAAGCAGGTTAGAACGGGTCATTCTTTTATCATTTCAGTTGCGCGTTACCAATTTCCTCCAGCGCCACCGCCGCCAAAACTTCCACCACCAAATCCACCGAAACCGCCACTGCTTCCACCACCGCCAGACCATCCGCCACCACCGCCGCCGCCTGTTGGGAACCACCAGATAGGTGGAATGCCTCTTCCGCGATATCCCCTCCTGCTCATCATTCCTCCCCCACCACCACCTCTGCGAATAATGGATATAATAATTATAATGATGATGACGATGATGGGAAGAAAACTCCCTCCACCAGGTTTGTCTTTCTTTTGATGATATCCTTCAGGTGCTGTGTATTCGCCTGCCGCAGCCCTGATCAAAGCATCAACTGCATGATTTAACCCACGGAAATAATCACCTTCTTTTAAATAGGGAATTAATTCATTATCGGTGATTTCCTTTGCAGTAATATCTGGAATCGCTCCCTCCAATCCATATCCGGTTGCAATAAAAACCTTACGCTGCGATCCATCTGCACCGGTGGAAATAAGAATGACCACTCCATTATTATGCTCTTTTCCACCGATGCCCCATTCGCGACCAAGTTTCACAGCATAGTCAACGGGATCATAATCGTTCAATGTACCAACAACTACAATTGCAATTTGATTGGACGTGGTATCGTCATACGCAACTAGTTTCCTTTCCAGTGAGTCGCGTTGGTCAGTAGTAAGCAATCCCACAAAATCGTTTACCAACCTGGGAGGGTTGGGTCGGGCTGGGATTTGCTGCGCAAATAAAACGGCAACGAGAAAGAACGATGATATGAGGAGAACTAGTTTCTTCATCTATTTTTTAAGGGCTATCTACCAAACACAATATCATCTGGCAGTTCATTCTTATCCTTTTCACCCTGGTAAGGGAAATGTTTTTTTAATGCTTCTCCGATATCCTGCACAACCTTCACAATTCCATCAGAATAATTTTCCCGATTAAAGGCATGGACCATTTTTGAAACTTCCTGCTGCCAAAACCTTTCTCCTACCTTTTCGTGAATGCCACTGTCGCCAAATATCGCCAGCTGCCGATCTTTTATGGCAACGTAAACCAAGACCCCATTTCTTTCTGCCGTTTCCTCCATTCTTAATCCAAAAAATATTTCGCCGGCGCGATCCAGCGGATCTATGAATCTGCATCTACTTTCAACATATACACGCACCTCTCCGCTGGTCTGCTTTTCTGCAGATTGTATTGCGTCAATAATCGCCTGACGTTCGTGGGCCGAGAAAAAATCCTTCTTTCGAAAAAAAGAAACGAATGACAATGAGAAAATTTTACTTTTTTGTAGAATCTGGAGAGGTTGAACTATTTCCAAAATCAACCTTCGGTGCATTCTGTGATCCGGGATCTGCTTCGAAATATCCTTTTGGATGAAATCCAAACCATCCCGCAAAAATGTTATTTGGAAATCGCCTGATAGTGGCATTATAATCTTGAACTGCCGCGTTGAAATCATTTCTCGCAACCTTGATCCTGTTTTCAGTCCCTTCCAGTTGCGCCTGCAAATTTCTAAATGCGTCGTTCGCTCTCAGGTTAGGATAGTTTTCTGTGACCATCAACAATCTTCCCAGCGCCTGGGACAATTGCCCTTGTGCCTGCTGGAACTGCTGCAATTTTTCAGGAGTCAAATCATCCGGATTAACCTGAATCGATGTTGCCCTCGCCCTTGCATTGATTACATTCTGCAGCGTGGTTTGTTCAAAGTTTGCTTCGCCCTTCACTGTATTCACGAGGTTGGGAATAAGATCTGCCCTGCGCTGATATTCACTTTGTACATTTCCCCATTTGCCTTTTATGTTTTCCTCCAGACGCACTCCGGTCCGTTGCAGACTAATTGCTGAACATCCTGCACAACCGCCAACCAGAACAATTAAAGCCAGAACAATGATTAAAACGATGTTACGACTGTTCATATCAGGTTAATTTAAAGTAGGAATAAAATTAGCATATTTGAGTATCCCGTAAAGAAATTATTACAGCTGGTCAAATAATTTAACTAAGGCATTAGCAGGAAGTAATTTTATGAAAAGCGTTTATGCAAGTTGGAATCCTCACACTTTTGCTGATACTATTTACAACTACAAGATGTGAAAACAACGAATTGAATCCACATTCTCCAGACTTACACACTAAGGTAGTTGTCGACAACCTTCAATACCCCTGGGAAATCATTTGGGGTCCGGACAATAAGATATGGTTCACTGAACGTGGAGGGAAAATAAGCAAGGTGGACCCGCAAAGCGGCAAGATTGAGCTATTATTTACGATCGAAGAAGTGAAATCATATGGTGAAGGCGGATTGCTGGGAATGGCATTGCATCCGCAGTTCCAATCACACCCCTTTGTTTTCGTTGGATATGACTATAACAATTCGTCAGGAGATTATAAAGAAAAAATTGTTCGATATGAATATAATGGACATACGCTTGTCAATCCCACGATATTGCTAGACAATATCAACGCGGCCGGGATTCATAACGGATGCAGGTTGGTAATTTCACCAGATCTAAAATTGTTCATTAGCACTGGTGATGCATCTAACCAGTCGGCGCCGCAAAACATAAACGCACTTAATGGAAAAATTCATCGGATAAATCTTGATGGAGGCATTCCATCGGATAATCCATTTCCACGAAGCAGCATATGGACTTATGGCCACAGGAATCCGCAGGGACTGGTTTTCGCTAACAACATTCTCTATAGTTCGGAACACGGACCTTCATCTGACGATGAAATCAACATTATTGAGAAGGGAAGAAATTATGGATGGCCAAAAGTGGAAGGACATTGTAACGAACAAGCGGAAAGAATTTTTTGCTTGGCAAACAAGGTAAAAGAACCGATTTATTCGTGGACGCCAACAGAAGCTGTGTGCGGACTCGATTACTATAATAGCAACCTGATTCCGCAATGGAAAAATTCACTTTTGCTTTGTACGCTGAAAGGCAGTAAACTTATTCAACTGCGCTTAAGCAGTAATGGAACATCAATTCTTTCTGGTGCAGAATTCCTGGATGGAAATTATGGCAGGCTCAGAGACCTATGCATTTCACCTGATGGAAAGGTTTATATCTGCACTAGTAATGGTAGGGATAAAATTATTGAGATCAGTAATCAGATGCGGGAGTAAGATGTAGGAGGCGGCTACAGCCTAGAGCAGCGAAAAGACAACTCCTTCCAAGGAAATTGAAACCAAAGGATCCCTTATGATTTTTCTTCGGCGATCAAGCAGTCTGTAGCTCTTCTTGGATGGCGGCGATGCCAGGTAAGGTTTTTCCTTCAAAGTATTCCAACAATGCTCCTCCACCGGTTGATACATAACTCACTTTGTTAGCGTATCCAAATTGATTAACCGCAGCAACACTGTCGCCTCCCCCTACCAGAGAATAAGCGCCATCCTGACTTGATTCCGCAACAGCACAGGCAACTTCTTTGGTCCCATGTTGGAATTTTTCGAATTCAAATACACCCATCGGACCATTCCATAAAATAGTTTTTGCTTCGCGAATGATTTTACTGAACTGCTCGATGGCCATTGCACCAATATCCAGGCCCATCCAGCCCTCAGGAATGGTATTGCTCAGTGAGGAAGAAACATTCGCATCATTGGCAAACTTATCAGCAATGATAGAATCAGGCGGCAAATGAATACAAACACCTTTTTCTTCAGCCTTCTTCATCAAATCTTTTGCTGTTTCAATCCGATCATCTTCCACCAACGATTTTCCTATCTGCCCATCAAACGCTTTGAAAAAAGTGTAAGCCATGCCACCGCCGATAATGATATCAGTGGCTTTCTCTAAAAGATTTTCAATGATCAAGATCTTATCACTCACCTTGGCTCCGCCGAGAATTGCAACAAACGGCTTCTCTGCACTCTTCAGCACTTTATCCGCATTTTGTATTTCTGCCTCCATCAACAAACCGAACATCTTTTTATCAGCAGGAAAAAACTTGGCGATAACAGCAGTGCTTGCATGCGCGCGATGTGCTGTGCCGAATGCATCATTCACATATATTTGACCGAGCTTACTTAGTTTTTCTGCGAACGCTTCATTTCCCTTTTCTTCTTCTTTATAGAAACGAAGATTTTCCAATAACAAAACTTCACCTGGCTTCAATTCAGCCGACATCTTCTTGGCTTCTTCTCCTATGCAATCATTTGCAAATAAAACAGGAACTCCATTCAACAATCTTCTTAGTGGAACCACAAGATGTTTGAGAGAATATTTTTCAGTGGGGCCATCTTTTGGTCGGCCGAGATGGCTCATGAGGATCACACTTCCGCCGTCCTTTAATATCTTTTGAATGGTAGGGACTGCCGCTCTCATCCTTGTATCATCAGTGACCTCGTATTTGTCATTTAGAGGCACATTGAAATCAACGCGTATCAAGGCTTTCTCTTTCGCAAAATTGTGATCGCGGAACTTGCTCATATGAATGTTTTGAGTTTGTAAAGATAACCGATTATGATGTATCGATTCTTATTTGAGCGTTGACGTTTGTGTCTTAACGGTACGGGCGATCCATGTTCGAGAGATATACGAAAATTGATAGAGTCTGATATTCCCCGGAGGGGAACGCAGTCCCGATAGCTATCGGGATAAGATGGTGATGATTTATTAGGATGTGTTGCGGATCTCTTTCGCATTCAAAAATGAAGAAGATTAGTATTAAAAAAACGCAGATATAGGAGCTTTTGCTACCTCATCTGCGTTTGATTATTTCCTAATAGAAAGATTACGCGCTGGCCTTTGCCTTTGCGGGCTCTTTTGTAATGAGCTTCGCAAAATAGTGCACAGTTCTTACCAGTTGGCTCACATAACTCATTTCATTGTCGTACCAGGCAACAGTCCTTACCAATTGCGTATCCCCAACGGTTTGTACCCTTGTTTGTGTTGCATCATACAATGAACCGTAGAACATACCGATCACATCGCTACTTACAATTTCATCCTGCGTGAAACCATAACTTTCATTGGATGCCGATTTCATTGCAGCATTCACTTCTTCTACAGTCGTTTTCTTTCCTAATACACAAGTCAGTTCAGTAAGTGAACCTGTAAGCGTTGGTACGCGTTGAGCACTTCCATCTAATTTCCCCTTCAGATTTGGAAGTACCAATCCGATAGCTTTAGCTGCACCAGTACTATTGGGAACAATGTTTTGTGCAGCAGCCCTTGCGCGGCGAAGATCACCTTTCGCATGTGGGGCATCTTGCGTGTTCTGGTCATTGGTGTATGCGTGAACAGTTGTCATCAAGCCATTCACAATTCCGAATTTTTCATCAAGAACCTGCGCCATAGGAGCAAGGCAATTGGTTGTGCAGGAGGCACAAGAAATTACGGTCTCACTACCGTCAAGAATATTATGGTTCACGTTAAATACGATCGTCTTCAATTCTCCGGTTGCAGGAGCGGAGATCACTACTTTCTTTGCACCCGCTTTAAGGTGTGCTTCGGCTTTAGTTTTATCCGTGAAGAAACCAGTACATTCTAATACAACGTCAACACCATGATCACCCCAGGGAATTTGCGCGGGATCTTTCTGGGCGTAGACCTTTATGTCTTCTCCATCAACAACGATGGAATTTTCAGTAGACTTCACATCAGCCTCAAATCGACCTTGAGCCGTATCATATTTAAGCAGATGGGCCAGCACCTTAGGACTAGTTAGATCGTTTATGGCGACAACTTCAATACCTTCCAGGTGGTAAATGCGCCTGTAAACCAGCCTGCCTATGCGGCCGAATCCATTAATTGCAACTTTAACTGTACTCATATTCTCGTTTTATTTGATAGTTGAGATCCGAGGATTGGTTACCCCGGGTCGGACTGCGAAGTTACAAGTAATGCTGATAGGGAAGTGTATCAGTTAGCTCATTTTTATCTGGCTGGGGAATTACGACCAATGGATTTTTGATCGGGTACCTTTGGAAAAAATATTAGAACGAGGCTGGGTGATCTGGGATTGCGGCGCATACCTTGGTTATTAAGTAAGCAGCGACTTAAAGGTCAGTAGATCCGTTAATCTTTACCTCTGTAGCACCTCCGTATTTCCCACTTCATCGCACTCCAATCCCACCTTGAGGTTACTAGCACTTGCTCACGGACTTGTTGACAGATTGGCGAACTAATGACGAGCACTCAAGTCTTGCCCATCAAGTTTTCTATCGCTTATACATTTATCATAAAAAAAGCGTCACGAACGCGACGCTTTCTGAGGTAGCCCGTACGGGATTCGAACCCGTATCACCACCGTGAAAGGGTGGTGTCCTAGCCCTTAGACGAACGGGCCGTCTTTAAAGGACGGCAAAGATAATTGCCGGGGGGGTTATAGCCAAAATTAATTCGTCTAAAGAGTGGCTAAAATTATGGGTCCCGGTGTTGCGAATTCGATGAATATCTCATTAAGTTTTCATTCAATAAATCCATCCGTCTTCAATTGTTCCAATATCATTATTGCGCCAGGTGCCTGGTTAGACTGCCTGCGATAATCATCGGAAGTAAAAAACCTGACTTCTTCAATTTCTGCCGATGCCATAGGATTAACATCGCATTCAACAAAGAAGCATTCCTGCTCCATTATTATTCCATCCAATTCACCAAATGCCGGTGCAGAAATGTGCGTGTAATATTTCAATTCTTCCTTTGTAAGATGAACATTTAATTCCTCCGCAATTTCGCGACACAATGCCTCCTCTGCAGATTCTCCATGGTGAATTTTACCACCGGGCAGATAAAAGCAATTTTTGTTTTTACTATACGCCAATAACAATTTTCGATCCTGCACAATCAATAGGCCAGCAGTATGCAGCGCAATCATGTTGTGAAGTACTTGCTTTTAATGAAAAAAGCTAATCTAAAGCAATCAAATTATTCCTTTGGAAATTTCTCTTCAAATTCTCTTAAAATCTTTTGGTAATTCTCCGGCTCGAGTTTCTTAATGATAAAGTCTAACTTCTCTTCTTTACGATCATCACCTTCCTTTGATTGTGGCGAACCAGCATAATATAAAAATGCGAGTCCAGCTACCTGCCAAATCAGTTGCAGAAATTCTGACTGCCAATTCTCCATTGTGTCGCGCATCATTTCCTGCACATATTCCGACACTTCGACCGGTTGTGCATGCGCCCGTTGGTCGTTTTTATATGTCTGCCATCCAAACACCCAATGCAGACTTAATGAAAGCATGAATAAAATTAGTGTTACCCAGAGATAGCCTTTCTTATTCCAAATGTTCCATTTAGATTTTTTTGTGGCCATATTTCGTTTTTGGAAATAGCTTCACAAAATATGCCATAGGAAATTCTATGTGGTCCGTGGTCCGTGGTCTGTGGTCCGTGGTCTATCCTCTTCTTTGTATATTTAGGCACCTCAAAAGACCAACTATGGACTACAGCAAAATAGAAACCTGGATTCTGTTATTATTTATTTTCTTCTTTGGAGTATTATTAATCCGGTATATACTTTCCGTCGACAAACTTTTGAAGAATCAGGAACGCACCAACAAATTGCTTCATATGATAGCAGAGAAAGTTGGAATTGATAAAACCAATTTAGACAATCTGGATTAAGATTTTGATGGATTGGATTACTCATCCAATATAACGGCCATCAGGTATTCATCATAGTATTGGTTGGTCCTACTGAGTTTATAGCTGTGTCTTAGGGTGCCTTCTGTTTCAAATCCAGCCTTCTTATATAATCCAATTGCTGCGATATTGTCTACATCAACGGTCAGCTCAATTCTTGTTTTCTTGATCTGTCTGCAATGATCCTTTATTGCTGTTAGCACTTTCGACCCTAATCCTTTTCCACGTGACGTATCCTTTATTGTAAATCCGCCCAGGTATACGGTATGCTGTTGTCGATCCGTTTTTGGTATGAGGCGATACGTAGCAACGACTTCGCCATTTTGTTCAACAACAAAAAGCGTTTTGGTGTTCACGACAGACTCATATATCGGCTTGAATGCCCCCTTGCTCATTGGATCATAGGTGAGGTAGGCGTTAGCATAATCGTCCATGTATAAATCATACACGTGATCAAAATCTTTTACATCAGCCAATCGATGAATCATCGTAATTTATCATTTGAATTTGTTGGGGGCTTAATTCTCGGGTCTTGCCTGAGTCTTCTTTAGTGGCTCTTCTCTTGCGCCTTGTACCTTGTGCCTTGTGCCTTCACACAAGTTCTTCAAACACCCCATCTTCCTTATTCTTCCTAACGTTTGCCGGGTGAAAATACCTTCCATTCATTGCGATATATATCCCTTCCTTGAGTGTTTGCACGAGCGCCATTGCACTGCCCAAATTGAATAGTCCATCGGAACTGCCGAATTTATATGGAATCATAGCCCCTGTAAGCACAATCGTTTTTTCTGAAACTTGTTTCGATAAATAAACGGCAGTCTCAACCATAGTGTCAGTGCCATGTGTGATGATGATATGATCCTGTTTTACTTTCTTACAATGCTCGGCAATCAATTGCCTGTCTTCGTCAGTCATATGAAGACTATCCTTCATCATCAATGTTTGTATAACAGTGGGAACAAGGTTGCGACCGAGACTCAGCATCTCTCTTACATGTGTGTCTTTGAAAAACAGTTCACCGGTGAGTTCATTGTATTCTTTGTCGAATGTGCCGCCGGTAACTAATATCAAAATTTCCATGAGCACGAATTTCACGAATTAGCGCGAATTACACGAATTCGGAATGTGAGAGTAATTGCGGAAGATATTGCAACCAATCAGCGCCGCGTCCTAATTAAAGAACCACCCGCAGGTGGCCAACTCTTTATAGATAATGTTGAGTGAAGTCTTTGAATCTGGTGCTTCGAATTTATCTGTGATTTGATCCTTGACTCTTATTTGCTCCTTTGTTCGTGTTTGGGTCTTGGTTCTTGGATCTTACCTGAGCTCAGCTCAGGTTGATGTCCCACCCGCTGCTGATGCTTTTTTTCTTGAAACCAGCTTGCTTGAAATAATTATCGATCTCCCACCCAATCAGCTTACTCATAGCTGACACATTACCATCCAGGTTTTCCCACTTGTTTTGTTTGTTCTTCCTGATTTTAAAAATAATGTTGCTGCTGATAATGCAGGTGTAGGTAATCTGCGTCGCAGATTCTTCAGGTATGATCTCAGCCTTATGCTGGGTATCACCTAGGTAAAAGGTTACTTCAAACTTCTCCATTACGATTTAAGGCTTGGTTAAAATTATAGCATACCGTTTATAATTCGACGGTTAACCAGGGAAAATTTTTAGATTTAAAAAAATCGTTCATTTTTTTCCACAATCTCTTGTTGTGAGAAGAGTGAGAATTGAGGCAGCGAGCGGGTTCTAATGGCTTAGTCAGGCTATTTTTTGATTCAAGACCACAATAATTAACGTGCGCTTTTGCATAGGGAGTGCCAGGTACCATTGCCGAAGTGAGGTGGGCTCATGATCCTCAAAGGTTAATCTGTGAACATAATCCTCAACTTCTCTACACATTTCGGATGGGATAAAGTATACATGCACGTCATCTTCAACCTTGCAATAGGATTTGCCAGGTACCGATTCTATGGAAATATGTTTATTCAATAAAGGCATACTACTTATACATAGACCGTAAAAATCACATGCCAAATTCCAGATTTTGAGATTTCGGGCCTCGAGATTTTATTTAGAACACGTAAAAAGACCCGAAATCTTGAAATATAATCCTGAGCTTACCTTTGCCGAATGAAAAGTTTCCTTACTGATTTATTTTCTTCTCAGAAATATGAGGAAGGCAGTTTCTTCCTTATTGGGGGTCCGTGTGTTGTAGAAAGTGAAGAATTAATTACCGAAGTGGCGGAAAAAGTATACAGTATTTGCCAACGCCTTGGCATACCCTACGTATTCAAATCCTCATATCGAAAGGCGAACCGTACCAGTGCTTCCTCCTTCACCGGCCTCGGAGATGAGATGGGCCTGTCATTAATTAAAAAAACCGGGCAAAAACTCAACGTTCCTACCACAACAGATATTCATTCCCCTGAAGAGGCCATTGAGGCGGCGAAGTATGTTGACATCTTACAAATTCCTGCCTTCCTCTGCAGGCAAACGGATCTGTTGATTGCAGCCGGAAAGACGGGCAAAATTGTGAATGTGAAAAAAGGACAGTTTGTAAGTGGGGAAGCCATGAAATTTGCGGTGGAGAAAATAAAAAAGACGGGTAATAATAAGGTTATGCTAACTGAGAGAGGAACCACCTTTGGTTACCAGGACCTGGTAGTGGATTATAGAAATATCCCTATAATGAAACAGCAGGATGTGCCGGTGATCATGGATTGCACACACAGTCTCCAACAACCCAATCAAACAAGCGGTGTGACTGGTGGAAATCCACAATTAATAGGAACGATTGCGAAAGCCGCGATCGCGGCAGGTGTAGATGGCCTATTCATAGAAACTCATCCGAACCCCGCAGTAGCATTGAGTGACGGGGCAAATATGTTGAAGCTGGATTTATTAGAAAAGTTATTGGAGCAACTGGTACGATTGAAAAAAGCGCTTGTATAAGGCACACGGTACAAGGTACAAGGCACAAGGCACAAGCCAAATGCAAGTCCTCCGAAGGAGTTTTTTGGACAAGAGCCGGAAAGATATAGCTAGAGCTCTCTCAACGGGTTTCTTCGTGCAGAGAGGATATACCTCTTGATGTTAAGCCAAAAGGCGAGAACGAAGTATACTATCAATGGTGATCCGAGCGTGAGAAATGAAATATAAATAAACCAGGTTCGGATACGTGATGGAGCAATGCCCAATCTGTCGCCAATGGCTGAACATACTCCAAAGAGTTTCCACTCTATGAAATCTTTCAGTTTATTCATACTGCTAAATTAGAAAACTCCTGCAATTTCGGGATGGTCCAACAAAGGCTATCATCTATTTTTTCGATAAATTCGCAGCTCCTTAACGAACTGACAATGCTCATGCATATACTATGCCTCAGCCGGATGAGCAAGCGACAGTAAATTTGATCCAATAAAATTTAAAATCTCACCATATGGTTTTCGACCTGGACATGATTAAGAAAATTTACAATGCGTTTCCAGAAAAGATAGCAGCTGCACGTAATCTTATTGGACGACCCCTTACATTATCAGAGAAGATTTTATATAGCCATACTTATAAACCCGCCGGTGAAGTTTACGGAAGAGGGAAGGACTATGTTGATTTCGCGCCTGACCGCGTTGCAATGCAGGACGCTACGGCACAAATGGCCCTGCTGCAATTTGATACCTGCGGATTGGATAGAGTAGAAGTTCCTGCTACCGTTCATTGCGACCACTTGATTCAGGCTAAGTCGGGCGCTAAAAAAGATATGGAGGTTGCAAAAGAAATTAATGCGGAGGTTTTCGATTTTCTTGCTTCCATCTCCAATAAATACGGCATAGGCTTCTGGAAACCAGGAGCAGGAATTATTCACCAGGTTGTTTTAGAAAACTACGCCTTTCCCGGCGGCATGATGATAGGAACCGATTCACACACACCCAACGCAGGCGGACTAGGAATGGTAGCTATTGGTGTTGGTGGTGCTGACGCTGTTGATGTGATGGCCGGGCTACCGTGGGAATTGAAAATGCCAAAACTGATTGGCGTGAAATTAACGGGCCGTTTGAACGGGTGGACAAGCGCCAAGGATGTTATCCTGAAAGTTGCCGGTATATTAACTGTAAAAGGAGGAACTGGGGCGATCGTAGAGTACTTTGGTCCGGGAGCTGATAGTATGAGTGCGACTGGAAAAGCCACAATCTGTAATATGGGTGCAGAAATTGGAGCAACGTGTTCCGTATTTGCATTCGATGAGAGAATGGCCGCATACCTGCGTTCAACAAGTCGCGAAGAAGTAGCTGATTTGGCAAGTCGTATTCGCGAACATTTAAGGCCCGACCCTGAAGTATATGAAGAACCGGCAAAGTACTATGATCAACTAATTGAGATAAACCTGGATGAACTAGAACCACATGTAAATGGTCCATTCACTCCCGACTTAGCTACTCCAATTTCGAAATTAGCTGCTGCTGTAAAAGCAAATGGCTGGCCCGATAAGGTTGAAGTGGCATTAATTGGAAGCTGCACGAATTCTTCATATGAAGACATTAGTAGATCGGCTTCAATTGCAACCCAGGCAAAACAAAAAGGACTTAAAGCAAATAGCGAATTCACGATTACACCAGGAAGTGAATTAGTAAGGTACACGGTTGAAAAGGATGGACTGCTAAACACATTTGATGCAGTTGGTGGAATAGTATTAGCTAATGCATGCGGACCGTGTATCGGTCAATGGGCACGACACATCGATGATCCAAATAGAAAGAACACCATCGTCACTTCATTCAACAGAAACTTTGCAAAAAGGAATGATGGTCTGGCAAGCACGCATGCATTTGTTGCTTCGCCGGAAATCGTTACTGCATTTGCGATTGCGGGCCGACTTTCATTCAATCCACTAAAAGATAAATTGAAAAACGAAGCGGGACAGGATGTAATGCTGGATGAACCAAAAGGATTTGAATTACCTCCCCACGGTTTTTCGGTTGAAGATGCCGGTTACCAGGCTCCTGCATTGGACGGAAGTAACATTCAAGTTCAAGTGAAAGCGGGAAGTCAACGTTTGCAATTGCTGGAACCATTTCCTGCATGGGAAGGAAAAGATCTCACCGGTCTCCGATTACTCATCAAAGCAAAGGGAAAATGTACCACTGATCACATCTCTATGGCTGGTCCATGGTTGAAATATCGCGGACACCTTGATAACATTTCGAATAATCTGTTGATCGGAGCAATCAATTACTATAATGATAAAACAGATTCTGTAAAGAATCAACTCACCGGCGAATACGGGCCGGTACCCGGCACACAACGCGCATATAAGGGTGCCAGCATCGGAACCATTGTTGTAGGTGATGAAAACTATGGTGAAGGATCTTCAAGAGAACACGCAGCAATGGAACCAAGACATCTTGGTGTGAGAGCAATCCTGGTTCGTTCCTTTGCGAGAATTCATGAAACGAATTTGAAGAAACAAGGAATGCTTGCATTGACGTTTGCGAACAAAGACGATTATGAAAAAATTCTTGAGGACGACATCATTGATATCGTTGGGTTGACAAACTTCGCTCCTGGTCGTTCACTGAAGATTGTTCTGCATCACAATGACAGAACCAAAGATGAGATTGTTGTGAATCATACTTACAATCAACAACAAATTGAATGGTTCAAAGCGGGGAGTGCGTTGAATTTGATTAGAAAGCAAATTGCTGATAAAGAACCGGCCTAAAGGCAAGGAATAAGATACAAGGGACAAGGCACAAGGGACAAGGCACAAGAGGTTACATGGCTTTAAGCGAGAATAGGCAACAGGCAATTGGCAATAAGCAAAAGCAAAGAATGGCAAGTGAGGTAGACAATGCGACGAAATTTAATGTTCAATAGAGAGTGCTCAACAAAGGTTGAGCATTTTTATTATTTACCAAATCAAAGGGCGTTTTATGCAAATTTGGAATTGTTGGGAATAGTTATGAAGGGAGAATATTTTTCTGATCGCGCAGACTTGGATCGACTCTACGAAAAATTATCCTCCATCCGCGAAGAATGAAATCGTGTAAGATATGTTGCGCTAAACTACTATGGCACCATTGAGATTAATCGCCATCTTAACTTGCATTCGTTCGGGTTCAATGACGACCTTGAGTGTATGGCTCTGCGGATAAAGAAGATTAAGTCGCTTCGCAATGTTTTGCAACAGCACACTTCCGCCATTAGTTAATGTTGAAGTATCGATTGGTTTACTCCATGCAACATCGAGATTGAACAGGTTCTGCTCAACCAGCACGTTCAGATCAATATACTTATGCGGAACATTTAATGCAGAGAGCTGTCGGAAACTATTCTCCACAATTGGAAGTGTAATAAAAGGCGCAATGTTTTTATTTTTTGGATCGCCAATAATTTTGAAATTGATATACGATATTTCCTTCGATCCGGCCCGTTCTAATTCCACATATTCTTCTAATAATTTCAATTCTCTTTCTAAACTTACTTTAGACGCACCATTATCATAGATCGCATATAAAAGCAGGTTCTTAATTTTTCCAATTACACCCGGAATTATAGTAGGCTTTTCCTGTGCCAGCAACTCGACTTTATTCAACGTATTGATCAAAAATGCCGGATGCACTTTTCCTTGCTGGAGTTCAGGTTCGATCCTTTGTTGTTCTTTCTTTAGTAACTCCACTTCACTGGCTTTCACATACCACATCTTTCCCAGTTTAATGGCCGCTGCCAGTCCACCTTCCATATTAATACTGGCGAAAAGATTAAAGAAGGAATAATACCAATTGATCGGGTTCTTCCGTGGTGCCAGGCCAAACCAATCCTGCCTAATTACCGGCATTATGGTATAGCTGCAAAGCATAAACACGTAAAAGAAGATAACGCTGAGCAACAGCCATCCAATTGCCAGTTTGAGAAATTCTCCCTTAAAAAGGAAACGCGGGAGAAGAAAATATATGACCGTATAGCAGAAAATTATGTCTAATGGAGTAGTAATAGCCGTTTCGGTTAGAGAAGAAAACAGGCTGAGACTAAACGAGTAATGCAAAATCTGATACCTGTTAATAGTGACTTCCGCGGTATAATACAGGATCCACAGCACCCAAAACAATACGTGCCTGCTAACCCTGTATTTGGGGTTATTAGAAAATACAAAGGGATATAAAGTCATGAGCAGCCTCTCTTGTAACTTGTTAGGTACGAGATCAACATACAGTGCTATTGCCAAGAAAACGCTCTATCTATCACCCTATCGTTGATGATAGAAAGATACTCGATTTTAAAGATTATCAAAAAGGTAATATGATCCCTTGAATGATAGCCGAAGCCTGATTTCGGTAAACTCAAACCCTCAAATGGCAACCTGAATATTTTTTTCGTCGTTAAATAAAATAAATCTATTAGATTTGGATTCACCGGATTTGCGGTGTGCACATGAGAGAAAACATTGATAGATCCCGACGAGAGTCGGGACTTTTTTTGTATCCACCTCAACTCCGTTGACGTGGATACAAAAAAAGAGCAGGTGGTAGAAACCACCTGCGGTGTCACATGAGAAAACTTCTATAAACGCAACTGTGTCAGGCCGGGGACAGTTGCTTGAAATAATACCCCGGAATATCTTGGTTCTAGTTTAGGTGTGTAAATTAACCAACCCTGCTTGTGTTCCCTTTTCAATTTTTCTAAACAGCGAATTTTTGAACTTAAACACCATTATTTAGGGAGCGAATAAGTGTTTACGGCCACTCACACCGCTATTTTCATTTATCAATAACCCACTATTGTTTCTTCAATCGTTCTAAGATTTCCAGCGCCATTAAAATATTTGTATTGCAGTGTAAAAGTTTTTGTTTGGGGATCATACGTACATGAACCATTGTTTGATAGGAGGAAAGTTGGACTGAATGCACTCGGTCCTACCGTAACATTATTGGTGGCAGGATTCACCGTTAGGAACATCCAAGCTCCTCCTACCAAATCCGCAACATCAGTTTCCACTGTTGTCTGATCAACCGTATATAAATATTTATCCGTGTCGATGTCGAACACACTCGCAACGCCAGAAGCGGCGGTTGGTCCATTGTACAAAGTTCGTTGCCCAGTAGCATGATACAATCCTTCGTAATCATTTCTTACTTGCACAAATACGAGTACATCATGCGCTACAGGACTTATTTCACCATATGAAGTTGAGGAAATGGTCAACCCTAATGCATAGGCCCCACCTGCAATAGCCGATGGAAGAATCTTTATGGGAATCCCCTTTTTTCTTTCCGAATTCGTCAATGTCAATTGATCTGTTTCTATTGTATATGAACCGGCGGGAAGCGCTTGAAATCCTGTTCCATTCGCAGAATTGTAGTCCGCAATCAAGGAATTTTTTAAGGTGTATTTCACTTGCGCGTCCTGACTAACACTAGAACGCGGATTAAATCGCAATTCTGTCAACGTTGTGCTGACCATCTGCGTGCCATAACTCAATGAAAGCTGCCCGTTGTTTTTACTGTCGGTAAATTCTACCATTACCCGATCCGTGTTCGGGGTAATATCGCCATATATGTAATCCTTTTTACACGCAACAAAACTTAACATCGCCAAAACAACAAGGGAAATTCCAATTAACTTATTTCTCATATAAAAGGTTTGGTGGATTAATAACCCGGATTTTGAGGGAGGATAGCTGGATTGGCATCAATCTCTGGTTTAGGAATTGGCCAGTTCCATGCGCGATTGTTTGCGGAAAGCGTACAGAAGCTGCTGCAATCTGTGCGATTAATGACATGCGTTGTTCTCTTCAAATCAAAGAATCGGTGGCCTTCACAAATCAATTCTTTTCTTCTTTCCAATTCAATCGCGCTCGTTAATGCGGCTCCGCTTAGTACAACGGGTGTATATCCATCAATACGCGCATCACGCAGAGTATTCAGATCTGCTAACGCTGCGGCTTCCGTGGCTGCGCCCTTTCTGGCATTCGCTTCGGCTCTTATCAGGTACATCTCTCCTGTGCGGAATGCCTTGAAATTGACTACGCCGTCAGGCTTGCCCAATTGCGCTTCCTTCGCGAGGTATTTAGACAATACCAATCGACCGGCGATCACCTGGAAATAAGATGGATATCTAATATCGTTTGCCTGATCATAAGAATTCACCAGCGTTGGATTCGGCCTGTATTCCGCGCGGCCCGAACCTGCCGGCGCAACTGGGAAATAAACATTGCCGCCAGGAGTACCTTCACCGGTTTCAAATACACAAGACCACGCTACTTCTGCTGTAGAAGCATCAGTCCATATGTCGGGAAATACAAGTCTTGGCGCTAACGGCCTTGAGTTGATTACGAGCGTTGAATATTTAATTGCACTGTCCAGTTGATTACTATATAAATAAATTCTAGCCAACATTGCGTTCACGGCAATGGCATCAATGTATGCACGACTGCCACTGGTGTTGATGGCGTGGTCCATATTTCCCATCAGCGATTTAGCAGTCATCAGGTCCTGGATGATATGATCGTAAGTTTCTTTGACGGTGCCCCGTGATGGTTTCTGCTCATAGTCAAACTTCGTCATGTATGGAACTCCTGGCTTTGTGGAATTGCGATCATAGTTTTCCGCCCAATAACGTAACAAATCGAAATGTGCAAGCGCCCTGATAGCTAAGGCTTGTGCCTTAACACGATTTACCGCTCCCTGGTGATCACCTGCAAATTGATCAACATTGTTCTCAACAATATTTGCCCTGGTAATAATTCTGTAACCCGCGATCCAGGTATTTTCAATTTGATTTTCATCTTCTGCATATGCCCATCTTGAGAAAACTCTTTCATTGCCGAGTGATTCACTGGATTCATTTAGATTATCACTCAGCATATCAGGTAAACAAACAAATGCATTTGAAGTTGCGTTTGATGCTCCATAGTAATTGGTACTTAAGAAAGCGCGATACGCCCCGGTAAGTGCGAATTCATAATCCTCAATTGAATTAAGTTCTTCTTTATCGAGTTGGAATTCCGGATTTATGTTTAACACTTTCTTACACGAGGCAAATAAACCAAGTGAAAGCGCGGCGATTAATATTTTCTTTGCTATCATAGTATTCAGCGATTTAATTTTTTAGAAACCGAGATTTATTCCGAAGGTTACTGTCTTCAATTGCGGGTATTGTGCTCCGCCAAGGATTCCGGTGACGATTTCAGGATCGTATCCCTGGAAATTATGCCACACATATAGGTTTTGTCCTTGAGCGAAAACCCTCACGTTTCTCAGCTTCCATTTATCCATCATTTTTTTTGGAAGAGTATAACTAAGCATTACATTTCTTAAACGGAGATAGTCATTCTTCTCAACAAACCTTGTTGTTTCTGAATGCAGATCATTGAATGCGCTTGGGATATCAGTGATATCACCCGGCACCTGCCATTCGCGCAACATGGCTGCTGAAAGATTGGAATACCAATAAATGGAATTCTCCACATTTAGCCGATCATTGTTATAAGATTGCGCACCCCATGCGTAGCTGAACAACACATCCAGCATTACGCCTTTGTAATTGAGTGTGGTTCCAAAGCCACCAAAATTTGGAGGATCAATTGGACCAACCAATACGCGATCATCAGGATCATACACATTCGTAGTTGTTTTTCCATCAGGTTTGAAATACAACGCTTCACCCGTTTGCGGATCTACACCGGCATATTTCACGAGATATAAAGTGTTGATGGGTTGACCAACTCTGTTGACGAATAACCCCGTGATATTCTCTTGTTGTCCGTGCTGATCGAGTAATTTGTTTTTGTTACGTGTGTAATTTGCTTCAACAGTCCATGAGAAATCTTTTGTTCTTATCACCTCAGCATTGAAAGAAACTTCAATACCCTGATTTTGCATTTTGCCAAGGTTGTTTGTGATCGATTGGAATCCCGATGTACGAGACAACTGTCGATCCAGGAAAAGATCTTTTGTAATGTTGTTATAGAATTCAATTGTTCCACCAAATCTTCCTCCGAATGTGGTAAACTCAATACCCGTGTTGAACATTACTTTTCTTTCCCAGGTGAGTGGCGTTTCAAGATTACTGAGGACGAGTCCACCAACTCCATTATATACAGTAGGACCATACAATTCTCTCGTAGAAAAATCGCCAATGCCCTGGCTACCTACCGTACCATAACTCGCTTTCAACTTTAGTGAGTTGAGCCAGTCGAGATTTTTCAAAAAATCTTCTGTAACAATCCAGCCAGCACCTAATTGACCGAAGTTGGCCCACTGCCTGTCCTTCGACAATCTTGAAGAGCCATCTCTTCTTGCACCAAAATTCAAATAGTATTTCTTGCGAAAACCGTATGTACCATCAATGAAGTAAGAAAGCAATGAACTCTCCGATCCACCACCTCCTACCGTGGGGATATAACCGTTAGTTGGCGTCCCAGGTGTAATACCTGCTTCATTTTTAAATGGTCCAACCAAGCCATAACCTCCGAAAAGGAAATTTTCAATTTTTCTTTGAATGATTTCATTGTAAAGAGCAACACTTAATTCATGTTCTCCTACGGTTCGTTGATAACTTAAAGAAGTTGTTCCGGTGTACCTGAAAGTTCTTGAAAATGATCGGTCAACTTCACCATTTCCTCCCTGGGATTGTGAACCCTGATCCGTGGTACGATCGAGGTAAGTGAATCCTTCATCCTCTGTGAAATCAACTCCCCAAAGCGTTTTAGCTTTTAATCCTTTTACCCATGGCAATGCAAATTCTACATAAACATTTCCCACACCTTTTAACTGATCGGAATTACCATGATTCTCTAATAATTCCGCCAGGGGATTTGGTTGCCCCTGTAGAAAATCGGCCTGGTAATCTCCATTTGCATCGTAAAGATTTAAATATGGATTGAACCAACGAATGGCATTTAGCGGACTGCCGATATATTGATCGTTCTCCCTTGTTCCTGTTACCCTTGAATAACCAAGGCTAGAATTAATTCCAAATCTCCAGTTGCCGAAAGTATTGTCAAGATTTACGCGACCAGTATATCGTTTCAATCCCGTTGTAATCACAACACCTTCCTGATCAAATATGGAACCTGAAACAAAGAATCTTGTTTTTTCATTTCCACCTGAAGCGCTTAACTGATGCTGTTGAGTAATTCCTTTTTGAAAAAGAATGCCCTCAATATCATAATTTAATTTGCTAAGACTATCTACTTCAGCCTGTGACCAACCAAATGGATTTGATCCGAAATCTGGACGATCATAGAACTCGTATTGAAGTTTCTGCGCAGAATTCATCAGCGCAAGATGATTCTTCGGCAATTGAGACCATCCATATTGAAAGTCGTAGTCAATTTTTGTTTTACCCGAATAACCCTTTTTAGTAGTTATTACGATAACACCGTTGGCACCTCTTGAACCGTAGATGGCTGTAGAAGTAGCATCTTTTAAAACGTTGTAGGATTCTATATCTCCTGGATTGATGGAAGCAAAATCCGCGGAGTTGATTTGTACTCCATCAACAATATAAAGCGGATCGTTCGTTCCATTGATCGATCCTTTGCCGCGAATTGTGACCACAGCTGCCGCTCCAGGCTGACCACTTTGTGATTGAGCAAGTAACCCGGGCACTTTGCCTTGAAGCGCTTTATCGAACGATCCTAATGGTTGCAGCTTGATTTCGTCGCCCGAAACTTTGGAAATCGATCCGGCAGTTTGCCGCTTATTCTGAAGCGTATAACCGGTGATTACCACCTCCTGCAAATTCTTTTGCGCAACTTTGAGTGTAACCGTTACCATGTCAGATGCTCCAATGGTCACTTGTTCATCAGTGAAGCCTACGTTAGAGAATACTAAAACGGCATCGGCCGGAACTGAAAGCCTGAACAAACCACTTCCATCTGTTGTAGTTCCAGCTTTGGAGCCCTTTACGTTGACGCTGACTCCTACGAGGGGACTTCCGTCCCTGGCGTCAGTTACCTTGCCGGTTATGATTCTGTTTTGTGCGAAGGAAAAAGCTATAAGTAACAGGAAACTGCTCATGAGCAGTAGAGATTTTCTCATAGTCTTACATTAAAGTGAAGGTTCTTGTTTTCATTAACCCAGCATGTGGGTCATTAGTTACAGACAATAAAAATCATGGGATTGAGTCAGAAGATTATTCCTTTATTACTAAAACGGGAAAACTGGCGACTCAATGCTAGAAATTTTTATCTCAACACAAATTTTCGCAACGGAGCGTTTGTGCATATCAGAAAATGAGTGATGATTCAAGCACGATCTTGCAGGCCTTAGAAATAAAAATCCCGACTCGAAAGTCGGGACTTGTGATATAATAAAGCATTAAATCAATATCCGGGATTCTGTACGATTGCCGCGTTTTGCTGTGTTTCCTCCAATGGAATCGGCCAGATAAACCTAAAGTCATTATAAGGTATGGCGGGAATTGATTTTGTTAGCGCAGGATTAGTAGAGCAATTATAAGAAGCGAATGTGGCGTTCGCAAAAGTCATCTTCGCTGGAATACCACCAGTATTGAAATCTGCATCCAGGGCCAACCGATGAATATCGCCCCATCTTTTTCCTTCTCCTAAGAATTCAATTCTTCTTTCATCAAGTATCGCCATGATCAATGCTTTCTTATCTACAAAGCTGGCAACAGTGTAGGCCTGGGTTGCAGGATCTGCCAAAGCCCTGTTGCGAACTGCATTCAACAACTCCACCGCACGTGTGCTAACCGCGGCGGCATTGCGGGCTTCCGCTTCCGCCAGCGTTAATAAAACTTCCGCATACCTGATTTGAGGAGCTGCATCAGTTCGATTGGTGATGTCCTTATACTTCGTGGAATAGTAACTCCTTCCATCCTGAGTTAACAACAATGTCCTTCTTTTATCATCGCATTTCCATGTTTGAAGGTTGTAAGAAATTGGACTGATTCTTACAAGACCTCTACCACCGAGCGTTGGCGTGGAGAGCATATAGGCTAATGCACCATTGTTGCCACCATTGTCATTTGCATCATTCTTAATTGAAAAAATAGATTCATCCGTAAGATTGTTAGTAAACGCTCCGTCAGCAGTCGCATTCAATTTCCATCCGCCAATCGGGCTCACAAAGGGAGCAGTTGCTGGAACTAATTTGTTTCCTTCAGTAATCACTCCAGCCCAATCGCCCTTATGCAATTTCACGCGCATTTTTAATGCAATGGCGGCGGCTTTAGTAGCCCGATAATTTGATGGAGTACCATCAGAGGCCGGAATCTTCACAGCCAAATTATTTTCAGCAAAGTCAAGGTCTGCAAGAATTTTATCATAATTCTGCGCCACGGTTTCTCTCACCTGCTCTTTCGCTTTTGCAGCTGTGGCGTCTCCGTTAATTCCAAAATCACGATACATTATTCCGAGCTTGCTGCCATTTCCGTCTGCATAAGGTCGTGCAAAGTTGATCACCAATTCATGATGCGCCATTGCACGGAGGAAGCGGCATTCTGCTTCATATTGCAATGCCGTAGGCTGATCAATGATTCCACCTGTTGCAGCACTCTTGATACCTTCGATCGTTAGATTAGCTCGATTGATTAACGCATACAATGTTTGCCACATGAATCCATTATTCGGCGTAGTGGAATTGTAATTGGCTTCGTATGTTACCTGATAAAATTGCGCCTGGTTCAACATATCTTCTCCACGCATGTCCCCTTGTTCAATATTGGCGGCGCCGAAAGGATATCCTCTCACTACGTTGCCTACATAGAAACCGCTCTGCGCTCCATCATACACACCATTAAGCGCAAGCAGCACGCGCTGGGGCGTGGAAAACGCGGTGGCGTCAGAGAAGGAAACATAAGGCGTAACATCCAACACCTTATTGCATCCGAGCGTCAACGCCGCCACCATTGAGAATGCAAGTATTTTTTTATTAAGAGTTATCATATGTCTGTATTTAAGAGAATGAAATTGAATTAGAATCCGATATTAAAGCCGATAGAAAATGATCTTGGCTGAGGGACTGTTCCATTGTCAATACCAAATTCAGAATAGTTATCAGGATCAATACCAGAGTAGTCTGTTCTAGTCCACAAGTTTTGTCCCTGTGCGAAAACTTTCAGTGATCTAACTATACCTTTTGTCTTTTGTTCGAGTGCTTTGTTATCGAATGCATAGCTCAAGACCACGTTTTGCAGGCGAACGTAATCGCCTTTTTCAACGAAACGTGAAATGGCAACTGATTGATTATTGACCTGGTTATTTTTTCCTATCCAAACTTTAGGAACATCGGTTTGATCACCAGCCTTTGTCCATCTCCTGAGCACTTCTACTCCATTGTTCTGGAAGCCCTGATTCAGTAACGTTTCCTGCCTGGTAAGATTATAAATGTCATTTCCTCCTGAGTAACGAAGGAAAATATCAAGCGTTATTTTCTTAAAGGTGAATGTATTTGTAAAACCACCGAAGTAAGTTGGAATGGTACTTCCAAGAACGACGCGATCAGTTGCTCCATCAAGTGTGGTAGCAGCACCGAGCGTTGGATCATCCTTTCCGTTGCTTACATTGTATCCATTACCTGCAATGTTTGATTGAACCAGCGTGTGTCCTGCATCTTGTTTAAAATACAAAGGATTTCCATTACCGCTATTTACGCCTGCGTAAACAAATCCATAAATAGCATTGATAGGTTCACCTACGCGAAGAATGTTAAAGGTTCCATTATTTGGTCCCTGCAAAATCACGTCCTGGTTATTCACGAGCGACAATACCTTGTTCTTCGCAGAAGTGAAGTTGAAATTGGCAGACCAATTGAAATTCCTTGTTTGATAAATTGTTCCATCCAGTGTGATTTCAAATCCCCAGTTCTTCATATTTCCAATATTGCGGAAGATGGAATTGTTAGGAACACCATATGAACTTGGAAGCGGTGCAGCCAATACCAGGTCATCATTCCTATTTTGGTACCAGTCGAAGATGATATTCAGTCTCTTCTTGAAAAGGGTCATGTCAAATCCTGCATCAATTTTCTTATTGGTTTCCCATTGCAAAGCATTGTTGCCAACCGCATCAATCGCAATACCATTCAAACCTCCATATGGAAACGGTCCATAGGTACTGAGGTACGGAAATCCCGTCAAGGTATTACCGACAATTGCGTAGGATCCGCGAATTTTAAATTCATCAATCACGTTACCCAATGCAGAGTTCTGCCAGAAGTCTTCTTGTGAAATGCGCCAACCTGCTGATGCGCCAGGGAAGTTCCCGAAGCGAACATCTTTTGCCAGTGATGATTGTCCATCTCTGCGATAGCTGACCTGTAAGAAATATTTATTGTTGAAATCGTAATTGATTCTTCCGAAATAAGAAACGAATCCTGATTTAAATAATCCACCGCCTGAAGTGAAAGTTGTAAATGAACCGCTGATCAGGTTATTGCTGATGAAAAACGGATCGGAAAAGTTTTGTCCTCTTCCATATGAATACTTCTCCTCATCCTTCTGTGTTTCCAAACCAGCAGTAAAGTAGAGATTGTGATTGCCGAATGATTTTGCGTAGTTGGCATAATTCTGCCATATCAATCTATTCCTTCTGAGACTTATATTATCCACTCTCCCGTTTGATCCGCGGCCATCACCATGCAATGGATCATAAGACAGGAAGTCGTTTGAACTTTGATAGTCAACTGAACCCTGGCTTCTGAAAGTAAAATCAGTAAAAGGAGTAATTTCAATATATAGATTTTCGAGTACGCGATATTTTTCAGATTGTTGTTTGTTCTTCGCAAGCGTATACGCAATATTCACATAGTTGTCATCAATAGCGCGAAGGTTGGCATCTTGTCCCAATGCTGCACCATCAGGAGTAACATTGAACCCACTAAATTTCTTATTAGCTGTATCATATACACGTACATTTGGAAGATCGCGCAGCGCCGCCGTAATCGCACTGCCCAAGGCATTACCACCATTGTTTTGGTCGTTATCATCCACTCTTGAAACAGCAAGTGAGTTTCCGATCCTCACCCATTTGTTCACCTTATGACTAAGGTTCATTCTTACCCCATAACGTTTACTATTGTTTGTTTTAATCATTCCATCCTGTGCCAGATAATTAAATGACAAATAATAATTGGTAGTAGCATTTGCACCGTCCATGCTGATGCTATGACTCTGCACAAAAGGATTCTGTGTATAGATCTGGTCCTGCCAATCTGTATTGGTGTTTTGCGCATTCATAAATGCTTGCGCAGGTTGACCCGCATTAGAATATTTTTCGTTGGCGATTGTCACAAATTGTTGTGCGTTCAGCAGATTGTACCTTGATGCAGGTTTGAAAGTGCCTACATACATGTTGTAGTTCACATTCATTTTACCTTGTTTGCCCTTTTTAGTGGTAATCATCAACACACCATTAGCTGCTCTTGATCCATAAATCGCGGTTGCCGCACCATCTTTTAATATTTCAATTGATTCGATATCACTTGGGTTGATATCTGACAGTGCATTGGTGTTCGCAACTGATGACAAGCCGGAATTATTTGTGGTACCCGATACCGGTGTAGAACTTGTACCGTTTGCAACTCCATTTATATTTCCGTTAGCTGGATTTGATTGCAACAAGCTTCCTGAAACCGCTGGAACGCCATCAATAACGATGAGTGGATCGCGGCCATAGCTAATGGAATTCACGCCGCGAATTCTGATGCGAGGTTCCTGGTTCGTTAAACCGCTTGGTACAGTCACCTGTACGCCGGCGGCCCTTCCCGATAATTGTTTGTCGAAGCTTGGCGTGACGAGGTTATTGATTTCAGAAACGTCCACTTTAGTTATCGCAGCAGTTACAGATTTTTTCTTTTGAGTTCCATATCCTACTACTACCACTTCCTGGAGTTTTCGTTCCTCAGAAGTCATTGCCAGGTTCACTGAATTACTGTTTCGGACGGAAACTTCTTCGCTGCCGAATCCTACGTAACTAAAAACGAGAACTTTTGAATCTGCGGGCACAGTGAGAGAATAATTTCCGTTTACATCAGTTTGTGTACTGACTGTGGTGCCTTTAACGGAAACCGTAACCCCGGCCATTGGAGATCCATCCTTGCTATCGGTGACTCTCCCGGTGAGTGTTTTGCTTTGTGATAGTCCGGTTAGCGCTGCACAAAGCAGTAGCAAAAGAAAAGAGCTTGCCTTTCTCATACAGAGTGTTTTTGATTTTTTCAGTTGTGCGACTAAAGCATCTTCCCTGCCATTGATTATTTACTGCAAACGATTACGTACAAACGAATTATCGTTTTGCAGAAACAACAATTGCGGCAAGGCGATAGTAAATGACAGTACAACTTCCGAAACTGACGCAACCATAACGGTGGATAATAACTCAATCGGGAAGAATGAATACCAGAGAAGAGTTTTGACGAACTGAAGTTTTATGAAATGTCAATTGGTGGATGAGTCATTTTTGAATTCAAAGTACTGTATAAAAAAACGAACCTCCCCGTTGGGAGGTTCAATAAGCATAGGCAAGAGTGGTTAATAGCCGGGGTTCTGCGAAATATTCGGATTAGCATCAAGCTCTTGCTGAGGTATGGGTTGCAAGCGCCTGAAATTGGAAACAGGAAGCGTAAGCGGCGTAATTCCAACATAGTTATTATTAATGTTGACACGCACTACGTCCCTGTTAAGCCTTAGCAGATCAGGATAACGCAATCCTTCAAATGCCAATTCTTTTCTTCGTTCAAGAATAATGTCGTCTAACAATTGTGCTCCTGTTGAAGTATACCCTGCGAAGGATGGATCGCGTTGTTTGGCCACCATATTCAGGTACAGCTTTGCGTTGGTTTCATCATTGGTGCGATAGTATGCTTCGGCCAGCGTTAATAACACCTCTGCATACCTGATCACTTTAGTATCATCCTTCTCACTTGAATTGGTAGTGTTGGGAAACTTGTTCACGATCTTTACGTTTTGGTTCGCGCGAACACCACTAATGAAAAGATTTATCCTGGCATCAGTAGCTGCATATTTGCTATACAGGTCATCGGAAGAAATCGCGTCCCCATATCCAGCCTGATCATAAAAATAGGCTAGTGCATTGCTACCATTATTATTTACAACATCGGATGAGATTTCGAAAATGGTTTCCACCTTCGTGCTATTCGGTACTGGATTCTTCCAATAGTTAACCAGATTTGCAGCAGTTGTCAAAGTATATCCACCATTGTTAACCACATCAAGCGCGTAAGTTTTAGCATTGGCATAGTCGCCCATAAATAAAGCAACGCGCGATTGGAGTGCACGCGCAACGTATTTAGTTACATACGAAGAATTTTTGCTTGCGTTTAGCAATCCGTATGCATCACTCAGGTCCTTTGTTATTTGGTTATACACCTCTGATACCTTACTCCGAGCAGGCTTAAGAAATGCGTCATATGTAAGAACCAGTGGAACGCCTTCCGCGTTCGGATCAACTGTGTAAGGTTTCGCATAGTAAACTGCGAGATTCCAATACAACAATGCGCGCAGTGTAAGTGCTTCTCCTTTTAACTGGTTCACATTTGGTGTGGTGGTGAGATTGGCATTGATCACATTGTTCGCACGCAAAATTGCCGCATATGCAGATACCCAGGTTCCAGTTGCCTCGGCATTTGCATTCGTATATGTGTAATTGAATTGCGCTATATACCGATTGGAATTCGTTGTCGAAATAAAAACGTTGTCAGCGAGTATATCACCAAAGAATGGCAGTTGTCGACCATAAAGATTAGTTCCACGCAAGGCTGAGTAAATCCCATTCACCGCAGCCTGCATACCACCTTCATCAGTTATGGCCTGGTCAGTTGGAACCTGATCATATGGATTCAGATCCAGGAATTCCTTTTTGCATGAGCTAAAAACAATTCCCAGCGATATCACAGACAGGGAAATTATTTTATTCAGTTTCATAATTTATGTTTTGAATGAATTCAATATTGATTAAAATCCAAGCGACACGCCTATGGAAACAATTCTTGGAAGCATGATCTGCAAGTCATTTGCTCCATTGATTGGTTGTTCCGGATCGAATGTAATGTCCTTGTCAAAGGCTTTTGTCCAAAGATTAGTTCCTCTTATATAAATTCTTACTGATTCAATCTTTGCTGCATCCAGCACTTTCTTTGGAAACGTATAATTAAGTGTCAGGTCTCTCAATCTGATCATATCACCTTTGTAATACCACCGTGATGATTCGGAATTGGAGTTACTGGTGCCACCATAAACATATTTTGGAATATCGGTTACGTCACCCGCCTTCTGCCATCTGCCCAATTGTTTCTTAATCTTATTAAGCTGTGGATTGAAACCATCGCTCCAGGAGATGAAACCCCATTGGTCATACACTTTGTTACCATATTGATAAGTGAATTGAGCACTGAGTGAAAGATTCTTGTATGTAAAGGTGTTACTGAATCCTCCGAATCCTTTTGGTGACGCACTGCCGATGATTGCCCTCTTAGCGGTGGTCACACTTGGTGTAGTCCCTTTCATGGTACTATCAAGATACCATAGGGGAGCTCCATTAGTTGGATCTACACCTGCCCACAAGCGCGTATAAATTGACTGGAAGTCCTCTCCCACTCTGCGTATGTAGGGCAATGCAAGAATGTCCGCGTTATTACGAAGAGATGTAATCTTGTTTTTATTGTATGCCCAGTTGAAGGAAATATCCCAACTGAAAGTTTTGGATTTAACAGGAGTAACATTCAATTGAACTTCTACTCCTTTGTTTTCCATTGAACCCACGTTTGCTTGGACGCTTTGGAAACCTGAAGTTGGTGAAAGCGGGTCGGCTAAAATAAGATCGGTAGTCTTTCTTTGATAGAAGTCGAGCACCAGTGCCGCTCTACCATTCCAAACGGTAACATCCATTCCAACATCAAATGGTTTGTTTACTTCCCAGGTCTTTCCAGCACAGTGGGATCCGAAGCTTGGAATTCACGTGACTTGAAGTCGCGG
>JADMIO011006339.1_pt1 | contig 104769 bp, 98 predicted proteins | sample 8958161 | NCBI WGS metagenome assembly JADMIO01 (sample SAMN16585339, study PRJNA669376) | soil metagenome | isolation source: Crop rotation soil | place: USA: Cullars Rotation, Alabama | collected 2011 | reverse complement strand
AGGTGAGCCAGTGTGATTACATTTGCGGCCTAACTGTGGCCAGTCCAGTTACGCTGGAGTCACTAGTATTTAGGTGACACTATAGAAGCGGCCGCGACAACTTGTCCACGTGGAATTCTAAGCTTAGGATCCCAATGTGCTGGAAAGGAACGGGGCGAAAGAATTGCCGAATTGGAATCTCAGCTGGATGAAGCTCGCAGCAATGCGGAAGATCTTCGAATAAAACAAGAAGCACTTCAGTCAGCCACAGAAGATCTTCAAGAAAATGTTGATCGATTCCAATCTGAGGACTGGAGAGATGTTGTACCGGACATTGAGCGATCTTCAAAAAATGCAGACTACGCCCAAAATGACGCTGAATCCGCCACAAAAGAGGTGTCAGACAGTCTTGAGGAACAATAACGCCTATTGAATTTATGTTTTGTTCGCCGTGCGATCTGCTCCGTCAATTACTCTCGCCGCACCCGAAACCACGCCGCATACAATGCCGGCAGGAAAAACAGCGTCAGCAGCGTTGCGACCAGCAAACCACCCATGATCGCCACCGCCATCGGCCCGAAGAATACCGAACGCGACAGCGGGATCATCGCCAGGATCGCCGCCAGCGCCGTCAGCACGATCGGGCGGAAACGCCGCACCGTGGATTCGACGATAGCCTTGGCAGGCGGCAGGCCGTGCAGACGGTCCTGCTCGATCTGATCGATCAGGATCACCGAGTTGCGCATGATCATCCCAGCCAGCGCGATGGTGCCGAGCATCGCCACAAAACCGAACGGCACGCGGAACACCAGCAAGAACAACGTAACGCCGATCAGTCCCAGCGGCGCGGTCAGGAACACCATGATCGAACGCGAGAAACTGCGCAACTGAATCATCAGCAAAGTGAACACGACGATCAGGAACAAGGGCATGCCGGCGTTGATTGAATTCTGTCCGCGGCTGGAGTCCTCGACCGCCCCGCCGACGTCGATGTGATAACCCTGCGGCAATTTTGCCTTGCTGTCAGCCAGGGTCTTCAGGATTTCCTGCACCGCCGTGACCGTGCCGACACCGTCTTTCAGATCGGCGCGCACCGTGATGGTCGGCTCGCGGTCGCGGTGCCAGATGATGCCATCGACCAGCACCGGCTTGATCGACGCGATCTGCGCCAAAGGCACCGAGGTGCCACTGGCGGTCGGCACCATCAGGTTGGCGATCTGCGCCAAATCCAGGCGTTCGTCCAGCGGCGCACGCAGATTGATCTGGATCAATTCATTGCCACTGCGGAAGGTGCTGAGTTCTGCGCCGCTGACGGTCGCATACAGGAACTGCGATAACGCCTGTGAGTTGACGCCCAGTGCGCGGGCGCGTGTCTGGTCGACGTCGAGCTGGATCACTTTGCTCGGCTCATCCCAGTCCAGATTGACATTCAGAGTGTCGGAGTTCCTGGCGACGATAGCCTTGACCTGATTGGCAATCGCGCGCACCTGATCGACATGCTCACCACCGACGCGGATCTGTACCGGGTAGCCAACCGGCGGACCGTTTTCCAGTCGCGTCACGCGCATCTGCAGCTCCGGAAATTTGGGAATGACTTCCTTGATCATCCATTCGCGGACATTCTCGCGCGCTTCGATGTCCTTGGGCAGCAATACGAACTGAGCGAAATTCGCGGCCGGCAACTGCTGGTCCAGCGGCAGATAAAAGCGCGGCGAGCCGGTGCCGACATAGGCGGTGAAGTTTTCCAGATCCTTGCGCGAACGCAGCATGGCCTCAAGCTTCCCGACCTGGGCCTGGGTCGCCTTGAGCGAGGAGCCTTCCGGCAATTCGACATCCACCATCAGTTCAGGACGCACGGAGTTGGGGAAAAATTGCTGCGGCACGAAGCGGAACAGCACGACCGCGGCCACGAAAGCCGCGACCGTCAGCGCAATCACCGTTTTGCGGTGATCGACGCACCACTCGACCCAGCCGCGAAAGCGCTGATAAAAAGCGGTCTGGTGCGGATCGTAATTCACGCCCGGCACGGGAATCGCCGCCGGCCGGATCCAGCTTCCGATGCGTGGGACACGTTGCGCCAGGGACAGTCGATACTGCCGCCAGCGATCGCCGATGCTGCCCGGCTTTGGCGCGTCATGTCCATGCTCGGACAGCAGTTTGTCGCCGAGAAACGGAATGAACACGACCGCGGCCAGCCATGACACCAGCAAGGCAATCGTGACCACCTGAAACAGCGAGCGCGTGTATTCACCGACGCTCGACTGCGCCAGTCCGATCGGCAGGAAGCCGGCCGCCGTGATCAGCGTGCCGGTCAGCATCGGGAACGCCGTGCTTTCCCAGGCAAACGCCGCCGCTTTCATGCGGCTATAGCCCTCTTCCAGCTTAATCGCCATCATTTCGACGGCGATGATTGCATCATCCACCAGCAATCCCAGCGCCAGCACCAACGCGCCCAGCGAAATTTTGTGCAGGCCCACGCCCAGGACGTCCATGCTGGTGAAAGTCATCGCCAGCACCAGCGGGATCGACAGCGCGACCACCAGCCCGGTGCGGAAACCGAGCGAAAAGAAACTGACGATCAGCACAATCACGACCGCTTCGGTCAGCACGCGCATGAACTCGTCGACCGACTCCTCCACTGCCGCCGGCTGATTGGAAACCTTATTCAGCGTCAGGCCGGCCGGCAGCAGCTTCTGCTGCTCGGAAAAAGTCCGCTCCAGCGTCTTGCCCAGCGCCAGGATATCGCCGCCCTCGCGCATCGCCACGCCAATGCCGATCGCGTCCTTGCCCATGTAGCGCATGATCGGCGCCGAGGGATCGGAAAAGCCGCGGCTGACGGTCGCGATGTCACCGAGCCGGAACGTCTTGCCGTTCGCGGCAACCGGGAAATCGCGGATCGCCTCCACCGAGTCCAACTCGCCGCTGACACGGATGCCGATGCGAGTCGTCGCGGTATCGACAAAACCCGCACCCGGCAGCACATTCTGCTGCTGGATCGCGGCGCGCAATGCGGTCACCGGAATCCCGAGCGTCGCCAACTTCGTGTTGGAAACGTCGATCCAGATTTTTTCGTCCTGGGTGCCGATCAATTCGACCTTGCCGACATCCTTGACCCGTTGCAGCGCCAGCTGGATGCGCTCGGCATAATCCTTTTTCTGCGCGTAATCGAACCCGTCGCCGCTGAGGGCGTAGATGTTGCCGAAGGTGTCGCCGAATTCGTCGTTGTAAAACGGTCCGACGATTTCGGCCGGCATCTGCAGGCGGATGTCGCCGATCTTCTTGCGGATCTGATACCACAGCGGCTGCACTTGCTGGGCCGGCATGCTGTCCTTGGCCATGAAGATCACCTGCGACTCGCCGTCACGCGAGTACGAGCGGATGAACTCGTATTGACCGGTTTCCATCAGCTTCTTTTCGATGCGCTCGGTGACTTGCGCGGCCACTTCCTGCGCCGTCGCGCCCGGCCACATGGTGCGGATCACCATGGCCTTGAAGGTGAATGCCGGATCTTCGGACCGTCCGAGTTTCTGGTACGAAAAAATTCCGGCCAGCGCCAGCACGATCATCGCGTAGGTCACCAGGCTGCGATGCCGCAGCGACCATTCGGAGAGATTGAATTTCATTGTGCGGAGGCTGCCGCGACGGGACGGTTATCGCGATCGACCGCCTGCACCTTCTGGCCCTCGCGCAGCAGATGTCCGCCGGCGGCGACAATCCACTCGTCACCCTTCAGGCCGCCCAGCACCGGCACCCGGTCCTGTCCATACACGCCGAGTTTCACTTCGCGAAACCGGACCGTGGCCTTATCCGTGTCCAGCACAAATACACCGGTTTTTTGCGCGTCGTTGCGCACCACGGCCGCCAGCGGCACCGTGATGTCGGAAGCATCGCCATTGGCGCTAATCCCTTCGATCCATACTTTGGCGCTTTGCCCCAGATCCACGCGCACATCCGCAGTCGGCACGATGGTCGCTCTGACCGTATAGGTACGGGTGTTCGGATCGGCCATCGGCGACACTTCACGGATACTGCCGTTCAGGCGCTTGCCGGCATCCGCCCACATTTCGATTTGCACCGGCATGCCGCTGTGGATTTCACGGATATTGGTTTCGGGTACCGCGAACACCACTTCGCGCGCGCCTTGCGCGGCCAGACTGAACACCGCTTGTCCTGGCGCCACTACCTGGCCGGCCTCGGCCAGGCGCTCGGTGATCACGCCATTGCGCGGCGCGATCAGTTGCGTATAGCGCGACTGGTTCGCGGCCAGGCGCAGATTCGCCGCCGCCGCGTCGACCTGTCCCTTGGCTGCGGCGACGGCAGCGTTCTGTCCATCCATCATCGATTTGGAAATCAACTGATCCTGCGCCAGCTTGGCGTAGCGGATCTGATCGGCACGCGCGCGTTCGAGCTGCGCTTGCGCGGCAACCAACTGCGCCCGGATGGCATTTGCCTGCGCGCTCTGGTCGCCGCCATCGAGCACCGCCAGGACTTGACCTGCGTGCACCGAGGCGCCGACATCGACACGGCGTTCGATCAGATTGCCACCGACCCGGAACGACAGCGGTGCCTGCTGCTGCGCACGCACTTCCCCGGCGTATGCGGCTTCGCCCTCGGCGCCGGCCAGGACGCCGTCCAGTTTCATGACATAGACTGGCCGTGGGGCGATTTCCGGGGCCGGTGCGGCGCCGCAGGAGACAATTCCCGTCAGCGCCACTGCGAGCAAAAAGGCTTTGAATTTCATCATTGGCGTACCGTTTTGAGCCGCGATCCGTGCTCGTATTGCGCTAATACTACACCAACTAGTTTATAATTAGCAGATGATTCAGTTTCTCTGTCCCAGCGGCAAAGCCAAGCGTGGCCGGCCCAAAGACCTCAGCAAGCGCGCCGCCATTCTGGAGGCCGCGCAAAAACTGTTTCTTGCCGGCAATTTCGAGCGCGTCACAATGGACGACATTGCGGCGATGGCGGGCGTATCGAAACTGACGCTCTACAGCCACTTCGGCGAAAAGGAAGCGCTGTTCGCGGAGTCTTTCCGCAGTTACACGCTGCAGCAGTTGCCGGATACCCTATTCGAAGTCGAAGCCAAAATGCCGGTACGCGAGGCACTGACCCGGCTGGCACGGCAATATTTCGCGACCATTACCACGCATGGCGCCCTGCGCGGCTTTTGCCTGCTCAGTTCGGACAAGCTCGGCGAAACCAAAGTCTCCAAGACCTTGTGGCGCGAAGGCCCGGTGCGCGCGCATCTGATGCTGGAGCAATTCCTGAAGGCAAGAGTCGCCAGCGGGGAGCTGGAGCTGCGCGACCCGCTCGCCGCCGCAGGACATTTTCTGTCGCTGGTGCGTGGCCGCTTCCACCCTGAAATCGCATTCAATTTGACCGAATACAGCGCAGAGCAGATCGACGCCCATGTGCTGGATGCGGTCGACTGTTTCTGCCGTGCCTACGAAACCCGGCCGGCGGCGCATGACTGATGCCCTAGCAGTGACTTCTGGCACTGAGCCGGGCACATGGGGCAACGCAACAATGAGACTCTCATCGCAAGCCTGACACCGTATAATCGTCAGCTTGTCGCCGCAATTTAATACTGAATAGAACCATGCAAACTGAATCGATGGATTTCGCCAAAGCCCGCGAGCTGATGGTAGAACAGCAAGTCCGTCCCTGGGACGTGCTGGACGGCCGCGTGCTGCATACGCTGCTTGCCGTGCCGCGCGAGGAATTTGTGCCCGATGCCCAGCGCAATCTGGCTTATGCCGATGTGGAGCTGCCCTTGGGCAATGGCCATTTCAACCACAAGCCGGTTTTCGATGGCCGTGCGCTGCAGTCCCTGCTGGTGCAAGCGGATGAAGACGTGCTCGAAATCGGCACTGGCTCCGCCTATCTGACGGCCTGCCTGTCGCAGCTGGCGCGTTCCGTGGTCAGTATCGATCAGGACGCCGATCTGGCCGCCGCGGCACGCCAGAAACTTTCGCGGCTGCACTTCGACAACGTGCAGATCCTGAATCAGGACGCATTGCAGTATGCGCCGGAACGTCAGTTCGACGTCGTTTGCGTCAATGCCGCCGTCGCCGAATTGCCGCAGGCGTTTTTGCGGTGGCTGAAGCCCAATGGCCGCATGTTCTTTGTCCGCGGCGAAGCGCCGGCGATGCAGGCCTGCGTTCTGCGCAAGGACGGTCACGGCGACGGCTACAAGATCAGCACCATTTTCGAAACCGAAATCCCTTACCTCACCGGCGCTGCGCCGGTGGCTGCTTTTAACCTGTAATCAAAGTAAAAGATTGAGAGATCGACCATGCCGCTAAAGCCACTTGCCCTTGCACTTGTTGTCGCATTGCTTCCTTCAACGGTGCTGGCGGAAGATCTGGTCCAGACTTATCAGCTGGCCAAAGATGGCGATCCCAAACTCAAAGCCGCCGAGGCGAATCGCCGCATCGTGCAGGAAGGCGTCAGCCAGGCACGTGCCGCGCGCCTGCCGCAGATCGGCGCCAGCGGTTCCTATACGATCACCCGCAATGACGGCAGAGGTTCGCAAACTTCGGTGGATCCGATCACCGGCGAGCGCATTCGCGTCAATGGCGACAACTCCAGCAATACCCGTGCGCTCGAAGCCGGCGTGAGTGGCAGCATGCCGCTGTTTGACCGCACCCTCAGCGAGGGCCTGAAGCAGGCGCGCGCGCTGTCAAAAGCCGAAGACTTTCAGGTCGTGGCCGCCGGCACTGACCTGATGACCCGCACCTCGGCGGCATATTTCAATACGCTGACGCAACTCGAAACCCTGTCCGCCGCCAAAGCCGCCGAAGCCGCACTCAAGAAGCAATATGACTACGCCGCCAAGCGCCTTGAAGTGGGGCTGGCGCCGATTACCGACATGCACGAGGCGCGCGCACAATACGAAAATGCCCGCGCCAATACCATCCTGGCACGCACGGCGGTGGAAGATGCGTTTCAGTCGCTGATCGAAATCACCGGCACCAAGATTTTCACGCTGAATGGCCTGCCGAACAGTTTCAAGCCGGTCTTGCCGGATGAACGCAATGCGGATGCCTGGGTCGACCAGGCGCTGCAGAACAATCCGTCCTTGCTCGCCACACAATCGCAGATTGAAGCGGCACAGGCCGGCATTGGTGCGGCGCGTGCCGCACGTCTGCCCAAAGTGAGTCTGCGCGGCGGCTATGGCTACAGCAAGAACAGCGGCGACTCGAGTTTCTCGAGCGGCGGCAGCAAATTCAGCAACCCGATCGACAGTTCCGGCTGGGGACCCAACATCGGAGTCGCGGTCAGCGTTCCGCTGTGGACTTCGGGTGGCAACGATTCGCGTGTCCGTGAAGCTCTGGCGCGCAAGGACGTGGCCGAAGACCAGCTCGAAGCGCAGCGCCGTGCATTGGTGCGCAATACCCGTGGCGCCTACAACACACTGGTCTCGGGCATCAGCGAGATCGAAGCCCGCCGCCTGGCGCTGGTATCGGCGCAGTCGGCCTACGACGCTTCGCAGGTCGGACTCGAAGTCGGCACTCGCACGGTGCTGGATGTGCTGATCAACCAGCAGAACCTGTTCAACGCGCAACGCGCGTATGCGCAGTCAAAATACAACTTTCTGCAGAACCGTCTGCTGCTGGAACAGGCCGCGGGCAACCTGACTCCGGAAGACCTGATCGAAGTCAATCGTTACCTCTCGACTTCGATCAGCCTCGCCTCCGCGATGTCGGCAGCCGCCGACAGCAAGCCCGCCGCCGCGGCACCGGCCACCGACAGCAAGCCGGCCACTCCTACGAAGAAAAAGACCCGCAAGAAAAGCCGCTAAGCCGCCTTGATTGGGCCTGGCCCGTTTACTACTGCGCGGCCTTGATTACCGGCAAAGTGCTCGAAGGCATGCCAAGCGCAGCCCGGTAATTGCCAAGCAAGGTCGTGACTTTGGAAACGTATTCGACCGTTTCGCGATACGGTGGCACGCCGTTATATTTGGCCACGGCGCCGGTGCCGGCGTTGTAGGCTGCGATCACCTTGGTGAGGTCACCGCGATACTTGGTATGCAGACGCTTCAGCATCTTGGCGCCGCCATTGATCGAATCGCGCGGCAAATAGGGATTGGCGACATGCAGCTCGGCGGCGGTTGCCGGCATCAGCTGCATCAGGCCCTGTGCGCCCTTGTAGGAAGTCGCCTGCGGATCAAAACCACTTTCGGCATGCGCGATTGCCCGCAGCAGAGCCTCGTCGATCTTCTGCGCCTTGGCCGCGGCCCGGAATTCGTCGTTGTATTTGTCGAGGCGCGCCTTACCGACTTGGCCGAGTCCCACATGGGCCGGCGACGCCTTCGGCGTCTCAACGGTAAACCGCGTGACTAAGGCAAAGCCCGGCGTGCTGCGCGTGGTGTAAACGGCCTTGCCATCGATCTCGCCTTCGTAAAGATTGCCCTGCACCAGCCCCATGTTGCCGAACAGGTTCGGCGCCTTGGCCGGATCGTCCTCGAAGGTCTTGGCCTCGCACTTGGCGCCTTTCTCCTGAAACGTGGCCAAGCTGACGGTGTTGTCCCGCACGCAGCGGTAAACCGTACGCGCGTTCGCCAACGGCGCCAGCGCAAGGGCCGTCAGGACGGTGAGTGTGAGCAAACGCAAGTTCATGGCTTCCAATTGTATGCAAGTTCACTGAACACGAGATGTGCCAAAAGAAATGCGACAATAGGCGGATGGAGATTTTCAAGGTTTTTACCATTGAGGCGGCCCACCGCCTGCCGCATGTCCCCGAAGGCCACAAGTGCGCCAATCTGCATGGACATTCCTTCCGGATTGAGCTGCATTTGCAAGGCGAAATTGACCCGCATACCGGCTGGCTGATGGATTTTGCCGAAGTGAAGCGCATTTTCCGGCCGTATTACCAGCAACTGGATCATCATTACCTCAACGAGATTGACGGCCTGGAGAATCCGACCAGCGAGAATCTGGCGCGCTGGATCTACCGCAAACTGCAGCCGGAACTGCCTTTACTCAGCGCAGTCGTGGTCCATGAGACCTGCACCGCCGGCTCCCGCTATACCGGGGACTAGATATAAGTCACTGTTTCTAAAGGAAAAATAAATAAACCCTGAATGATCGCATTCGCTATGTTGCAATGCACCAAAACCTTTGCTATTGTGCAATGCAACAAAGTACTTAATCTTTCCTTTTCCTTGGAGCACTGCAATGTCTAACCAAATCAACGAACAATTTACTGCTGCTACCCGTCAATTTGCTGACACTGCAGCCAAGATCAACCAAATCGCCATCAACAGCGCGCAGGAAATCTTTAATGCGCAACTCGAAGCGATCCAGGACCGCGCTGCCGCAACTTTCGCTTTCTTCGGCGAAGCGGCTCAGGTGCGTGACCTCGAAGCGACCAAGACCTTGTTCCCGAAGGGCGTGCAAATTGCCCGCGAAAACATCGAACGCGCTGTCGCTACCACGCAGGAAGTCGCTGACAAGGCTGTGAAGGCCGGCGAAAAGATCGGCCAAATCGCCAAGGGCGAATTTGAAGAAGCCGCCGCCAAGGCCGAAGCCACCGTGAAGAACGTGGTTGCCAAGGCTTCGCGCAAGTAATACCTGAGTTTCAGCGTCAAATCATATCCGCAGCAGGCTTCGCTTGCTGCGGATTTTTATTGCCCGCTCAGCTCGCGCAATTGATCTACGCGCTCGATATTGAGCTGCATCGGGCAATATGCATGCATCGGTGAGCCGACATATTCTCCGGCCAATTGGCAATGCGTATCGCGGTAGACCAGCCAGGCTTTCTGTGCCTGCTCCAGCGCAACCGCAGCGGAAGGCGATTGTTCGCGCAGTCTCTGATAAGTAACTTTGTACAGGGCATTCATTTCCACCTTGGCCTGATCGGAAACCTGGCTTGAGCAGGCATCCACCACGCCATTGTTGATGGTGCCGGCTTTTTTGATGCACTGATCATAAAGCTTGGAATAGTCCTTGCCGCGCTCCGCGGCGAATGCCTGCATACCGGTCGCCAGCAAGGCGAGCGCAATGAAAGTCCGATAGCGGATTTTCACGAATTCCTCCGAATGGATAATTGGCCCTGACCGGAAACCGTCGCCAGCAATGGCGCGGGCAGATAACGCCGAATCGCTGCAATGTGCGCTGCATCGTGACCGGATTCGCCATGCCGTGCATTCGCGATCCAGCCAAGCAGCGGTGCGCCGTCCTGTGCAATCGCCAGCGCCGTGGCACGCGCCTGATGGATGCATCCGACCCGCAAGGGGACCACCAGGATCACGCCCAGACCGAGCGCTTGCACCAGATCGGACTGTTCGAGGTGCGCGTCCACCGGTGATAGCCAGCCGCCGAACCCTTCGACGACGACGCGGTCGGACAGAGCCTGCAATTGCGCGAATGCCATCGCAATGTGCGACAGCTCGATGACGGTACCCACTTGCCGCGCTGCGAACTCCGGCGCGATCGGCGGTGCAAACGCATAGGGATTGATCAGATCGTAGGCGGCCTCTACGGTGCCGGCGCTTTGCAGTTGCAAGGCATCCGCGTTGCGCAAGCCTTGCGGCGTCCACTCGCAGCCGCTGGCAACCGGCTTCATGCCCACGACCCGCTCGCCGCCCTCGCCCAGCGCATGGATCAACGCCGCACCGACGACGGTCTTGCCGGCATCGGTATCAGTGGCGGTGACGTAAAAATTTCCGCTGGGAAAGTGCATGTGCCCAAGCTACACTGTTTATCCAATCCGGAGCAAGTATGTTTGTCGCCAATACCCTGACCGGCTCCAAGGCCGAACAATACCAGCAACTTCTGGCCCAGGCGCGCAGCCTGATGCAGGGCGAGCATGACCGCATCGCGAATGCCGCCAATCTATCGGCGCTGCTGTTCAATTCACTGCCGGACCTGAACTGGGCCGGGTTCTATTTCCATGACGGCAAGGAATTAGTGGTCGGACCTTTCCAGGGCTTGCCGGCCTGCATCCGCATTCCGCTCGACAAGGGCGTCTGCGGTGCCGCGGCCTCGACACGTGAAACGCAACGGGTCGCAGACGTGCATGCCTTCCCCGGGCACATCGCCTGTGACTCGGCGTCGCAGTCCGAAATCGTGATTCCGCTGGTGCAAAACGGCGAGATGATCGGCGTGCTGGACATCGACAGCCCCAAGCTCGCGCGTTTTGATGCCGACGATCAGTTGGGGCTGGAAGCGATTGCCCTGGCCTTCATTGCCAGCCTGAGCGCCTAAACCGCCTTGGTCTCCATTGGACTGGCTGTGGCACGGAAAAAAATCCTCGTCTGTCCTCGCCAGTCCGAAACGGCTTATTCGACCGTCACAGCCTTGGCTAGATTACGCGGCTTGTCGACGTCGGTGCCGCGCGCCAGCGAAGTGTGATACGCCAGCAACTGCACCGGAATCGTATGCACGATCGGCGACAGCGAACCGACATGGCGTGGTGTGCGGATGACATGGATGCCTTCGCTGGCCTCGAAATTCGATTCAAGATCGGTGAACACGAACATCTCGCCGCCACGCGCGCGCACTTCCTGGATGTTGGATTTGACCTTTTCCAGCAATTGATCGTTGGGGGCGATGACCACTACCGGCATGTCGGAGTCGACCAGAGCCAACGGACCGTGCTTCAGTTCGCCGGCCGGATAAGCCTCGGCATGGATATAGGAAATTTCCTTCAGCTTCAGTGCGCCCTCAAGCGCGATCGGGTAATGGATGCCGCGACCAAGGAACAAAGCGTGCTGCTTGGGCGCGAACTTCTCTGCCCAGGCGGCAATTTGCGGTTCGATATTCAGCGCATGCTGCACCGAGCCTGGCAATTGACGCAATTCATCGACATAGCCCGCTTCCTGCTCCGCATTCAGATGCCCTTTGACCTTGGCCAAGGTCACTGCGAGCGTGAACAGCGCCACCAGCTGCGTGGTGAAAGCCTTGGTTGAGGCCACGCCGATTTCGGCACCGGCGCGCGTGTAGTAAATCAATTTGGAAGCGCGCGGAATTGCCGATTCGGGAACATTACAGATCGAGAGCGTTTGCTCCATGCCCAGCGATTTGGCGAACTTCAGCGCTTCCATCGTATCCAGCGTTTCGCCAGATTGCGAAATGGTCACGATCAGCTGCTTGGGATCCGGCACCACATCGCGGTAACGGTATTCGGAGGCAATCTCGACATCACAAGGAAGCTTGGCAATCGATTCGATCCAGTAGCGTGCCGTCATGCCTGCGTAGTAAGAGGTGCCGCAGGCAAGAATCTTGATCTTGTCGATTGCGGCAAAAACTTCGGCAGCTTTTTCGCCGAACAATTCGCTGCTGAAACCTTGCTCGTCAATCACCGCTTCCAGCGTATCGGCGACGGCGCGCGGCTGCTCATGGATTTCCTTTTGCATGAAGTGGCGGTAGGGGCCCAACTCCAGGCTGGCCAGAGAGACATCCGAGACGTGCACGCCGCGTTCGACGGCCCGGTCCTGATCGTCAAAAATGACGACCTTTTCGCGTGTGACTTCGGCGGTATCGCCTTCTTCCATGAAGATCACACGCCGCGTCGCCTGCAAAATCGCAGAGACATCCGACGCAACAAAATTCTCATGCTCACCGAGGCCCACCAGTAACGGACAACCCTGGCGCGCCGCAATCATGCGCGTCGGATCCTTTTTGCTGATCACCGCAATCGCAAACGCGCCATGCAGTTCCTTGACGGCTTTTTGCACGGCCTTGAGCAAATCCAGGCCTTGCTGCTGATAATGGTGAACCAGATGTGCGATGACTTCGGTGTCGGTCTGCGATTCAAACACATAGCCTTCCGCACTCAGGCGCCGGCGCTGCTGCTCATGATTTTCGATGATGCCGTTATGGACAATGGCCAGCTCGCCGAAAGAGACATGCGGATGCGCGTTGGTTTCGGTCACGCCGCCATGGGTGGCCCAGCGGGTATGGCCAATGCCGACCTCGGAAACCAAAGACTGCTCCTGCGCCGCATTCGCCATCTCGCTGACGCGGCCGGTGCGCCGCACGCGCCGCACGTCGTCGGCTTGAGCATCAATGACCGCGATGCCGGCCGAATCGTAGCCGCGATACTCGAGGCGACTGAGGCCTTCAATCAGGAGGGGGACAATGTCACGGTTCGCAATGGCACCAACAATTCCGCACATGGGCTGGGATTCTCAAAAGGAACAGCCCTCTATTTTACGCTTTTCATTTCTTCTTTTGCGGGCGCTTCCAGCCGGGAATGACATCCTGGCGCGCACGCGCGAGGGTCAAGGCACCGTCCGGAGCCTCCTTGGTGATGACGCTCCCGGCGCCAATGGTCGCCTCCCGGCCGATCCGGACCGGGGCCACCAGCGAACTGTTGGATCCGATAAAGGCGCCGTCGTCGACGTGGGTTTTGGATTTGTTCACGCCATCGTAGTTGCAGGTGATGGTGCCGGCGCCGATGTTGACGTTCTTGCCGATGATGGCATCGCCGAGATAGCTCAAATGGTTGGCCTTGCTGCCCTCACCGAGTTCGGTATTTTTCATTTCAACAAAATTGCCGATACGGGAATGTGGCTGCAGCCGGGAGCCCGGACGCAGGCGCGCATACGGCCCGACATGCACGGCCTCGCCCAGCTCGGCGCTGTCGATATCGCAATGCGCATGCACCACGCCATCTGCGGCAATGGTGCAATCCTTGAGCCGGGTGAAAGGCCCGATCGAGACGCGGTCACCGAGCACGACGCGGCCTTCAAAAATCACGTCGATGTCCACTTCGACATCCTGCCCGACGCTGACTTCGCCGCGAATGTCGATGCGGGCGGCATCGGCGACCCGGGCACCCTGCAGACAGAGCTGCCTGACGGCGCGCTTCTGGAACGCACGTTCCAGCTGTGCCAGCTGCCAAGGGTCGTTGGCACCCTCAACCTCCAGCGGATCTTCGACGTGCGCCATGCCGGCGGCTTTGAATTCCTTTTCGGCCTGGGCAAAGATATCGGTCAGGTAATATTCGCGCTGCACGTTGTCGTTGCCAAGATGGCTCAGCCAGCGCTTGAGTTCCGCTGCGCTGCACAGCAGAATGCCGGTATTGACGGTTTGGATTTCCAGGATGTCATCATTGGCATCCTTCTGTTCGATGATGGCACCGACGTAGCCCTCTTCGTTGCGCACAATGCGCCCATAGCCGGTCGGATTATCGAGATCGGTGACCAGTACCGTCAGCTCACGCTTACTGTTCAGCAATTCCTGCAGGGTATCCACGGTGATCAGCGGGACATCGCCATACAGCACCAGGACTCGCGCGTCGTCGGGGATGGCCGGCATCGCCTGCTGTACCGCATGCCCGGTGCCCAACTGCTGCTTCTGTTCGACCCATTGCAGATCCGGCTGGTTGGCGAAGGCGGCCAGAACCTGATCACCGCCGTGCCCATATACGACATGAATCGCTGCGGGGCCAAGCTGACGCGCCGTATCGATGACATGTGCCAGCATTGGCTTGCCGGCGATCTTCTGCAGGACTTTGGGCAGGCTGGATTTCATGCGCGTGCCGGCGCCGGCAGCGAGGATCAGGACGTGGAGGGCTGATGTCATTGCGACCTACTTCATTTACACTAATCGCACCATTGTAATCGCTGACCGCATACGGGACCAAAATTGTCGGGGAAAAATGAGCTTTAAGCGCCAGAGCCTGTATTACATCGGCGTCGGACTGGTGCAATTCCTGGTCGACTGGGGCGTCATGGTGCTGCTCAGCAACGCCGGCATGCAGGTCGGACTGGCCAATATTGCAGGGCGTGTCGCCGGTGCCGTGCTCGGGTTCGTCCTGAACGGCCTGCTGACCTTCAACGGCGAGCATCACCACATGGGGCGCAAGCAGTTGGTTCGCTTTGTCATCATGTGGTGCATCACCACCGCCGGCTCGACCGTGGCGATCCACTGGCTGGACGCCGAATTCGGATTGCGGATCGCACAATGGCTCAAGCCGGTGGTCGAACTGCTGTGCGGCGTGGTCGGTTTTCTGCTGTCCCGCTACTGGGTATACCGCAAGTAATCCGCGCTGCTGCATTGTCTGCGCCGCCCGAAAAATCCGCTCAGGGGATGTCGGTCTTTTTCGATACTGAAGACTGGCGCACGGAATTATCCGGTGCTCCACTGTAGCTTGGAGGTCTGAACAGGAGAGTTTCTTATGTCCAGACAAAACGCGGCGCTGCATGAATTAGCCAAGCTGCTCAGTCATGCCGGCATCGCTCTTGACGGGCCCGCGCCCTCTGATCCGCAGGTACATCGACCCGAAATGGCGGAGTTGGTTCTGAGCAAAGGCAATCTTGGCCTCGGCGAATCCTACATGGCAAGGTGGTGGGACTGTACGGCTCTGGATGTGTTCTTCGCCAAGGTTCTGCGCGCCGGACTGGACCGCAAGGTACGCGCACCCGGCTTCATCTGGCAGTCGATCCGCTCGCGCCTGCACAATCGGCAATCTCCGGCCAAGGCCTGGGAAGTCGGATTGCGGCATTACGACCTGGGGAACGACTTTTTCGCCGATATGCTGGATCCTTATATGGCCTACAGCTGCGGCTACTGGCGCAATGCACAGACGCTGGAGCAGGCCCAGGAGCAAAAGCTGGACCTGGTCTGCCGCAAGCTCGGATTGCGGACCGGCATGCGTCTGCTGGACATTGGTTGCGGCTGGGGCAGCCTGATGCGCTTCGCGGCGGAGCATTACGGCGTCTCATGTGTCGGCATCACGATTTCGGCGCAGCAAAAGCAACTTGGCGAACGGCTGGCGGCGGGCCTGCCGATAGAATTCCGCCTGGAAGACTATCGCAGCCATCAAGGCAGCTATGACCGCATAGCCAGCGTCGGCATGTTCGAGCACGTCGGTCCACGCAATTATCCGGTCTACTTCGCGACGGCACAGCGCCTGCTCAATGCAGATGGTCTGATGCTGCTGCATACCATCGGCGGCACGCGGCCCGGCAAAGGCAACGATCCGTGGATCGAAAAATACATTTTTCCGAACGGCCAGATTCCGGCGCTGGACGAGATCGCCGCTGCGGCCAATCCCTTTTTTGTCATCGAGGATCTCGAGAATTTCGGCGCCGACTACGACCGCACGTTGATGGCGTGGCATGCCAACTTCACCCGGCATTGGCAAAAATACGAGTCGAACTATCCGCCGCACTTCTACCGGATGTGGTCTTATTACCTGCTCAGCTGCGCCGGCTCGTTCCGCGCGCGCAGCAATCAGCTTTGGCAGCTGGTGCTGTCGCCCAAAGGCGTAGTCGGCGGTTACCAACGGCCATCGATGCCATCTTGATTCGTTCGTTTATGGTGCCTTGGATTCGGATGGATCCGCATCGGGAACGAAGTCGTAATCGACATATGCCCTGACCGGAACGCCGACGCCATTGCGGATTTGCGGAAAGAATTTGGTGCGGGTCGCCGCATCCAGTGCCGCGCGGTCCAGGCTCGGATTGCGGCTGCTTTTTGACACGTGTGCCGCCAGAACCTTTCCGGTGCCATCCAGATCGACAGCGATAACCACTACCTTTCCTCTATCCGTGACGGCAGAAAGCGGTGGAGAAAATCCGAAGTAGAGCTCAACAATGCGCGGCGCCGGATTCGGGCGGTCCGCCAATTTGCGGTAGGTGGATCTTGCAGCAGCATCCAGCGCGGCGCGGTCCAAATTCCGGTTACCACTGGAACTGACGATCTTAAGGTCCAGTACCCTACCGTCCCCATCCAGGGTGACCGCAACACAGACAGCTCCACCTATATCCGCTTTGAGCTCCGCCGCCGGATAATTCAGCTCGGCCTTTACGGCGACATTTACGTCATCGTACATACGGGCACTAGCCGGAGATTGCGCCTGTACCGCTCCGATGCATATGCAAGCCATCAGTGCCGCAGCAACAAATAGACCGAGCCTCATCGTTCTCCCCCCCTCAATTTGCGAATCTGAATTCAAATGGTAACAGAGCCCTAGTATAGTGAGTCCGGCCATGGACTGCCGACGTAAGTTGCCTGACGAAAATGCCAGCATAAGGGGAAATCACCCCCGGATCATTTGAATGGCGCCATGATCCCCAAAAAAAAACCGCCTTGAAGGCGGTCTTTCGTAAGGAGTATGAAGTCATCAATGCTTAAGCGTCTTGCGCAGGCGCTCCAGGGCATCCAACTGCGCCAGGGACATCGCCAGCTGGCTTTGTGCCTGCTCCAGCGACATTTTCGGGTCCTTGGAGGACAGGATGCGCTCTGCCTCTTCCTTGGCGGCACGGACCTTGGCTTCGTCAATGTCCTGCGCGCGGATGGCGGTGTCGGCGAGGACCGTCACCACCGTGGGCTGCACTTCGAGAATGCCGCCGGAGATGGCGAAATCCAAATGCTCGCCGCTCGGCAAGGTCACGACGACCTTGCCCGGCTTGAGTTTGGTGATCAGCGGCGCATGCTTGGGTGCAATGCCCAGCTCGCCCATGATGCCTGTTGCGACGACCAGCGTCGCTTCGCCGTGGAAGATTTCTTCCTCGGCACTGACGATGTCACAACGAATCGTACTCATGGCTTAGGCCGCCTGGCTCATCTTGTTGGCTTTTTCGACGGCTTCTTCGATGCCGCCGACCATGTAGAACGCCTGTTCCGGCAAATGGTCGTATTCACCGTCGACGATGCCCTTGAAGCCACGGATGGTCTCTTTCAGCGATACGTACTTGCCCGGTGAGCCGGTGAAGACTTCGGCGACGTGGAACGGCTGCGAGAAGAAGCGTTCGATCTTACGTGCACGCGAAACAGCCTGCTTATCCTCTTCGGACAGTTCGTCCATGCCCAGGATCGCGATGATGTCCTTGAGTTCCTTGTACTTCTGCAAGGTCTGCTGCACGCGCTGCGCAGTATCGTAGTGCTCATTGCCGATCACGTTCGGGTCCATCTGACGCGAGGTCGAATCCAATGGATCCACCGCCGGATAAATGCCCAAAGACGCGATGTTACGGCTCAGCGTAACCGTCGAATCCAAGTGGGCGAAGGTCGTCGCCGGCGATGGGTCGGTCAAGTCATCCGCAGGTACGTAGACGGCCTGAATCGAAGTGATCGAGCCGGACTTGGTCGAGGTGATGCGTTCCTGCAGCACGCCCATTTCTTCGGCCAGCGTCGGCTGATAGCCCACCGCGGACGGCATGCGGCCCAGCAGAGCCGACACTTCGGTACCAGCCAGCGTATAGCGGTAGATGTTATCAACGAACAGCAGCACGTCCTTGCCCTTGCCGCTGGCGTCTTTTTCGTCGCGGAAATATTCGGCCATGGTCAGGCCGGTCAGGGCCACGCGCAGACGGTTTCCGGGTGGTTCATTCATCTGGCCGTAGACCATCGCCACTTTGTCGAGGACGTTGGAGTCTTTCATTTCGTGGTAGAAGTCGTTGCCTTCACGGGTACGCTCACCCACGCCGGCAAACACCGACAGACCGCTATGCGCCTTGGCGATGTTGTTGATCAACTCCATCATGTTGACGGTCTTGCCGACGCCGGCGCCGCCGAACAGGCCGACCTTGCCGCCCTTTGCGAACGGACACATCAAATCGATCACCTTGATGCCGGTTTCCAGCAGTTCGGTCGCCGAGGACTGATCTTCGTAGGACGGGGCTTCACGGTGAATTTCCCAGCTGTCCGATGCATTGACCGGACCGGCTTCGTCGATCGGGCGGCCGAGCACGTCCATAATGCGGCCCAGGGTGCCGGCGCCGACAGGAACCGAAATGCCGCGGCCGGTGTTGTTGGCAATCAGGTTGCGCTTCAGGCCATCGGTGGAACCGAGCGCAATGGTACGCACCACGCCGTCACCGAGCTGTTGCTGCACTTCCAGCGTGATTTCGGTGCCTTCGACTTTCAGGGCATCGTAGACCTTGGGCACGGCATTGCGCGGGAATTCGACATCGACCACGGCGCCGATGATTTGGACAATTTTGCCTTGAGTGTTGGCGGTATTCATGTCACTTCCTAAAGATAAAATTCATTAAACAGCGGACGCGCCGCCGACGATTTCCGAGATTTCCTGGGTAATCGCAGCCTGGCGCGCTTTGTTGTAAATCAGGTTCAAGGTATCGATCAGCTTGGTCGCATTGTCTGATGCTGCCTTCATCGCCACCATGCGGGCGGCGTGCTCGGAAGCCACGTTCTCCAGCACCGCCTGGTACACCAGCGATTCGACGTAGCGCGTCAGTACGTGATCGAGCACTTCTTCCGAACCGGGCTCGTAAATGTAGTCCCAGTCATGCTTGGCGATCTCGGTCTGCGCCGGCGGCAGCGGCAGCAACTGATCGAAAGTCGGCTTCTGCGTCATGGTGTTGACGAAGTCGTTGTAGCAGACGAAAACGCGGTCAATCGAGCCGGCGCTGTAGCCATCGAGCACCACTTTGATGACGCCGATCAGCGAATCGATCTTGGGCACGTCGCCCAGGTGCGTCACGCTGGCCAGCATGTTGACGTCCAGGCGGCGGAAAAACACCGAGGCCTTCTGGCCGATGGTCACGACGTCGATTCCGACGCCCTGCTCCTGCCACTTGCGGAACTCCGTCACCAGGCGGCGGAACATGTTGTTGTTCAGGCCGCCGGCCAAACCGCGGTCCGAAGACACGATCACGTAAGCGACGCGTTTGACGTCCTTGCGTTCGATCATGTACGGATGCCGGTAATCGGAGTTGGCCTGCGCCAGATGTCCGATGACCTGCCGCATTACGCGCGCATAAGGACGCGAGACCTTCATCCGGTCCTGCGCCTTGCGGATCTTGGATGCCGAGACCATTTCGAGCGCGCGTGTCACCTTGCGGGTGTTCTGCACGCTCTTGATCTTGGACTTGATTTCACGACCGCCTGCCATTGTCTGTACTCGACTCCGAAATTACCAGCTACCGGTGGTTTTGAATTCAGTGATGCCGCTCTTGAAAGCCGCCTCAATGTCATCGTTCCAGTTGCCGCTCTTGTTGATGTCGTCGATCAGCGCACCCTTGGTATTGATGAAGTGATCGTGCAGGCCTTCCTCGAACGACAGCAGCTTGCTGACCGGAACGTCGTCCAGATAGCCTTCGTTGACGGCGTAAATCGACAAAGCCTGTTTCGCGATCGACATCGGCGCGTATTGCTTCTGCTTCATCAGTTCGGTCACGCGCTGGCCGCGTTCCAGCTGCTTGCGGGTCGCTTCGTCCAGGTCCGAGGCAAACTGCGCAAACGCCGCCAGTTCGCGGTACTGCGCCAGGGCGATACGGATGCCGCCGGAGAGCTTCTTGATGATCTTGGTCTGTGCCGAGCCGCCGACGCGCGATACCGAAATGCCGGCGTTCACCGCCGGACGGATACCGGCATTGAACAGATCGGTTTCCAGGAAGATCTGGCCGTCGGTAATCGAGATCACGTTGGTCGGAACGAATGCCGATACGTCGCCGGCCTGGGTTTCGATGATCGGCAATGCCGTCAGCGAACCGGTCTGGCCCTTGACTTCGCCGTTGGTGAATTTCTCGACATAGTCGGCGGACACGCGCGCGGCGCGTTCCAGCAGGCGGCTATGCAGATAGAACACGTCGCCCGGGTAGGCTTCGCGTCCGGGTGGGCGCTTCAGCAGCAGGGAGATTTGGCGGTAGGCTACGGCCTGCTTGGACAGATCGTCATAGACGATCAGTGCGTCTTCGCCGCGGTCGAGGAAGAACTCGCCCATGGTGCAGCCGGAGTATGCCGAGATGTACTGCATCGCCGCCGACTCGGAAGCGGTCGCGGCAACCACGATGGTGTGGTCCAGCGCGCCATTTTCTTCGAGGCGGCGCACCACGTTGGCAACCGAAGAGGCCTTCTGGCCGATCGCAACGTAGATGCACTTGATGCCGGTGCCTTTCTGGTTGATGATGGCGTCGATCGCCATTGCGGTCTTGCCGGTCTGACGGTCACCGATCAGCAACTCGCGCTGGCCGCGGCCGATGGGAATCATCGAGTCGACCGACTTGTAACCGGTTTGCACCGGCTGATCGACCGACTGACGCCAGATCACGCCCGGAGCCACGCGCTCAACCGGCGCCGTCAGCGCCGCGCCGAGCGGGCCTTTGCCGTCGATCGGCTCGCCCAGCGCATTGACGACGCGGCCGAGCAATTCGCGGCCGACCGGCACTTCGAGAATGCGGCCGGTGGTCTTGGCGACCATGCCTTCGGAAAGCTGCTGATATTCGCCCAGCACCACCGCACCCACGGAGTCGCGCTCCAGGTTGAGCGCCAGTGCGAAAATGTTGTTTGGCAATTCGATCATTTCGCCCTGCATCACGTCGGCCAGGCCGTAGATGCGCACGATGCCGTCGGACACCGAGGTGACGATGCCTTCATTGCGTGCTTGCGCGCCGACCTGGGCATTTTCGATGCGGGTCTTGATCAGATCGCTGATTTCGGACGGGTTAAGCGTGGTTTGCATGGGATTTCCCTGTTGTATTCGTTGTTGGCCAGTTAACTGGCAATCGCATTTTGGAGTGAATTGAGCTTGCCCCTGAGCGAACCGTCAATCACCACTTCGCCGGCGTCGATAATCGCGCCGCCGATCAAGGATTCGTCGATCACCGTTTCGATCTCGACTTCGCGGTCGAAACGGCGCTTCAGGCCGGCACGGATCTTTTCCAGCTCGGAATCTTCGATGGGCGCCGCCGTGATGACCTTGGCCTTGACGATGCGTTCCGCATCGGCACGGAGTTGCTCGTACAGGCCTGTGATCTCCGGCAGCAGCGTCAGACGGCGGTTACCGGCCAGCACACCCAGAAAGCGCAGATAGCCTTCCCCGGCGCTTTGCGGCGCCAGCAAAGTCACCGCTTCGGCAGCGGACAACTGCGGATGGTTCAGCACGGCATTGGCCTGCGGATCCGCCGCGATCTGCGCGGAGTACTGCAGCGCCTGCGACCATTCGGGCGCGCGCTTTTCGTCACTCGCCGCCGCATAGGCGGCGCGGGCATAGGGCCGTGCGAGAGTTAAGGCTTGGCTCATTCTGAAGGCGTCCTGATGGTTACAGCGAAGCCGCCAGGTCATCGAGCAGTGCCTTGTGGGCACTGGAATCGACTTCCTTTTTCAGCAGCTTCGAAGCGCCGGCAACCGCCAGGTTCGAAACTTGCTTGCGCAGGTCTTCGCGGGCACGTGTCGTCGCGGCGTCAATTTCGGCCTGGGCGACCGCGCGTTGACGCGACGCTTCTTCGACCGCATCGGTCTTGGCGTGATCGACGATTTGCAATGCGCGCTGATGCGCCTGGTCAATGATCTCATTGGCCTTGACGCGCGCAGCCTTCAGCTCCGCCTCGGCGGCGCTTTGCGCTTCCTGCAAAGTCTTCTGGCTGTTATCGGCGGCAGCCAGGCCCTCGGCGATCTTCTGCTGGCGGGCTTCGATGGCGGCGATTAGCGGTGGCCAGATGAACTTCATCGTGAACACAATCAGGATCACGAACGAAATCAGCTGGCCGAGCAGAGTCATGAGACTGGGATTCATGACAGTTCCTCTTGGTTAGGCTCTAAACGCAGCGTCAATTAATGGGCAGCCGGTGCGGTGGCTGCAGGAGCTGCCGACGCGGCATTTTCAAGCTTCGAGGTCAGTGGGTTTGCGAAAGCGAAGAACAGCGCAACTGCCAGGCCGATAATGAAGGCAGCGTCGATAAGGCCCGCCAGCAGGAACATGCGGCCTTGCAGCATTGGCACCAGTTCAGGCTGACGTGCGGCGGATTCGAGGAACTTCGAACCCATCAAGGCGATACCCAGACATGCACCAAGCGCGCCGAGGCCGATGATGATGCCGATGGCGATAGCGGTCATGCTCTGAACGTTAGCGATAAATTCCATGATGTAACTCCGATGAAAGTAAAAGTGAAAAAGAAAAGAAAGAAAAACTCAGTGCGATTCGCGCGCGCCGGCAATGTAGACGACGGTGAGAATCATAAAAATGAAGGCTTGCAGCAGAATGATCAGGATATGGAAAATGCCCCAGGCCGCATTCGCGATGATGCCCGGAACAAAAGTCACCCAGCTGGTCATCAGGCCGGCGATCAGCATGAACACCAGCTCGCCGCCGTACATGTTGCCGAAAAGCCGCATTGCCAGCGAAATGGGCTTGACCAGCCATTCGATGATGTTCATCATCAGATTGATCGGAGCCAGCATGATCTGCATTACCAGGCCATGCGCGTGAAACGGCGCCGTTAGCAATTCCTTGGCGAAGCCGAATCCGCCCTTGGCGGACAGCGAGTGCCCGATCAGGATGAAAAACACGCCGAGCGACAGCGCAAAGGTCGTGTTCAGATCGGCGGTCGGCACCATGCGGAAATAGAAACCGTGCGCGGCCTCGGCGCCCTTGGTCAAGGTAACTGCGCCGCCCGGCAAGTCCAGCGGTATCAGATCCATGGTATTCATGAAAACGACCCACATGAAGATCGTCAGCGCCAGTGGCGTGACCGAATTGCGGTTGCCATGGAAAGTGTCCTTGACCTGGCCGTCGATGAACTCCACGACCATCTCCACGAAGGCCTGGCCTTTGGAGGGAACGCCGGGGGTTGCCTTGCGGGCGTAGTACGCAAACCACAGAACGAAAATCAGGCCCAGGACCAGGCTGACCAGCCAGGTGTCGAAATGGAACTTATCGCCCAGCAGAGCGATCTGATTGTGCTCCAGATGGTGTTTGATGTACTCGTTTAAACCGCCACTCACAAAGACACCCGTCCTCAGTCAAGTTTTGAAACCTTGCCGGCGGCAAGAATTTCGATAATCAGGGGTGCCAGAGTCGAAACAATGACACCGATCAAAATTGGAAAAATCGGCAATCCCGCGGCGATACCCAGGCCCAGGGCCAGTACCACCACCAACCACTTCAGTCCGATGCCCAACAGGAGGCGGGAAAATGCGACCCCCGCTCCATGCACCTGACTTCCGTTCGAACCACCTAATGCGACCCGCGCAGACCCCAGATTTCCGGCAATTACCGCCAGCCCTCCAGTCAATGCAGCCAATCCGGAATCCAGAGATTGCTGTGCTGCAATAAAGGCCAGCGCGGTAAGCACGACCGCCAGAGTTGCAAAAAGAGCACTGCGGTAGGCATAGCGACGGCCTGCGGACAGGGGCTTGTACACGCGGAGCTCGTTTCACAAAGGGGCTGCATCCGAAGACGCTTTTGAAGCCGCAGTATTGTAAACCGAAGCGCGTTTCCGGGCAAGTGGCATGAGTACGGAGAGCCCGGCATAACAGCCGCCCACTTGCTGGAACGGAGACGGGGAATAAAAATCCGGATTTGCGGGCGCCGGGAGTTATTTGTGACGGAATGCGCAATTACCAACTTGCGCGCCAAGGCTCTGAAACTTTCCCGGATTCGGCATGTCAAATAATCAGAATCGGCTGCTTTATCCTCCTCGTCCCCCACACAGCTAACGTAGTCGGTTCTATTCCAAAGCCCCGGCCTTGTCCCTAGGTCGGGGCTTTTTTGTTTATCCTTGCCCCCGCGGCGGGGCTCAGGCGGAATGCTTGACTGACCAGATCACCGCCGCCACGAAAACCAGCTCGCAAAGCACCAGATAGATCGCCAGCGATCCGATGTAACGCAGAATTACCGCCCACCAGCGGGCACGCCCCCTGAAAAACTGAATCAGCACGAGCGCCTGTCCGATCAGCAGCACGGTCAAGTACAGCATCGTGGTGTTGAAAAAAAATCGGCTGACGACCAGGCCCACGACGTAAACCGAAAGAAACAGTGACGTCATGTACGCCGTAATCACCAGCCATTCCGCAAAATTGATGTCGCGGTAGGCGCGGAATCCAAGTTTGTATCCCAAGGCCTCCAGTGGCAGCAGCAATACCGTAGCCAGGGAAAAATTCTTTTCCACCCAGTTGAATGTATTCAACAGATGCTTGTGGAATTCGGCGGCTTCCGGCGTATCCGGCGGCGGCATGAATGCGGCGGTGCTGCCCAGGACATTGTCCTTAAGCCACAGGTGCGAGATGAATATGATCACCGTACAGATGATCATCAGCATCGATGCCGGCGGCACATGCCGTTTGCGCTTTCCGTTGAGATAGTCGCGGATCATGTCGCCCGGGCGCAGCAGTAGCTCCTTCAGCGTGTACAGGAATCCGCCGTCCATATGCAGAATGCCGTGCTCCAGCTGATGCTTCAGAAAATGCCAGTCAATCCGCGGCGTCGGCGTCGACTGTCCGCATTGCGGGCAGTATTTCTGCCCGGGCGAAAAAGACTGCCCGCAATTGCGGCAGGGCTGGGCAGGATCGTATTGCATAATTCCCCATTCGCGTAACCACTACTTGCGCACAGTCTAAACGAAAACAGTGGCCGGAGAGGCCCTGCACTACCGATCCGGAAGCATTTTGAGCAGGATGATTTCCGCCGTCCTGCGCCGTACCGGAAGCAGCATATGCAATTCGTCGACGTAGACCGTTTCCGCCAGCCAGTCTGCCGTTGCCTCTTCGACCAGCACCACGCCGTCACTGCGCCGGCCCTCGAGGTAACGGCGGCTGAGCCTCGAATCACGGGTACCGACAATCGCAATGGCCGGCGCCGTTGCGGTACCGACTTCTCGCATACGCAGATCATCGGCCAGTAAGTCTCCGCAATCCCGCGTCAGCAGGCGATACCAGACTTTGCGGCGCATCCGCTTGGCTATCGTCGAAGCCTGCAGCGGCGAGCCGAGCAGAAACAGTTTCCGCGGCTGCCGTGGCAAGTTCCCCCGGTTCAATGCCGCACGCAGCAATACGCCACCCAGGGAGTGGCCGATGACGATGTATTCTCCCCGCCCGGCCAGAGCGGATAGCCGTCGGTGCAGACGGTCAACAATCCGACCAAAACGCTCGAATGTCACAACGTAATAAAAAGTTTCGACCGGATACCCGGCACGCCGTAAATGCCGCAGCATCCACCATGCCGAGAGCGGCGAGCGGCCCATTCCATGCACGAAAAGAATGTGTTCGCGCTGCATGCTCAATCCGCGATATGGACCCGCTTGATGCGGCCAGTGCCGCCGGTCCTGATCGTCACCTTGGATTTTGCGCATTTGAAGTGCCTGGCAACGAGTGCGATCAATTCCGCATTGGCCTTGCCGTCAACAGGAGCCGACTTGATTTGCGCCAACCAGACGTTCGCATCACTGGATGTCAGCGAACTTTGCCTGGCGTTTGGCCTTACCTTTACCTCAATGATCGCCATGAGGCGATTTTATCATGGCCGCTTCAGGCAGCCCCAACTGCGCTGTGGACTTCCGATTTCTGATGCAGGTAGCGGCCAAATTTGTATCCGGCGCCGGCGATGACGCAGACGCCTGCGGCAATCAGCAGTACGAGCAGTATTTTCTTCATGACGACATCCTTGAGGGGCAGGCTTGGACTCCAATGCTAAGGCGATATGGGCATCCGGGAAAATGCGCAAAGTCACCCTGACTTATGGTCGTGGCGCGAGCTACTGGTCAGGCGGCCCTTTCAGCTCGACGATATTTCCCTCCGGATCGGCGATGTAAATCGACGGCCCCTCGCCTTCGGCACCGTAGCGCGATTGCACCGCACCGGCCTCAATGCCATATTCAGAAAGATGGAGCGCGAGCAGCCAAGTGCATCGCAATAGAAGCGCAGCATCGCCGGCAGATCTGTGACGCGCAGGACCAAGTGGTCGATGTGCAGGACTTTGAACATGTATGCCCTGATCGCTATTTCTGTTGCGTTTGCTGCAGATAATCCAGGCTCACCTGCAGCAGGGCGCGCATGCCGATGTCCAGCGAAGCTTCATCGAGCAGGAATTTGGGTGAGTGATTGCTTGGCGCGGTGACCGGATCGATGCCGGCGCCAGTCGCGCCAACGAAGAAAAACATCGCCGGAACTTCCTTGGCGTAGAACGAAAAATCCTCGGCCCCCATTTGCAAAGACGGCTCGATCACCTTATCCGCGCCGACAACGGCACGCAGACTGGGCAGCATTCTGGCGGTCAATGCCGGGTCGTTATAGGTCACGGGATTGCCGTCCTCGTCGGGCACCTGGGCCTCGGCACGCGCGCCGTTCGCGGCGGCGGTATGTTCGGCCACGTTCTTGAGATCCCTGAAAATCGCCTGCCGCATGTCCTCATCGAAAGTGCGGATGGTGCCGACCAACTCGACTTCATCCGGAATGATGTTGTAGCGGATGCCGCCCTTGATGGCGCCGAAGCTGACAACTGCAGGGAGCTTGGCGATATCGGTGCGGCGGCTGACGATGCTTTGCGCGCTGCTGATGAGTTCGGCGCTGGCGACAATCGGATCGATGCCGCCCCAGGGGCGCGAACCGTGCGTCTGACGGCCGATCACCTTGATCGTAAACTTGTCCGATGCCGCCATCAGCGGTCCGCCGCGAACGCCAATTGTGCCAACCGGCAGCGTCGAGAATACATGCAGGCCAAACACGGCATCCGGCTTGAAATTCCTGAACAGGCCTTCCTTCAGCATCAGCGAAGCACCGCCTTCCTCGCCTGCCGGAGCGCCCTCCTCGGACGGCTGGAAAATCAGCATCACTTCGCCCGGTAGATCTTTTTGCATCGCCACCAGGGCCTCGGCCACGCCCATCAGGATCGCGGTATGCGCATCATGGCCGCAGGCGTGCATGACGCCGACCTTCTCGCCGCGATATTCGCTGGTGACTTTAGAGGCAAACGGCAAACCCGTTTGCTCGGTCACCGGCAAGGCATCCATGTCGGCGCGCAGCGCAATTCTGGGGCCCGACCTACCGCCCTTGATGATCGCGACCACGCCGTGATGCGCGATGCCGGTCTGCGGCTGCAAACCGAGCTTTTTCAGGTGCTCGGCGACTTTCGCCGCGGTACGCTGCTCACGATTGGAAAGCTCCGGATTCTGGTGAAAATCACGCCGCCAGGCAATCACCTGCGCATCCAGTTTTTGCGTCGCGGCGATCACTTCCGGACGCGCCGCGGCAACCTGCACGCTTTGGGCCTGGGCAAAGCCAGTGGCAGACAGGCAGACAGCCAGCAGGGATAGACGTATCTTCATCGGGGATGACTCGCGGAATGATGTTCCGATACTAACATGCAGCAATCCGCTACACGGTGTGGCGCGCCTGACGCAACAGGCCAAATGCATAGGAAATATAGTAAGCCGCGAGCATGCCGAAAATCGCCAGGGTCAAGGGGCTGCTGACGAATTGCGAATTCGGCGCCATTGGCATGCCGGATGAATAAAGCTGCACAAGGCGATACGCCATTCTGCCGATAAACAGCAATGACAGCGCAATGCCCAGATGCGCGCTGGGCGTATAAAAAAATCCCTGCGCGGTGGGCTCAAATCGCGTCAGGCGCAGTCCCAGTATGCCAAGCGCAACGCCCAATCCGGCACCGGCGGCCAATGCCAGCAGATTTTGCGGGTGCGCCAGCGCACCTGCGCTGATAAGAACCAGCAACAGCGGAAACAAGATCAACGTCGTCAGCGCGCGGCGGCGCGAGAACGTCTGCCGGCCGATGTTGCGACGGATCCGGGCGTAGACTCGCCATAGCAGGAGCGCGCCCATGCCAAGTCCCGCCCATAAGGAGGGATGCGGCGCCGCAATCATCAAATCCATGGCCATAAATCAGTGTCCCCCGCCGCCATCGACGGCCTTCAGTCCGGCAATCAGGCCGCTCGCCGCTTCCTGTCCATCCGCATACAGCATGCGGCAATTATCCTGATAAAACAGCGCGTTTTCGATACCGGCAAAGCCGGTGCCCTTGCCGCGCTTAATGACGATGACCTGTTTCGCCAAGGCCACGTCAAGAATCGGCATGCCGTAAATCGGCGAGCCGGGATCGGTCTTGGCCACCGGATTCACCACGTCGTTGGCACCGATGACGATGGCAACGTCGCAGCTCGGGAATTCCGCATTGACGTCATCCATGTCGGCAATCAGGTCGTATGGCACGCCCGCCTCCGCCAGCAGGACATTCATGTGCCCCGGCATCCGGCCAGCGACCGGATGGATGGCAAACTTCACTTCCTTGTCGCGCTTGATCAGTTGCTGCGACAGCTCCCAGATCTTGTGCTGCGCCTGCGCTACCGCCATGCCGTAACCCGGAACGATGATGATTTTTTCGGCCAGATACAGCAAGGATGCCGCGTCATCGGTTTCGATCGGCTTCAGCGACCCGGTGATTTCCTGGGTACTTTGCCCACCGCCGCCGAAATTAGAGAACAACACGTTACTGATGGACCGGTTCATGGCCTTGGCCATCAGCCGCGTCAGCAGGGTACCCGCCGCGCCAACCACGGTACCGGCAATGATCAATGCCACGTTGTGCTGCACAAAGCCTTCGAACGCGACTGCCAGCCCGGTCAGGGCGTTGTACAGGGAAATCACCACCGGCATGTCGGCGCCGCCGATCGGCAAGGTCATCAGAATGCCAAACAACAGTGCAAGCGCGAAGAAAACGACAATCGCCGGAACCTGCAGGCGCCAGACCAGATAGCCGCCGACGGCCAGTGCGGCAAGGAAGCACATGCCATTCACCAGTTGCTGGCCTTTGTAGCGGAAAGTCTTGTCCATCAAGCCCTGCAGCTTGGCAAATGCAATCAAGGATCCAGTAAAGGAGATCGAACCGATCAGCGCACCGACCATCGCCAGCGTCGTTTGCGTCGCCGTCAATGCATGTTGTGGCGACATCGCCGCCATCAGCAAGGCACTCGCACCAATCGCCGCCGCCGAGCCGCCACCCATGCCGTTATACAGTGCCACCATCTGCGGCATGTCGGTCATGGCCACGCGCTTGCCGCTGTACCAGGCCGCCAGACTGGCGATGCCGATGGCCAGCAGCATCAGCAGTGCATTGGTCATCTGCATGTGACCATGGAAAAAAGTGGCGATCACCGCCAGCAATACACCGACCCCCGCCCATTGAATCCCGCTGCGCGCGGTCACCGGCGAAGACATGCGCTTGATACCCATGATCAGCAAAAACGCAGCGATCAGATAACTGGCCTGCACCAGGCCAGGAACAAACTCAGCAATGCTCATGCCTTGTCCCCGCCAGCCGCCGGCTTCTTCGAACTTTTGAACATCTCCAGCATGCGCTCGGTCACGACGTAGCCACCGGCGGCATTACCCGCCCCGAGCAGGACCGCGATAAAACCGATCGCCTGCTGCATCGGCGTGGTCGCCTCGCCCAGGGTAATCATCGCCCCGACCAGGACGATGCCATGCACAAAGTTGGAACCCGACATTAGCGGCGTATGCAAAATCACCGGTACCCGCGAAATGATCTCGTTGCCGGTAAATGCCGCCAGCATGAAAAGATACAGATACAGAAATCCTTCGCTCATTTATTCGCCCTCCAGCAGTTTCCGGGTCGGCTCATGCAAGATGGCACCGGCATGGGTCACGCAGGTCGCGGCGACCAGATCGTCATCCCAGTCCAGATGGAGCGCGCCGTCGCGGATGCTCAATTCGAGAAAATTGTATAGATTCCGCGCGTACATTTCGCTGGCATGGATCGGGGTCGTTGCCGCCAGATTCAGCGGACCGATGATGCTGACGCCATTGTCGGTCACGACGGTCTTGCCAGCCTGGGTCAACTCGCAGTTGCCGCCGCTTTCCGCCGCGATGTCCACGATCACCGATCCCGTCTTCATGCCGGCCACCATCGCGGCGCTGATGATGCGCGGCGCCTGGCGCCCCGGAACCGCGGCCGTCGTCACGATGACATCGACGCCTTTAATGTGTTCGGCCAGCGCCGCCTGCTGTTGCGCACGCTCTTCTGCGGTCAATTCTCGGGCATAGCCCCCACTGCCTGCGGCACTGACGCCAAGCTCAACGTATTTGGCGCCCAGCGACTGAATCTGTTCCTTGGTTTCCGGCCGCACGTCAAAACCCTCAACCTGCGCGCCGAGGCGGCGCGCTGTCGCAATCGCCTGCAATCCGGCGACGCCGGCACCGACAATCAGCACTTTCGACGGACGGATCGTGCCGGCCGCAGTCGTCAGCATCGGGAAAAACTTCGGACTGGCTTCGGCCGCGATCAGCACGGCCTTATAGCCGACGACGCTGGCCTGCGAAGAGAGCACGTCCATGGCCTGGGCCCGCGTTGTCCGCGGCAACAGCTCCATGGCAAAGCTGGTGATCTTGGCATCGCGCAACGCCTGGATGCGCTCCGGGTTCAGATGCGGCTGCAGGTAGCCGACCGTTACGCTGCCGGGCCTGAGCCGCGCGATTTGCGCCACTGCCGGCGGCTGAACTGTGAGCAGAACATCGGCGCGGCTCAGGGCAGTCGCTGCATCTTGTGCAACCTCGGTGTCGGGATAGGCCTGATCCGGAAAACTGGCCGGCAAGCCGGCGTCGTGCTCAATCAACAGATTGACGGCTTTGGCCTTGAGCTTTTTTGCCACGTCCGGCGTCAATGCGACACGACGTTCCCCCGGGCTGATTTCACGTACTACGCTGATGGTGACGGCCAAGCGCAAATCCTCAAACGGTACCGATGATCCTCAATCCTAGCCCAGGCGCGGCATTCGCGCCAGCGCTGCCGACCGCGCAAACCAATGCACTATCCCGGCCAGCACGCCAACCCGCGTTTTTATTTCTTCTTCGGCATGTACAGGTCGGTAATCGTTCCGTCATACACTTCCGCCGCCAGACCGACCGATTCGCCCAGAGTCGGGTGCGGATGGATGGTATGCGAGATGTCGTGAATTTCGGCACCCATTTCGATCGCCAATGCGGCTTCGCTGATCAGATCGCCGGCATGCACGCCGACGATGCCGGCGCCGACGATGCGATGGCTGGCCTCGTCAAAGATCAACTTGGTGAAACCCTCGGTCCGGTCAATGCCGATGGCGCGGCCACTGGCGACCCACGGGAACTTACCCACGCCGACCTTCAGGCCCTTGGCTTTGGCCTCGGCTTCGGTGACGCCGACCCAGGCAATTTCCGGATCGGTGAAAGCCACCGACGGAATGACGCGCGCGGTCCATTCGCGCTTTTCGCCAGCCGCGACTTCGGCCGCCAGATGACCCTCGTGCGTCGCCTTATGCGCCAGCATCGGTTGACCGATGACGTCGCCAATCGCAAAGATATGCGGGGCCGTCGTGCGCATTTGCTTATCTACCGGAATGAAACCACGCTCCGTAACCTGGACGCCGGCTTTTTCGGCATTGATCTTGGCGCCGTTCGGCGCACGGCCAACGGCCACCAGCACGCGGTCAAAGACTTCGGCAGCCGGCGCAGTGCCGCCTTCTTTCGCCGCCGCGAATTGCACCTCAATACCCTGCTTGGTCGCCTTCGGATTGCTGGCCTTGACGCCGGTATAAGTGACCACGCCCTGCTTCTTCAGACGTGCCGCCAACGGCTTCACCAGATCCGGATCGGCGCCGGGCATCAATTGCTCCGAGAACTCCACCACCGTGACCGCACTGCCCAGCGAATGGTAAACCGTCGCCATTTCCAGGCCGATAATGCCACCGCCGACGACCAGCAATTTCTTCGGCACTTCCTCCAGGTTCAGGGCATCGGTCGAATCCATGATGCGCGCATCTTCCCATGGGAAATCCCCGAGCTTGACCGCTTGCGAGCCGACCGCAATGATGCATTGCTCGAACTGCAGCAACTGGGTCTTGCCTTCGTGGGTGATTTCAATTTCGTTGGCGCTGACAAAAACGCCGCTGCCCTGCACGACACGGACCTTGCGTTGCTTGGCCATGCCGGTCAGTCCTTTGTTGAGCTGTCCAACCACGCCTTCCTTGTAGGTGCGCAAGGCGTTGATATCGATCTTCGGTTCGCCAAAGGTGATGCCGAATGATTTTGCATGCTGCGCTTCTTCGATCACTTCGGCCGCATGCAGCAGGGCCTTGGACGGAATGCAGCCGACATTGAGGCAGACACCGCCAATTGCGGCATAGCGCTCGATCAGCACCGTATCCAGGCCCAAATCCGCGGCCCGGAATGCCGCGGCATAACCGCCGGGTCCCGAACCAATCACGACCAGGCGGCAGGTGATGTCCGGCGTGCGGCCACTGCCGGATGCCGCCTTGGGTGCATCCGCAACGACCGGAGCCGGTGCGGCAACAGGCGCCGCTGCGGCAGCCGCCGCAACGGGGCTTGCCGGGGTGGCTGCCGGCGCCGGTGTGGCAGCAGCCGGAGCCGTGGCATCCGCCGCAGTCTCGCTTTCGATAATGGCGACGACGCTGCCTTCGGATAGCGTGTCACCCAGCTTTACCTTGAGCTCCTTAATGACGCCGGCCGCGGAAGCCGGGACTTCCATCGTCGCCTTGTCGGATTCGAGCGTGACCAGACCCTGATCGACGGCGACAGTGTCGCCGACCTTGACCAGGACTTCGATGACCGGGACGTCGTCGTAACCGCCAATGTCAGGAACTTTGAGTTCAATGTTTGCCATATTTCAAATTCCCCTTACAGCAATGCGCGACGCATATCGTGGAGCAGCTTGGACAAGTCAGCGGCAAAGCGTGCGGCGGCAGCGCCGTCAATCACGCGATGGTCGTAACTCAGCGACAACGGCAGGATCAGGCGCGGCTCAAAATCCTTGCCATTCCATACCGGCTTCATCGCCGAGCGGGTCACGCCCAGAATCGCGACTTCAGGCGCGTTGACGATCGGCGTAAATCCGGTACCGCCAATGCCGCCCAGCGAGCTAATCGAAAAACAGCCGCCGCTCATGTCGGCGGGTCCCAGTTTTCCGTCACGCGCTTTCCTGGCAAGCTCGCCGCTTTCCTGCGCGATCTGGATGACGCCTTTCTTGTCGACATCACGGATCACCGGCACGACCAGCCCGTTCGGCGTGTCTGCCGCAAATCCGATGTGGAAGTATTTTTTGAGGATTAAATTGTCACCGTCCAGCGACGCATTGAAAGCCGGATATTTGGCCAGCAGATTGGCCACCGCCTTGATCAGGAATGCCAGCATCGTCAATTTGATGCCGGCCTTTTCGTTTTCCTTGTTGAGCGCCACGCGCAGGGCTTCGAGATCGGTGATGTCGGCGTCTTCCTGATGCGTGACATGCGGAATCATGACCCAGTTACGCGCCAGATTGGCGCCGGAGATCTTCTGGATCCGCGACAGCGGCTTGGTTTCGATTTCGCCGAACTTGGAGAAATCCACCTTAGGCCAAGGCAATAGATTCAGTTCGCCGCCGCCCCCGACGCCCGCACTGCCAGCCGGCGTGGCGCCGCTCAGTACGCCCTTGACGTATTTTTGCACGTCTTCCTTCGCAATGCGTCCACCGCGCTCGCTGCCCTGTACCGCACCAAGATCGACCCCCAACTCACGCGCAAACAGGCGTACGGCCGGCGAGGCGTAAGGCACCTTGGATGGGTCCACGCTGTCGGCGCCAAAGCTTACCGGCGGCGAGGAAACCGCCGCGGCCGCTACCGGCGCAGTAGCCGCAGCCGGAGGCGCCACCACGGCAACGGCAGCAGGCGCTGCTACCGGTGCCGGCGCAGGTGCGGACACAGGCGCTGCGGCGCTCGGCACTTCCGAGGCAGGACCCGCCGCATCACTTTCTATGAGCGCGACGACCGAGCCTTCCGATACTGTATCGCCAAGATTGACCTTGAGCTCCTTGACGATACCGGCAAGTGAGGATGGCACTTCCATGGTCGCCTTATCGGACTCCAAGGTCACCAGTCCCTGATCCATCTCGACGCGATCACCGACCTTGACCAAAATTTCGATCACCGGGACGTCGTCATAGCCACCGATATCGGGGACTAGCGCGGGTTTGAGTTCTGACATCGAGCGACTCCAAGAAATTCCTGCATTTAGCCCTCCATTCTGCCTGTCTACCGTCGGATGTTCAATGATCCGGCTACGCATTCGTATTCTGGCGAAATGCACACCGTCCCCAGGTGCGGCAGCATGCAGCATGGCGGATCCGGAGGGATCTGGGCTAAGATTTACGATCCAAGCTAAGTGTGAGCAGATGCAACGTTATGGAAAGTCAGCGGCTCATTTACACGCCTCCCCGATCCGGCCATGGAGCGTCCGGCATGTACGGCTTAGCGGACACCATAAGGTTTGAATCCGCCGCAAAGGAGGCTTGATGCGCCCATTCCTCATTCCGCTCGGCCTTGCCGCCCTTGCCTGCTCCGCTTGCAGCAGCAGCCTGACGCGCGAGCAAGGTCTTTACAATGCCATCAATGACTCCGCGGATTCGCATGCTGCCATTGCGCGCTTCGCGCAATTGAGCAAAAAATTATCCGCCAGCCGTGATCCCGCAATCCAGGAAGTGGCATTACGCAGCGCCATCAACCAAACCAGTCTGCTGCTGTCAGAGCAGGATTTCCGGCAGGTCCTCGCGGTGACGCAAAATGCCATTTCGCGGTTTCAGGGACATGTCAGTCCGGGAATACGCTCCCGCGTGGTCAGTTTGCTGCTCAACCAAAGCGTGGCCTGGAATGGCCTGCATGAGCGCGACCAGGAATATGCGGTTCTGCAGCGAATCCGCACCGACTATGCCGCAGACACCTATCCGACGACGATCATACTGACGGCCATGGCGTCGCTGGGCCAGGCCGACATTCTGCTGGCACGGCGTCAGACTGTGCAGGCCGAGCAGATGCTGCTTGATTTTGAGCGAGACTACATTGATTCCGGGCGACTGGGCCTGGAAGCACCCGACCCCATGCAGGCCGCCTGCAACGGAGGCAGCACCTCCGAAGTCGAGTGCGTGGAAGGCACTCCCGACCTCGACTATTTCAAGGCCCAGTTGGCCCGTTACCAGCACGCGCTATGCGCCAAAAAGAAAGATTGCCACTGGAATACCAATGCGCAGACGCGCAGCGGCTCCCCCGCGCAGGCAAAGACATACAGCAAATGACGGGCATGGCTTAAAATACAGTTATCCCATACAGGAATCGAGAATGCCCTCTTTTGACGTTGTTTCCGAAGTCGACACCCACGAGCTGACCAATGCGGTGGACCAGGCCAACCGCGAGCTGTCCACTCGCTTTGACTTCAAGGGCGTGGACGCCAAGTTTGAGCGCGAAGACAATGTCATCACGCAGTCCGCGCCATCCGATTTCCAGCTGAAGCAGATGGAAGACATCCTCCGTGCCCGCTTGATCGCGCGCGGCATTGACGCACGCTGCCTGGAGTTCAAGGAAGTCGAAGTCAATCTCGCCGCCGCGCGCCAGAAGATCATCGTCAAGCAGGGCATCGAACGCGAGCTGGCCAAAAAGATCCAGTCCGCGCTGAAGGATGCCAAACTCAAGGTCGACTCGCAGATCAACGGCGACAAACTGCGCGTCAACGGCAAAAAGCGCGACGATCTGCAGTCCGCCATCGCGCTGCTCAAAGGCAGCGATTTTGAACTGCCGCTGCAATTCGAAAATTTCCGCGACTGACTGAACATGGACGCCGACGAAGTCCTGGCCCGCACACAGCATTGGCTGCACAAGGCAGTGATAGGCCTCAATCTGTGCCCGTTCGCCAAAGCCGTGGTCAACAAAGGTCAGGTCCGCTACGTCGTCAGCGATGCCACCACCGAGGCCGCATTACTGGCGCAGCTGGGAGAGGAGCTGGCATTGCTGCGGCAAACTCCGGCGCGGGAAATCGACACCACCTTGTTGATCCATCCTCTGGTGCTGGAGGACTTCCTGGACTACAACGATTTTCTGGCGGTGGCCGACGATCTGCTGCTGCAAATGGAACTGTCGGGAGAACTGCAGGTCGCATCGTTTCATCCGCAATACCAATTTGCGAATACCTCACCGGACGACCTGAGCAACAACACCAACCGCTCTCCCTACCCGATACTGCACATCCTGCGCGAAGCCAGTGTCGACAAAGCGGTGGCCGCCTACGAAGACGCGAGCGCGATATTTGAGCGCAACGTCGATACCGTCACTGAGCTGGGTCGCGACGCGTTTGACGCGATTCTGCGCGGCGACTGAAATCGCGGCGCTAGGCGGATCGCACGATGCGCAGAACGTCATCCAGTAGACCGGCCGCAGTGACCTCTGCTCCGGCCCCAGGCCCCTGGATGACCAGCGGCTGATTGCGGTAACGGTCCGACCAGATCGCGACCCGATTGTCGGTACCGCTGCCGCCGGCCAGCGGATCCGTGGCCGGCAATGCCTCCAGACCGACGCTGGCGTGCACCATGCCGGCCGTGTCGCGCGTCAGGCGCGCGATGAAGCGTAATTTTTCGCCGTTCTTGTAGGCTTTGGCATAATGCGCGCGCAAGGGCGCATCCAATTCTTCCATGCGTAAGGCGAATTCGTCGCGGGTCAGTCCACGCAATGCCATAGGCACCAGGGAGCTCACCCGCACCGCATCGGCTTCGAGCGCATAACCGGCGGCACGGGCCAGAATGACGATTTTGCGGCGCACATCTTCGCCGGACAGATCATCACGCGCGTCCGGTTCGGTAAAACCCAGTTCGCCGGCCTGACGCAACCACTGCGAAAAGGGGCGCATGCCGTCGTAATGATTGAATAGCCAGGCCAGCGAGCCGGAAAGAATCCCGGCAATGCCCAGAATTTCATCGCCGCCGGCACGCAATTCATCCAAGCTGCGGATCAGCGGCAGACCCGCGCCGACTGTCGCACTGTCGCCATAATGCGTGGCGCCGGCGACACGCGCGCGCCAGATGTTTTGCCACTGCGTCAACCGTCCGCCCTGCCCCAGCTTGCATGCAGTGACGACGTGAATGCCCCGCTCCAGCCATCCGGCGTGTTGCGCGGTGACCTCGCCGCTGGCGGTGGCATCAATGATGACCCGTGTGCCGCCGGCACCGAGCCGCGCGGCAACCTCTTCCAGCGACGCCTCGTGCAGGCCGTATTCCGATTGCGCGCGGAGGCGCTTTTGCGTCAGCTCATCCGCCATCTTGAGTTCACGGAACAGATCGGCGCAACGTTGCGGGCAAATGCCGTCGGCACTGACGTGATAGCGCGAATTGCTGACGCTCACCAACTGCAGCGCTTGCGCATGACCCTGTTGCCGCCAACGCAGCAGCCGCTGCAGCACCGCGCTGCCCACCGTGCCCACACCCAGCAAAGCCACTCGTACCGGTGCTGCGGTGCTGGATTCGAGGCTGGGTGAGCGGCTCAGGGAACTCACAGCACCGCGGCCTTGCTGCAGTTTTCGTCGGCCAGCACGCGATCCAGCGCCGCACGCAGATCATCCAGCAAATCCTCGGCGTCTTCAATGCCGATCGACAGGCGCAGCAATCCGTCGCCGATACCGGCCTCGGCACGCGCTTCCGGCGTCATGGCTGCATGCGTCATCGTCGCCGGATGCGCAATCAGGCTTTCGACGCCGCCGAGAGATTCCGCCAGAGTGAAGAACCGCAAACCGTCGATCAGCGCGCGCACTGCGTTTTCGCCACCATGCAGCTCAAAGCTCAGCATCGCGCCAAAGCCCTGTTGCTGGCGCGCGGCCACCTGATGCCCCGGGTGCGACTCCAGGCCCGGGTAGTGGAGGGACTTCACGGCGGCGTGATTTTGCAGCAAGTCAACCACTGCCCCGGTATTTTCCTGGTGTACGCGCAGGCGCGCACCCAGGGTACGCAGACCGCGCAAGGTCAGAAAACTGTCAAACGGCGAGGCCGTCAGGCCGAGACAGTTGGCCCACCAGCTCAGGTGCTGATGCAGGCTTTCGCTTTGCGCTACGACGGCGCCGCCGACCACGTCACTGTGTCCATTGATGTACTTGGTCGTCGAGTGCACGACGACGTCGGCATCGAATGCGATCGGTTTTTGCAATGCCGGCGACAGGAAGGTGTTGTCGACCACCGCCAGCGCTCCGACCTTATGCGCCGCTTCGATGACATGGCGCAGATCGGTGATGCGCAACAAGGGGTTGGACGGGGTTTCGATCCACACGACTTTCGGATTTTGCGCCAGCGCGTCGCTCAGCGAGCGCGGCGAGGTCAAATCCGCGGTAATCAGTTCGAACGCACCTTTTTTTGCCAGCGCGTTGAACAGGCGCCAGCTGCCGCCGTAAGCATCATGTGGCACGACCAGCCGATCGCCCGGCTCCAGCAAGGCATTCAGAACCAATGTGATGGCGCCCATGCCGGTCGCGGTGATCACGCCGCCGGCACCACCCTCCAGTTCGGCAAGCGCTTCGCCCAGCAAGTCACGCGTCGGATTGCCGCTGCGGGTGTAATCATATTGGCGCTTCTGGTTGAAGCCCTCAAAACTGAAATTGGTCGACAGCACCAACGGTGGCACCACGGCGCCAAAGGCAGAATCGCGGTCGATGCCCGCGCGGACTGCGGCGGTGGTGTTGATGGTCTTGTTGCTCATGCAATGCTCCCGTGGTGATAGCGCCAGATTGAAATCGCCATCGAGCATTGCGTCAAATACGTTGCGTGTGCAGCGGATTCACGCCATCTTTCGGCAGTTTTGCCGTAGGAATTGGCACCTTGGCCGGATCTCGCGATCCACCCGGTTGCCCCGACTTCACTGGGCCTATCCCTCAGTCGGTCTCGATGGTGCGTCCATCATATATCGGGGTTTTCAAAAAATCAATCTCTTTATGCGGATGAAGAGATATTTATTACGGAGTGATCCACTCGGCAAACAGGCGGTCGAGATCCGCAATCCCCAGCATGCGCCATTGCCCCGGCGCCAAATCGCCAAGATCAAGGCCGCCGATCCGCGTCCGATGCAAAGCCTCCACGTGATTGCCGACGGCGGCAAACATGCGGCGAACCTGGTGATATCGGCCTTCGGTCAGCGTCAGCTCTGCCATGCGCGGGCCCAGCGCTTCCAGCTTGGCGGGCTTCAGTGGCTGTGTCTCGTTCTCCAGCATCAGGCCGCCATCGGCAAAAATCGTGGCTTCGTCGCCGCGAAGATCCTGTGCCAGTTCGGCGACGTACACTTTGGCCAGATGAGCTTTCGGCGAAACGACCCGGTGCAGCAATTGTCCGTCATCCGTGAGCAACAGCAGTCCTGAAGTTTCCTTGTCCAGCCGTCCGATGCTGCTGAGCATCGGCGAACGCTGTGCAAAGCGTGGCGGCAACAGGTCATAGACCAGGCGCCCAATATCCTTGCTGGAGCAGGTATAGCCAAGCGGCTTGTGCAGCATCAGCGCGATGCCAGGGGGCGGGTCCATCGCTTCGCCATCGACCAAAATCTGCTGCCCCGGATCGAAACGGTCATCGGCGTACAGCACCTGTCCCTGGGCATCGGTCACCGCGCCGTCGCGGAACATCATCATCACTTGCTTGCGCGAACCATAACCGAGGTTGGCAATCAGCTTCAGCAGCTTCATGCGACAAACGCCTGCAATACCTTGAAGCTGCGGTTTTCCTGCAGTTCCTCGACCCGCGCGAACTCCTGCCGCAACACCGCTTCGTAAGGCAACTGCCGGTTGGCGACCATCACGAAACGGCCGTGACGTGCCAGCGACTGCCGCGCCACGCGGATGAACTGCTGCCCCAGATCCGGCCGCGACGCACGTGACAGGCCATGAAACGGCGGATTCGAGATCAATACGTCGAAAGTCCGGCCCAGACCCTGGGTCACGTCATGCCAGAAAAACTCCAAGGGCACCTTGGCTTCGTGCAGATTCCGGCGCGCCAGTTCCAGTGCAGTCGACTGGACTTCGTAGAGCGCGACGCTTTGGATGCCTTTGCATTGGCGCAGCAAACGCGCAACCAGATAACCGTTGCCGGCACCAAGATCCGCAGCGCGCCCACGCAAATCCGCAGGCAGCGCATCCGCCAGCAAGGCCGAGGCCGGATCAATGTGCTTGGCCGAAAAAATCCCGGCGCGTGTCAGCAGTCCGCTGTCCTGCTGTACCTGGATGCAATCCAGGGCCAGCCAGTCCGCCTGCAGATCGAGGTCAATGGCACATGCGGATTTTTCGCGCGACCAGAATACGCGGCACTTGTTTTTGGTGTCGCTGGCGACCATGCCCACCAGTTTCGCCAGATCATCCTGCGCGGATTTTGCCCCTTCATCATTGCTGACGCAGGCGACGATCCGTCCATCGGCGGCACAGGCGCGCAATGCCTTTGCATACAGCGCCCGTGCCTCTTCGCGCGAGCGCGACGGCAGAATCAGGACCAGGCTGAACTTGGCCTGCGGCAGCTCGTCCTCGTCGACAAGTGCCTCCGCAAACGGATCGGCCAAGGGCCGGAAGGGCTGCGTCACCTGCATGGCGCCGACATCAAATTGCCGCAGCGCCCAGCCATCTCGCCCGCGCAGGAACAGCACCTCCTCCGCTCCGGGCCATTGCAGTATGCCCTGCTGAAAAGGACGCAGCAGCGTGATCAGGGGTGCGTCTTCGTCGCGCGCCATTACAGTCCCTTGGCGGCTTCGGACACCGCGCGGAACAGCGCGCGTCCTTTATTCATGGTTTCCTGCCATTCGGCTTCGGGATCGGAATCAAATACGATCCCGGCCCCGGCCTGCACGTGCAAAGTCTGATCCTGGATCACTGCGGTGCGGATCGCAATGGCCATGTCGGCGTCGCCGTTCCACGCAATGTAGCCGATGCAACCTGCATATACGTTGCGCTTGATCGGCTCCAGCTCCTGGATAATCTGCAGCGCACGGATTTTGGGGGCACCGCTGACCGTGCCTGCCGGAAAGGTCGCGCGCAGCACGTCGGCATACGACATGTCCGGCAGCAACTTGCCGCGCACTTCCGACACGATATGCATGACGTGCGAATAACGCTCGATCGCAAACTGATCTTGCAGATTGACTGTACCGGCAACGCTGACCCGGCCCACGTCATTGCGCCCCAGATCAATCAGCATCAGATGCTCGGCACGTTCCTTGGGATCGGCCAGAAGTTCCTGCTCCAATTGCAGATCGGCATCGGCGCTCTCACCGCGTGGCCGCGTTCCGGCAATCGGACGCACCGTCACTTCATCGCCTTGCAGGCGTACCAGGATCTCCGGTGACGAACCCACCACCTGCATTTCCCCCATGTTGAGGTAATACATGTACGGCGACGGATTCAACGCGCGCAGCGCGCGATAAACGTCGATGGAGCGCGCGTGGTACGGCACACTCAGGCGCTGGCTCAGCACGACCTGAAACACGTCGCCGGCCCGGATGTATTCACGCGCCTTCTCGACCGCGGCAATGAATCCATCATGGGTGAAGCCGGAAACGAAATCCTTCTCGTCGATGGCGGCACCCTGCATCGGCTCCGGATACGCGGCGCCGCCGGCACGCAACTGGATCACCAGGGCGTCCAGACGCGCATTGGCGCGGGTGACATCGGCGGCGTCATTGGGGTCCGCATGCACGATCAGATACAGACGGCCCTTGAGGTTGTCGAACACCGCCAGCTCTTCCGAAAGCATCAGCACTATCTCGGGCGTGCCAAGCAAATCCTGCTGCTGGGCGGCGCGCAGGCTCGGCTCAATGTATTGCACGCTTTCAAAGCCAAACCATCCCACCAGACCGCCGGTGAATCCGGGCAGGTTGTCGATTTGCCGGACCCGGTGCGCACGGCGAATCTGTTCGACGACGGTAAACGGATCTTCGACGCTCTCATGCTGGATCAATTGACCGTCTTCGGTGACGATCAAATCATTGCCGGCGAAGCTGTAAATGCGCCGAGCCTCCAGACCAATGATCGAATAGCGCGCAAAGCGCTCACCGCCCTCAACCGACTCAAACAGGTAAGTGAAAGGCCGGTCCGCCAGCTTGAGATAGACCGACAGTGGCGTATCAAGGTCGGAAAAAACTTCGCGCACTAAGGGAACGCGATCCACCACACCGGCATCAGCCACGGATGGCGTTCCGCATTTCGCGGATCACGGTGGCGTAATCGCCGGCGCCGAAAATTGCCGAACCGGCAACAAACGTATCGGCGCCCGCCGCCGCGATGCGCGCGATATTGTCGGTCTTGATGCCGCCGTCGACTTCGAGCCGGATATCCTTGCCGCATTTTTCGATCAGGGCGCGGGTCCGTTCAATCTTCGGCAACACCGACTCGATGAAAGACTGCCCGCCAAAGCCGGGATTGACCGACATCAGCAGCACCATATCCAGATCCTCCAGCACCCACTCCAGCTGCGACAGCGGCGTAGCCGGATTCAGTACCAGTCCGGCCTTGCAGCCATTGGACTTGATCAATTGAATCGTGCGATGGACGTGGGCACTGGCTTCCGGGTGAAAGCTGATCAGGCTGGCCCCAGCCCGGGCAAAATCGGGAATGATGCGGTCCACCGGTTCGACCATCAGGTGTACGTCGATGGGCGCACTCACTCCGTGCTTGCGCAAGGCCTCGCACAGCAACGGGCCAATCGTCAGATTGGGGACGTAGTGATTGTCCATCACGTCAAAATGAACCCAGTCAGCGCCGGCCGCGAGCACGGCATCCACCTCTTCGCCCAGTTTCGCGAAATTGGCGGACAGGATTGACGGTGCAATAATCGCTGCGGCCACAGGCCTTCCTTTCATGAATACGAAGGCTCCATTTTATCGCAGTCTAACGTACTGAAACTGCGTATTTCGCGCTAAAATGGCTGCCCGGCCGCGAAGCCTTGCGCTGACGGCCAAGCCAATCTGGTGTTGATCCTCCGATATGAGCGCTGCAATAACCGAAATCCCCGGACTGCCCCTGATTCACCGCGGTAAAGTGCGCGACGTGTATGCCATTCCTCCCGAGCGCTTGCCCGAAGGCACGCCTCCCGGAGAATATCTGCTGATGGTCGCCACCGACCGCCTCAGTGCTTTCGACGTAGTCCTGCCTGACACCATTCCCGGCAAGGGCGAAATGCTGACCCAGATCAGCAATTTCTGGTTTGCCAAGACGCAGCACATCATCCCCAACCATCTCACCGGCATCGCGGTCGAATCGGTATTGCCCGCGGGCGTCGATCCCAAACCCTATCTGCTGCGCGCGGTCGTCAGCAAACGGCTGAAGCCGGTCGCCATCGAGTGCATCGCACGTGGCTATCTGATCGGCAGCGGCTGGAAAGACTATCAGCGCACCGGCCGCGTCAGCGGCGTGGAGCTGCCGCAAGGACTGGAGCTGGCGCAAAAACTGGAAGCGCCGATTTTTACGCCGTCGACCAAGGCAGCGGTCGGCGATCACGATGAGAACATCGATTTTGATGCCGCGGTGCGCAGCGTCGGTGCCGACCTCGCCGAAAAAGTGCGCGATGCGACCCTGCGCCTGTATGAATTCGCCCGCGACTATGCCGCCGAACGCGGCATCATCCTGGCCGACACCAAATTCGAATTCGGCACCGATCCGGATGGACTGCTGTACGTCATGGACGAAATGCTGACGCCTGACTCCTCGCGCTACTGGCCGGCGGACGGCTACCGCCCGGGCCATAATCCACCTAGCTACGACAAGCAGTTCGTGCGCACGTATCTTGAGACTCTGGACTGGGACAAAACCCCGCCAGGTCCGCGCTTGCCGGCCGACGTCATCGCCAATACCCGTGCCAAATATGCGGAAGCCCTGCATAAACTCGCCGACATCCACATCTTCGAATAGAGGTATGCACCATGCGCCCTTTGCAGCAATGGTTTGACAATTACTCGCAGGATCACCGCAACCCGACCAATCAGCTGATTCACTGGATTTGCGTACCGGCGATTCTGTGGACGGTGCTGGCTTTGCTTTGGTGCATCCCGTCGCCCGGGACCTGGTTCCGGCCCGGGTTCTGGGCCGCCGCCGCGATGGTGCCTAGTCTGCTGTTTTACTACAAAGGTTCGCGCATGATCGGACTGGCTATGCTGCTGGTGTTTGCGCTTCTCGGAATTTTTACCAGCTTCCTGTATTTCAGGATCGGTCCGCGCAATCTGGCGCTTGCCGCCGCCGTTGTTTTCGCTCTCGCCTGGATCGGCCAGTTTATCGGGCACAAAATCGAAGGCCGCAAACCGAGCTTTATTACCGACCTCACTTATCTGCTGATCGGACCGGCGTGGCTGATGAGCAAGGTATTCCGGCGTTTCGGCTGGTCCTACTGAGTGTCCGGGCGCGACATCTGCCTCGCCCTGCTGATTTGCACGACCTGGGCATTCAATTTTCTGACTTCCGCCGCCGCGCTGCAGGAAATTCCGCCGTTTCTTTTTACCGCATTGCGCTTCGCGGTATTGGGCCTGCTGCTGTTGCCATGGATGCGCCGCCCAGCTCCGGGACAATGGCCGCGCCTGATCGCCAGCGGTCTGCTGATTGGCGTCGCGCATTTCGGCCTGAGCTTCTGGTCGATCCGCGAAGCCGGCGACATCTCCTCTCCCGCAGTCGTCATGCAAAGCTACGTACCGATGACGGCGATCCTGGCGTGGCCATTTCTGGGCGAACATTTCGGCTGGCGTACCGGCCTGGCAATCGCCATCAGCTTTCTCGGCGTCGTGGTGCTGGCCTTCGACCCCAGCGTGCTGGAGCAGCCGCGCGCCCTGATTCTGATGCTGCTGTCCTCGCTGAGCATTGCGCTGGCGACCATCGTCATGAAAAAATTACGCGGCCTTAATCTGGCCAACCAGCAGGGCTGGTTCGCCTGGATTGCAATCGCGCCTTTGCTGCTGATTTCCGCATTGTTTGAGCCGGGTTCCTTCGCCGGCATTGCCGGCGTCAGTTACAAAGTGTGGATCGGCGTGTTCTACGCCGCACTGATGGCCTCGCTGGTTGGCCACGGACTGTATTTTCAGCTGCTGCAGCGCAATCCCGTAGCACAGGTTACGCCTTGGCTGTTGCTGACCCCGGTGCTAAGCATCGCCATCGGCGTGGCCTTCTGGGGCGATCGACCCGGTCCGCGGATGTTCATCGGCGCGGCGATGGTACTGTCCGGCGTGCTGATGATTGCGCTGCGCGCCCTGAGCAAATCGCGCAGCAACACCCCAGTTCCGGCCGAAGAAATCTAGCGCGTGACGGCTCTCGTCCGGACTGGTGCGAGCGGAGAAAATCCGCGGCCTCCGCAGCCAGGAAGCCCGATCCCATCATCAGGCGCATAGCGGCGAGATCATGAGAAAACTCAGGTAAAAGTGCACTTTTACCTGAGTTGACGAATGAGATCATGGTTTGCGTGTAACGCAAACCGCCTGATGATGAGGAGGATAAGGGAAGACGCAGCGAGGACAGACGCGGATTTTCTGCCGCTACGCTGCCAGTCAATAGGTAGATGGAATTTGAAAATGCGCTACAGCCAGTCCGGAATTCATTTCAACGTGGCTTCAGACTCAGCCGTAAGAACAGCAAGCCGGCCAGCGCCGCCACGATCGACGCCACGAATACCGCGAGCACCGTTGCGGCGAACAGCGGCGATTCGCCAAATGCCAGCGAGCCGATGAACAAGCTCATCGTAAAGCCAATGCCGCACAGCAGGCTGATGCCGAACATCGCATTGTGATCCATGCCCTCCGGGTAACTCACCCATTTGGCCTTGCTTGCCAGCCACGCCATACCGAAAATCCCGATTGGCTTGCCCAGCACCAGCCCCAGCATCACGCCCAGCGGCAGCGCATTTTGCAGCATACTGAAAGGCGTTGCCTGCAAATCCAGGCCGGCGTTGGCGAAGGCAAACAACGGCAACACCAGATAGGCCACCCAGGGATGCAAGGCATGCTCCAGCGTGTGCAGAGGCGAATGCGCATCGTCGCGCGCGTAAGGAATCAGAAAGCCGGTCGCGACACCGGCCAGGGTCGCATGCACGCCGGAACGCAACACCACAATCCACAGCAGCAGCGCCAACAGCAGATATGGCCATAGCGGCTTCACTTTCAGCCGGTTCAGAAGCCACATCGCCGCGAGGCAGACAACGGCGAGCAGCAGGCTCGGCAGATGCAATGACGCCGTATAAAACAGGGCGATGATCACGATGGCGATCAGATCATCGATTACGGCGATCGTCGACAGCAGCAACTTCATGCCCAATGCCGCCCGCGTGCCCAGCAAAGCGAGCACGCCCAATGCAAAGGCGATATCGGTCGCCGTCGGCACAGCCCAGGCACGCAGCGCCTGCGCATCGCCACGATTGAAGGCAACAAAGATCAGTGCCGGCGCGGCAACGCCGGCGAATGCGCACAGCAACGGCAGCAGCAAGGCCTTACGGTCCGAAAGCTGGCCGCCGAGGATCTCGCGCTTGATTTCCAGCGCGACCACCAGAAAAAACAGCGCCATCAGTCCGTCATTGACGAAGTGATGCAGACTGAGGTCAATGCTCCAGGAACCCAGCGGGATCCGCGGCAGATGCCAGTTCAGCAGATGGTGATACACCGATGCCAATCCGCTGTTGGCGCATGCCAGAGCCAGCAGCGAAGCGGCGATCAGGACCAGTCCGGACGCCGCCTCAAGACGGAAAAATGCACTTAACCAGGCACGTGGCGACAAGGGCCTCAGCCCCACATCATCCAGACTTCCACACCCACCCAGACCAGGAAAGTCAGCAACAGAATCACGCCTTCGAAACGGCTGATGCGCATGTCGCCACGCAGCATCGGATACATCAGGCAGGCACCGATCGCGGCCAGTGGCAACTCAAAATGCAGGAAGGAAGCCGGAATCGCCAGGCCACCCTTGATCGCGAGAATACCCACGATCAGCGTGGTATTCATCAGGCTCGAGCCAATCACGTGACCAACCACCAGATCGCCATGCCCGCGGCGCGCCGCGGAGATCGCAGCCACGACTTCCGGCAAGGCCACGCAGACCGCAATCGGCAGCAAACCCAGCGCCAGAGGGCCGAGCTTCAGCCACTGGCCGAGCTGCGGCGAGGCATTGACGACCAGATGGGCGCCGGCGACAAAGAAAACAATCGCCAGCAACGCGCGTCCCAGATCGAACAACAGGCCACGCCGGGAAGTGGCAACCGCCGCAATGGCGCGGTGCACATATTCGCCCTCGGATTCGCTTCTGAAAAAAGCCCACAGCGTAAACGCAAGAAACGCGGCAATCAGGACAATACCGTCGATACGCGAGATCTGGCCGTCGTAACCCAGCCCGATGATGCCGACCGAACAGACAATCAGACCCAGCAACAAGCCATTCAAGGCACGCCAGTGCACCACCAGCGTCGCGCTGATCGCGGCCAGGGACAATACCAGGCCAAAATTGACGATGTTGTTGCCGACCACGATGCCCAGCGCGAGCGGCTCCTTGCCGTCCGCAATCGCCTGCAACGCAATCACCAGCTCCGGCAGCGAGGTGGCAAACGCCACCACCAGCAAGCCCACCACAAAGCGGCTGAGGCCGATCTTCTGGGCAATCGTCGCGGCGCTTTTTACGATGGAGTCGGAGGCAACTGTCAGCAATGCGACGCCAAGCAGGAATAGCAGAATTGTCGTGGCCATTTAGTAGTTCGTCCCGGGATTGAACCGATTCTGGAGGTCTGACCAGCAGTATAAGTAATCTTTCTGGTTAAAGGGCGCATCCAGCGCCTGCCGGGTCGGACGGATGACGTAGGGGCACTCGAACATGAAGGCCATCGTGCCACTCAGATAATCGGCCTTGGAGGTATCGTGCAACGAGGCCTTGTCGAATGTCTGCGCATCGGGTCCGTGACCCGTCATGCAATTGTGCAAGGATGCTCCGCCGGGCGCGAAACCGTCGGCCTTGGCGTCATACACGCCCTCGACCAGGCCCATGAATTCGGAGGCGATATTGCGGTGAAACCACGGCGGCCGGAACGTATCCTGCGCCACCAGGGCGCGCGGACCGAAAATCACAAAATCCAGATTGCTGACACCGGGATGCGGACCCGGGGCATGCAGCACCAGGAAGATCGACGGATCGGGGTGGTCGAAGGAAATCGAACCGATGGTGTTGTACCGGCGCAGGTCGTAACGGTAGGGCGCATAGTTGCCGTGCCATGCCACCACGTCCAGCGGCGAGTGATCCAGCGGCGCCCGCCACAGGTGACCCTGGAATTTCGCGATCAGCTCAAAGTCGCCATCGGTGTTTTCGTAAGCCGCATTCGGGGTTTCGAAATCACGCGGATTGGCCAGGCCATTGCTGCCGATGGGGCCGAGGTCCGGCAGCTGCAGCAAGGCGCCGAAATTTTCGCAGATGTAGCCGCGTGCCGTGCCGTCCGGCAATGCAACGCGAAAGCGCACGCCGCGCGGAATGACAGCAATGAAATGCGGCTCGACGTCGACCACGCCCAGCTCGGTCTCGATATGCAGCCGGCCTTGCTGCGGCACAAGCAGCATTTCGGCGTCGGCGTTATAGAAAAAGCGCCCCTGCATGTCGCGATTGGCCGCGTACAGATGCACGCCGATGCCATGCTGCGACTCCGGACCGCCGTTGCCGGCATAGGTGAAAATGCCTTCGACAAAATCGGTCGCCGCTTCCGGCATCGGAAACGGACTCCAGCGATGCTGCTCCGGATTCACGACCCCGCCGAAATCATTGTGAAAGCATGGCTGCGTGAAACGCTCGAAATGCCCGTGCTTGGCCGCCGGACGGATGCGGTACAGCCAACTGCGCCGGTTACTGGCGCGCGGCGCGGTGAACGCGGTGCCCGAGAGCTGCTCGGCGTACAGTCCATGCGCCACCACCTGCGGTGAATTGCGTCCGATCGGCAGCGCACCTTCGAGCGCCTCCGTGGAAACGTGGTTGGCGAAGCCGGGCTGGTAGCCCCTGCCCGTGACCATTACAGCACGCCGCGTTTCATCTGGTCGCGCTCGATCGACTCGAACAGCGCCTGGAAATTGCCTTCGCCAAAACCTTCATTGCCCTTGCGCTGGATGATCTCGAAGAAAATCGGGCCGATCGCATTCTGGGTAAAGATCTGCAGCAACTTGCGCTGCTTGGTTTCCGGGTCGGCGTCGATCAGGATCTTGTTCTTGGCCAGACGCGGCACGTCTTCGCCGTGATCCGGAATGCGCTGGTCGATCACGTCAAAATAGGTGTCCGGCGTATCCAGAAACGTAATGCCCGTCGCGCGCATGGCTTCGACCGTTTCGTAAATATTGTCGGTGAAGCAGGCGATGTGCTGGATGCCCTCGCCATTATAGGCATCGAGATATTCGTTGATCTGCGATTTCGGATCGCTGGACTCGTTGAGCGGGATGCGCACAATGCCGTCCGGGGCCGTCATGGCCTTGGACACCAATCCGGTTTTGGCGCCCTTGATGTCGAAATAGCGGATCTCGCGGAAATTGAAAAGCCGCTCGTAGTAATCCGACCACTGCTGCATATTGCCAAAGTACAGGTTATGCGTCAGGTGATCGATGAAAGTCAGGCCAAAACCTTTCGGATTCTGGTCGGCGCCGTCAATCGCCACATAATCCGCATACGGCGTACCACGCTCGCCGAAACGGTCCACCAGATACAGCATGCAATCGCCAATCCCCTTGACCACCGGGGCGTCGATTGCCTTGCTGGTGGCTTTCCCGGTGATCGCTTCACCGCCGTTGCGGATCACCGTGTCGAATACCTGGTCAGCGGCAACGTCGAAACGGATCGCAAAACCGCAGGCGCACGGGCCATGCTGGGCCGCAAATTCCGCGGCAAAGGAGTCAGGATCATCATTAACCAGGAAATTGACGCCGCCTTGGCGGTAGACCGTGATGGGACGCGAACGATGCCGCAGCACGGCCGTGAAACCCATGTTGCGGAAATACTGATGCAGCGCCTGCTGCCGATCCTTGGGTGCCGCGAATTCGACGAACTCAAAACCGTGAATGCCCAGGGGATTCTCAAAGGTCGTGACATCCATGCCCAGGTTGGGTTGTGCTGACATAATCAAACTCCGGTCAATTAAACGAGCGCGCCCGGCGCGGGTATCCGTGCATTTTCGCATTTTGGGGCGTTCATTGCCACGCACCGGCGATAGTGAGAAATCGGTACCGATTCGCGCCACCCCTATTCCATTCGCACTGCCAGGAAGCAAAAACGCGCAGCCGCCACTGGGGCGACTGCGCGCTTTCATCACGGCATGCCGGCGGTCAGGCCGCCGGTGGTGAATGTGTGCTTATTTGACGCCGTGCATTAGCTTGTTCACCAACGGCGCGGCAATCAACAGCACAATGCCCGCCCCGCCCAGGATGTAAAAGCCCATCTGATAAGCACTCAGTGCGGAGTTTGCCGTCATACCCGTGGCGCCGCTGGCATGTCCGGCAAAAATACCGGCCAGATTATTGCCGATCGCGATAGACAGGAACCAGGCGCCCATGGCGAAGCCTCCCAACTTGGACGGCGCGAGCTTGGTCGTCATCGAAAGTCCGATTGGCGACAGGCACAGCTCGCCGATTGATTGAATCCAGTACACCGAGAACAGAGTCCAGAACGGAATCTTGCCGGTGTCCACGGCAACCAGCTTGGTCAATGCAAAAGCCAGCAGCAGGAACGACAGTGCATTGAAGATCAGGCCAAAGCTGAATTTACGCGGGATCGACGGGTTGCGCCGCCCCAACTTTACCCATACCCATGCCAGAATCGGCGCCAACGTGATAATGGCGACCGAGTTGACACTCTGGAACCACGACACCGGGAACGCCTTCTCACCGGCCAGAGAACTGAACAGGCTTTCGAAGCCGATGTTACGGTCGACCAGCTTTTCGGCAAGGAAGTTGAAGGAACTGCCGGCCTGTTCGAAGAAACACCAGAAAAACACATTGAAGAACAGAATGATCAGCATCGCGATCACCTTGTCGCGCGGCACCTTACCTTCACGTGTGCCCTCAATGAACAGCATTACCGCCGGAACAATGAAGGCGACCATTAGGATCACCTGCAATACACTAGCGTCGATTTCGAGCAAGAAGTGGAACACCGGGATTCCGATAATTACTGCACCAGCCAATACGACCAGACTCGCCATCCAACCAGTCCGGTGAGCCGGAGGCAAGCCGATACCTTTCAATTGGCCGCGGCCCATCAGGAACCAAATGAAGCTCAGCACCATGCCGATCGCGGACGCGATGAATACAACCTTGTACGCGGGCACCCCATCCATGCCGAAAACCTTGTTGGCCAGATATTGCGTAATCAACGGTGCAATGAATGCACCGGCATTGATGCCCATGTAGAAAATGGTAAAGCCGGAATCGCGGCGCACATCACCCTGCAAATAAAGCTTGCCCACCAAGGTCGAAATGATCGGCTTGAACAGGCCGTTGCCGACGATGATGGTTGCGAGGCCATACTTGAAAATACCTTCGCTCGGCACCGAGAGCATGAACAGCCCCGACGCCATTATCAGCGCGCCGAGCAAAATGGAGCGCTGATAGCCGATGATCTTATCGGCAATGTAGCCGCCGAAAATCGCCGAAGCATAGACCAGCGCCAGATAAGCGCCGTACAACTCACTGGCAGGCTTCTCGAACTTGGCGTCCCCGGCATGGAACTGGGCGACGATGTACAGGACCATGGCCCAGCGGATTCCGTAGAACGCGAAGCGCTCCCAGAATTCCGACATAAACAGCATCCAGAGCGGTCTTGGATGCCCCATCATTTGTGGAAAATCCGGAACTTTATACTCGATGTCGCTCGGATTGGTCGCGGCTCCGCTCATGCGGTTTCCCTCTTGTCGATCATGGCAAGGACCTGCGCGATGCGCGCAGACAAACCGTGAGCATTGCGCAAAACTGCCCTATTCGTCAACTTTTCGTAAAAATGCCGCAACGCAGCACGGAGAAGATCAGTATCCGCTCTGATCGCCGATGAAAGTCCGCACCTCGAATAATTCGGGGAAAAACGTCAGTTCCAGGGCCTGTTTCAGGAAGCCCACGCCACTGGAGCCGCCAGTACCGCGTTTAAAGCCGATGATCCGCTGCACCGTGCGCATATGCCGGAAACGCCATAGCTGAAATTGCGTTTCGAGATCGACCAGATCTTCGCAAAGCGCATATTCTCGCCAGTACGTATCCGTATCCTCATAAATTTTTTCGAATACCCGGACCAGGACATCGCTGCGCAAATGCGGCTGCGTGAAATCGCGGTCGATCTGCTCCGGCGGGACCGCATGCCCAAAGCGCGCCAGGTACTGCAGGAACACCTCATAGAAGCTCGGCGCATGCAGGATGGTATCCAGCGTTTTCTGCGCCGCCGGATCGTGCGAGAAAACCCGGATCATCTGTGCATTCTTGTTGCCGAGGATGAACTCGATGCATCGGTATTGCAGCGACTGGAATCCGCTGGATGGCCCCAGAAATTCACGGAAACCCATGTATTCCGACGGCGTCAGCGTCTCCAGCACCGACCACTGCTCGGTCAGCAGGCGCAGGATCACCTTGACCCGCGCCAGCACCTTGCGCGTTTGCCAGACCATGTCGCGGTTCAGGAAATCGATCGCGGCATTGAGCTCGTGCTGGATCAGCTTCAGCCACAGCTCCGAGGTCTGGTGCTGGATGATGAAAAGCATTTCGTCATGGTGGGCAGGCTGTGACAGCGGGAACTGCGCATTCAGCACCTGGTCCAGATGCAGGTAACCGGCATAAGTCAGGCGCCCGCTCAGGTCGGTGTGGATGCCTTGCTCCAGTTCGCGTTGATTTTTTTCGACGGCCATTGCGGTTCCTTTGTCAGCATCCCAAGGATAACGCAAACGCACATTTACCGAGTGGCGAATCTTTAACGCGAAAGCCTTATCATTGACGCATGTCAATGAACAGGTTGATCCATGAAAGTTGCCGCAAGTCTTGAAGTCCCTTATGTGCAATATCTCGACGAAACTGGACATCTGAGCCCGGATGCGCCCAAGGATTTATCGGATCCGAATTTCCTTCTGCCCTACTACCAAAAAATGCTGCGCGTACGCGCCTTTGACAGCAAAGCCATTGCGCTGCAGCGCACCGGCAAACTCGGCACCTATGCCTCCAGCCTCGGCCACGAAGCGACCCATGTCGGCATGGGCGCCTGGCTGAAGCCCGAGGACACTTTCGCACCCAGCTATCGCGAGCATGGCACCTTATTCGAGCGCGGCGTGCAGGGCCGCGAAATCCTGCTGTACTGGGGTGGCGATGAGCGTGGCAGCGATTTCGCCAATGCGCGGCATGATTTCCCCATGTGCGTGCCGATCTCGACGCAGATGCTGCATGCCGCCGGCGTGGCCTTCGCGCAAAAGCTCAGAGGCAGCGGCAGCATCGCCATGAGTTCCTGCGGCGACGGCGGCTCCTCCAAAACCGACTTTTATGGTGCGGTGAATTCGGCCGGTGCTTTCGAACTGCCCTTGGTCCTGTGCATCGTCAATAACGGCTGGGCGATTTCCGTGCCGCGCAACGCGCAAACCGGCGCCAAGACGCTGGCACAAAAGGGCTTTGCCGGCGGATTGCCGTCGATCCAGGTGGACGGCAATGACTTGATCGCCGTACTCGCCGTCTGCCGCGATGCCGTGCAGCGTGCCCGCGACGGCCAGGGTGCGACATTGATTGAGTTCCTGACTTACCGCCTGCATGATCACACCACGGCGGACGATGCGCGCCGCTACCGCGCCGCGGAAGAACTGGAGGCAGCGTGGCAGCGCGAGCCTTTCATCCGGCTGGGCAATTATCTGCGCAGTGCCGGCACATGGGATGACGAACGCGAAAAGGCCTGGATGGAAACATGCAATCAATGGGTCAGCGAGGAAATCGACGCCTATCTGACCACACCCATGCCGCCGGTCACCGCAATGTTCGACTATCTGTACGAGACCTTGCCGCCGGAGGTGCAGCAGCAGCGCGAGTTGGCCGTGGCACGGGAGGGCAAGGCATGAGCGATTCACCGATTACGCTGATCGAAGCCATTACCCAGGCGCTCGCCTATGAGATGAAACACGATGACAGCGTGCTGGTGCTCGGCGAAGACGTCGGCGTCAACGGCGGCGTGTTTCGCGCTACCGCAGGCTTGTTTTCCGAGTTTGGTGCCACACGCGTCATTGATACGCCACTGGACGAGACCACCATCGCCGGCCTGACCGTGGGACTGGCCGCAGCCGGCATGAAGCCGGTCGCCGAAGCCCAGTTCGATGGCTTCATGTATCCGATGGTGGATCACATCGTCTGCCATGCCGCACGCTTGCGCAACCGCACACGCGGCCGCCTGCATGTACCGATGGTGCTGCGCGTGCCCTGGGGCGGCGGCATTCGCGCGCCGGAGCATCACTCCGAAGCCAACGAGGCCATATTCACCAACGTCCCGGGATTGCGCGTGGTGCTGCCGTCGTCGCCGCAGCGTGCCTATGGACTGTTGCTCGCCGCGATCCGCGATCCGGATCCGGTCATTTATTTCGAGCCCAAACGCATCTACCGGCAATACAAGGAATTGGTTCCGGACGACGGCGAAGCGCTGCCTTTGGATGTCTGTTACGTGCTGCGCGACGGCACGGACGTCACCCTCGTTACCTGGGGCGCACAGGTCAAGGAAAGCCTCGAAGCGGCGGAAATGCTGCAGCAACAGGGCATCAGCGCCGAAGTCATCGACGTCGCGACGCTGCGTCCGCTGGACTTCGAGACCATTGCCGAATCGGTGTCACGCACGGGGCGCTGCGTGATCGTGCACGAAGCGCCGCGGACTGCCGGTTTCGGCGCCGAGATCGCCGCCCGCCTGGCCGAGGAATGCCTGTTCGATCTGCGCGCGCCGATACAGCGCGTCACCGGCTACGACACGCATATTCCGCTGTTCAAGCTCGAAAACGCCTATCTTCCCAGTGTCAGCAGCATCGTGACCGCCGCACAGCGCTGCATGCACGAAAGTGTTTAATTCCTAGAGGCCCATATGTCTGAAGTCCGTGAATTCCGTTTGCCTGATCTGGGAGAAGGGCTCCCCGATGCCACCGTGGTTGAGTGGCACGTCAAGGTCGGCAGCACCGTTTTGCTCGATGAACCGCTGGTCTCAATGGAAACCGCAAAAGCGATCGTCGATGTACCCTCGCCTTTTTCCGGCACCTTGAAATCCGTCGCCGGCGATGCCGGTGCGGTGATTATTACCGGCTCGGTGCTGGCAACTTTCGACATCGATCCGAGCCAGGCCCAGCGCTCGGAAGCATCCGGCATGCCGTCGCATCATGCGCCGGCACCGGCACCCGCTCCGGCTCCCAGCACAACGGTCGCCGAAATCGCCGAGGACTCCGGTACCGTGGTCGGTGCGATGCAGGTATCGGACGCGGTCATGGCACAGCAGGCGGTCACAGTCGGCGGCATCAAAGCCTTGCCCGCCGTGCGCGCCCTGGCACGCAAGCTCAAGGTAGATCTGGCGCGCGTTCATGGCAGCGGCGCAGACGGCCAAATCACCTTGAAAGACGTCCAGAACTTTGCCGACAGTCCCGGTGCCGCGACGGCGGCTCCCGCCGCGCGGCCAGCCGCAAATGCCGAGCGCACCGCGCTGTCAGCCACCGGCAAACCCATACGCACGGCACCGCCGGCTTCCGCGCAGATACTCGGACAGCCGACCCCTGTGGCCGGGATCCGGCGCAACATGGCGCGGGTCATGGCGGATGCGCACCGGCAAGTCGTACTGACTACCATTGTCGACGACGCCGACATTCATGGCTGGATCGGCAAACAGGACATCACAGCGCGTCTGGTGCGCGCGATTGTCTTCGCCTGCACCATCGAGCCGTCATTGAATGCCTGGTTTGACGGCGAAAACCTGACCCGCACCCTGCACCCGCATGTCGATCTGGGCGTTGCCGTCGATTCGCCTGACGGTCTGTTCGTGCCGGTACTGCGCGATGCGCAGTTGCAATCCGGCGATGCAATCAGCCAGGGCGTGAAACGGCTGCGTAATGAGGTCATGGACCGCAGCATCAATGGCGAAGCGCTCAAAGGCGCTACGATCAGCCTGTCCAATTTCGGCAAATTTGCCGGCCGCTATGCGACACCGATCGTGGTTCCGCCCATGGTCGCCATCGTCGGCGCCGGCGGCGTCAGCCACGACGTCGTTGCTGTCATTGGTGGCGTCGAAGTGCACCGGCGCATTCCGATCTCGCTGAGTTTCGACCATCGCGCCTGCACCGGCGGCGAGGCCGCGCGCTTCCTGCGCGCTGTACTCGACGATCTGCGCGAAGCGCGCTAGCGCTTCGCCAGAGTACCGAAAACGCGGCGGCACGCAATGCAATGCGCCGCTGACGTTTTCCTGCCCATTCCTGTTGCATGACCCAAACAGCGGACGTAGTCATCATCGGCGGAGGCGCCGCCGGACTGCATTGTGCGGCACTGGCCGCACAGCGCGGCCAGCGTGTGGTGCTGATCGAACACGCCAACCGGGTCGGCAAAAAAATCCTGATGTCGGGCGGCGGGCGCTGCAATTTCACCAATACCGGCGCCGGCCCGGCAAACTACCTCAGCGGCAATCCGCATTTTTGCAAATCCGCCCTGGCGCGTTATACGCCATGGCATTTCATCGAACTCGTCGAACGGCACAGGATTGCCTATCACGAGAAGGAGCTCGGACAGCTGTTCTGCGATCAGTCCTCGAAACAGATCGTCGCGATGCTGCTGCAAGAGTGCGCCGATGCCGGCGTCGAAATACGCACTCAGTGTTCGGTGCAGCAAGTCGAACATCCGCAGGATCGCTTCAAGCTCATGACCTCGCAGGGCGCGTTCGAATCCGGCGCACTGGTGATTGCCAGCGGCGGCTTGTCGATTCCGAGCATGGGCGCCAGCGGCTGGGGCTACGACCTCGCGAAACAATTCGGCCATGGCATCCTCCCTTTGCGTGCCGGCCTGGTACCGCTGACCTTGAGCGGCAAACACCAGGAACATTTTGCCGAACTCAGTGGCGTGGCATTTCCGGTCAATGCACAGACGGACACGGCACAGTTTTGCAATGCGATGCTGATTACGCATCGCGGACTCAGCGGGCCGGCGGTTCTGCAGATCAGTTCGTACTGGCAGCCGGGCGAACCGTTAATGCTGGACCTGCTGCCAGGCCAGGATGCATTGGCGATGCTGCAGCAAGCCCGGCAAGAGCGCCCTTCGGCGGAGCTGAAAACCATCCTGTCGGAATGGCTGCCCAGGCGATTTGCGCAACGCCTGTGCGAGGTCTGGCTGCCGAATCCACCGATGCGGCAGATCGATGCCGGAGAGTTGTCACGGATTGCGGCGCTGCTGCAGAGCTTCCCGATCACCGCCAGCGGCACCGAGGGTTATCGCACCGCCGAGGTCACATTGGGTGGCGTGGATACCCACGCACTGTCCTCGCAAAGCATGATGTCGATGCGCGTTTCGGGGCTGTTTTTTATCGGCGAGGTCGTCGATGTCACCGGCTGGCTGGGTGGCTACAACTTCCAATGGGCCTGGGCCAGCGCTTCGGCCTGCGCCAATGCACTGTAACGGAACGCCGCCGCTTACGGGGTCACGATCAAGGCAGGCAATGCCTGCTCCAGCCCATCGGCAAGCGTCTCGCCCATCTCCTGAAGCCGCGACGCCGCCAGCGATCCGGATTTCAGGTCGGCGATGATGCTTCCCACTTCCTTGGGCGTCGCATAACCGCGGCTGGCGAACAGCACCTCGTCCTGATTCTGGATTTTGAAATAGAACTGGCCGTCCTCGCCGCGGTATTGCTTGATCGAAACCGCTGATTTCTGCGGACCGGATTTTTTGCCGGCAGGCTTGGCTGCGCCGCCGCCAAGGTCGCGGATGCCGACCGCGCCGCGCAATCGCTGCATCATCGGAACCGCATACTGTTCACGCAATCGGGCGCCATTTTCGCGCAGGATTTTTTCGATCTGGGCCGGATCGGCAATCAACTCATCGTAATGCGCGCGCATCGGCGCAATCGCGGCATCCAGCTGCTCAAACAGCTGTTGCTTGGCATCGCCCCAGCCCAGTCCTTCGCGCAGACTGTTTTCGAAGGCCTGCGCCTGTGCGGCGCCGGAAAATGCGCGGTACAAATCCACAATGGCGTTGTTTTCGGTCTCCTTCGGTTCTCCCGGCAGACGCGAATCCGTGACGATTGCGGCGATCAGCTTGCGCATTTGCGCGCTGGGGATGAACATCGGAATGGTGTTGTTGTAGGACTTGCTCATTTTGCGGCCGTCCAGGCCCGGCAAAGTCGCCACTTCCTCGGCGATGACGGCTTCAGGCAGGACGAAAAACTCTTCGCCGTAAATATGGTTGAAACGCTGGCCGATATCGCGCGCCATTTCGATGTGCTGGATCTGGTCGCGGCCTACCGGCACCTTGTTGGCGTTGAACATCAGGATGTCCGCAGCCATCAGCACCGGATACATGTAAAGGCCCGCCGTAATTCCGGCGTCATCGTCCTCGCCCAATTCGCGGTTGCGGTCATTCGCCGCCTTATAGGCATGCGCGCGATTCAGCAGGCCCTTGCCGGTGACGCAGGTCAGAAACCAGGTCAGTTCCGCAATTTCCGGGATGTCGCTCTGACGGTAAAACCAGACTCTGGAAGTATCGAGCCCGGCTGCGAGCCAGGTCGCCGCGATTTCGAGCGTCGATTGCTGCAGGCGGCCCGCATCCTGTGCCTTGACCAGGGCATGGTAATCGGCCAGGAAGAAAAACGATTCCGCGTCCGCCGCCAGGCTGCTTTGAATGGCAGGCCGGATGGCACCGGCAAAATTGCCCAGATGCGGGGTGCCACTGGTCGTGATGCCGGTAAGGATGCGCGTTTTGCTCATGCGGAATGCAATTTCTGGCGATAAAGCAGACATTCTCGCAAAAAAAGAGCCGACAGCCCAGCTGCCGGCTCTTTCCGGTCGGTATAAAACCCCGAATTTAAGTCAATTTTGGATTAACAGCGGCCGTCTTTGCAGTCTTCGGCCTTGCCGGCCACTTTGTTGCCGACCGCCGATACGTCCTTGCCGACACCGGCAACCGTGTTGCAAGCGGTCAGTGTCGCCATGGAAAAAGCCGTAATCAATGCCAATGTGATCAAACGTTTCATAAAAATCTGCGCTCCTAATGATTCAAGTCCAACCAATTACACCAGTCTGATGTAACTATACAACTCTACTAAAACACACCCACACTGAACCGTCGATTACGTTCAAAATACGTCAATCGCGCATTAACGTCGATTTACCGAACAGGGACTCCACCAGATCCACGGCCACCTTCGCCGTGCGGTTGCGCTTGTCCAGCAGGGGGTTGAGTTCGACGATATCCAACGAGCCCAGGCGGCCGGTATCGGCGATCATTTCCATGACCAGTTGCGCCTCGCGGTAATTGGGCCCTCCCTGCACCGTGGTACCGACGCCAGGCGCAATCGAAGGGTCCAGAAAGTCCACGTCAAAGCTGACATGGATATGGGTGTTGCCATCGACGCCCTGCAATGCCTCGGCCATCGCATTTTTCATGCCGACTTCGTCAATGTAACGCATGTCATACACGTCGAGTTCGGCCTGCTTGACCAGACGCTTCTCGCCCTCATCCACCGAACGAATTCCGATCTCGCGAATCTGCGCCGGCAGGACCGCCGGCGCATTGCCGCCGAGATGGGTCAATGCCTCCGGGCCGAGGCCGCACAGGCTGGACACCGGCATTCCGTGGACGTTGCCGCTGGGGGTCTCTTCGCTGGTGTTGAAGTCGGCGTGCGCATCCAGCCACAGCAGGCGCAGATCCTTACCCTGCTCGCGGCAGTAATGGGCGACCGCCGTAATCGAGCCAATTGCCAGTGAATGATCGCCGCCGAGCATGACCGGCATGCGCCCGCGCCTCAGTACCTCGGCAGTGGCATGCATCAGCAGGCGGTTCCATTCCACGACCTCCGGCAGGTGGCGATAACCGTTGACGGGCTTGCTCCACGGATTATTCGGCCCGGCCAAATTGCCCAGATCTTCGAATTCGACGTTGCGTCGCTGCAAGGCCTCATCCAGCCCGGCCAGCCGTAACGCCTCCGGCCCCAGCCGCGCGCCGCGCTTACCGGCACCAATGTCGGAAGGAACCCCGATCAAACTGACCAATCTGTTGTTGATGTCCATCTGCACGAAATGATTTTGACAGCCTACAAACTAACATTTCCGGGTGATCAGGGATACTTGCTGGCCAGTAGCTCAAAGTGCGGCGCGTCAATGAATGCCGGTTTTTTTGCGGCGCGACGCCCTGCGGAATAAGATTCGACCAACTTCTGGCAGTTCACTGGGGAAAGATCATTGATCTTGGTCCAGCATCCGCCCCAGCGGATCGGAATGCCCAGCTCATCGGCGGCTTTGGACATGGCCGAAGCGATGCGGAAATACAGACTCAGTTCCCACTGGATTCTGCCGCCGATCATCGCCACCAGGTCGACGGCATGGCCAGTGATATGCCGCGAATTCATGGTCTGCGACTTGCCGGCGGCGAGGTATTTCTTTTGCGTGCTGACCGAACGCAAGCCCTCCTGCACGCGGAAGTCGACCTCGGTGATCTGGATCGCCCGCTTGACAACCTTGACCAGGTCCGGATGCACGCCTTGCAGGCGGCGTTGACTGAGTTTTGATAATTCAAATGCCATCGTGGCTCCATGCAACTCGTTGATACTTTATCCATTGGCGGCGGACGCCATAGGCTCACGCGCAAAAAAAACGCCCCACAACAAGTGTGGGGCGTTTTTTTGGGCATTCAAGCCAGATGGAAATTAATTGAACTTGTACTCCCACTGCACGGCCAGTTGACGTCCGATCGCTCCTTGACGGTAGATGTCGGAGAAATACGGATAGGTATTCATGGTATCGTCGCGCGGGTGATGATTGTTCAGGATGTTGTTGACGTAGAACGTCAGACGCGCCTTGTCCGTGACCCGGAAGCCGACGTTGAGGTTGTACAGCATGAACGGTGCAATGCGGCCGGTTTCCGCCCAGTTCGGCGCCGAACCACGGCGCGTACCGTACAGGTTGACGGTCCAGTCACGCTTGGTCCAGCCGATCGATGCATTGATCGAGCTGCGCGCATCGAAGTTCTTCAGGCTGTCGCGTGAATACGCCGGATCGTAGCCATCGGCTGCGTACTGGGAAAACTTGTAATCCAGTACGTGGGTCCAGTTCAGGCCGAACATGAAACGGCCAAAACGTGCGGTATCCAGACGATAGCGCAGCGAGGCGTCAATGCCACGCGTCACTTCCGATGCACTGTTGATCGGAAAACTGCGGATAGTGCTGATTTCCTCGTCCAACTGGGTTCCCGGTGCATTGATGCGGTCCACCAACGCGGTCATTTCCTGGCATTGCTGCGAATTGGGGTCAACCGCATTGCCGCCACGGTCCACGCCCAGGCGGCAGTTAGCTTCGACTTCCAGGATCTTGGCAGTGGTCAGGTCGTATACCGAGTTTTTCACGTTGATATGGTAGTAATCGGCATTGACGGAGAAATTGTCCGAAATGTCCCAGACAAATCCAACGGTCCAGGACTTGGAGGTTTCTTCCTGCAGGTCATGGTTACCCTGGCGGGTACCCGCAACCGTATAGCCGTAGCGGGGATTCTCGGCACTTTGAATCGTCGTGCACTGCTGATAGGTATTGCCGTCGGCGCGGCAGCGATATTCGTCGAAAATGCCGGTGTAGAAACCACTCTCGTCGGCAAATACGTAATGCATGTCCGGGGCGCGGAAGCTGGTCGCGTATGAGCCCCGCAGCAGCAGCGACTTGACCGGACGGAACTCGATGCCGGCGTTCCACGTAAATGCGCCGTCCACTGCGGTGACGTCGTCGTACTTGTCGTAACGGCCCGCCAACGTCGTCGTCAGGCTCTTGGTCCACGGCAAACGCAGCTCCACGCCGATTGCCGAGCGGTTACGCTTGCCGCCACCGCCGGTGTCGGAGAAGTTATAGGCGGCTTCATCTGGATCGGCGTTGGGCAAGGTGCGTGGATCCGGACTCAGCTTGTATTTTTGCGAAGCGAATTCGAGCACCGAGGCAAATCCCGCCGCACCGCCGCGCATCTTGAACAGATCACCCGAGAATGTAAAGGTCGCCTGCGTGGCTTCCGACTTGGCTTTCGGGTTCAGGGTCGCGGAAATCGACGCGAACTGCTCTGGCGTCAATGGCGTGGTGTAACGGTTCAGATCCATCTGATAGGCCGGATAGGCATCAAAGAACGGATCCAGCCCGAGTTGTGGCCCTAGGAAGTAGTCCGTGACCTTGCTTGCGATCAGGCGATTGAATTTGTTGTCGGTCTTGTATTCCGAATGGCTGACCGCCGCTTCCCAGTCGAAGCGGTCATTGAATACGGTACCGCGCAGGCCGGCGGTCACGTTCCAGGTGTTTTCGGTCATGTGATTGTTCAGCGCACCCTGACCAGTTTCTTCAACCTGGAAAATCCGCTGCACCGAAAGCAAGGTGTCAAACTGCGGATCGTAGTAATAGCCTTCCGGAGTACCGCCCCAGAACTGCAGGCCACTGGAATACTTGGATTTGGTGCGGTAGTAATTCAGGGTACCGAACGCCTGCATGCCATTCTTGAAAGTGTAATCGCCGGCAAGGAACACCGAAGTGTTGTTACGCGAGTTCTGGAACGAGGAGAAGGCCGGGTAGTCATACTGCGCGCAGCGCGAACCGGTGCCCGTGGTGCGCACCGAAAAATGGCCGAAGAACTGGGCACAGGTCGCGCCGCCATTGGTCAGGTCAACGTGATTACCAGTAAAGCCGTCGATCAGGTACAGCCCCGACACCGGCGCGCGTCCGGCCGCATCCGGATTGTCCAGGTAGGAATCCATGAATTCGCGTTGACGGTTGAAAATCTGGTCGCGGTTGAATTGCTCGAACGAATAAGTGACGTTCCAGTTGTCGCCGGTTTTGCCGCCGATCCACTGCACGTCGCCCTCACTGCCGCCACCCATCGTGGTAGTACCGGCGCGCAGGCGCAGGGTATCGCCGTTGTAGTTTTTCTTGGTGATGAAGTTGATCACGCCCGAAATGGCATCGGAGCCATAAATTGCGGAGGCGCCATTGGTCAGCACCTCGATGCGGTCGATCGCGGCCGCCGGGATGGTGCTCAGATTGGCGAAGTTGCTTTGGCCGTTATAGGGCAACGGATAATCAGCCACGCGGCGGCCATTGAGCAGCACCAGGACGCGGCCCGGGCCGAGACTGCGCAGGCTCAGGACGTTCGCATTCGGCGTAAAGCCGTTGGTCTGCATTTCACCTTGGACTTCGCCGGTAAATTGCGTCAGGGTGCTGAGCGCATCGTACACCGTCGAGAACCCTTGTTTCTGGATATCCTGTGCCGTCAGGATCGTCACGGTGCCGGACCTTCCACCGCGGCGCGCTTGATGCGCGAACCGGTAACGGTCACTTTGCCGACGTTCTTTGCATCCTCTTTGGCGGCTGCGGTCGGAGCCGGAGCCGGCGTACTGGTTTGATCCGGCGCCGGCGCATCTTGAGCAAATGCAGCGCTGACCGGCAGCGCCAACACCAGCAAAGTAGCGGCAGCGAGGGGGGTTTTACGCAATTTCATCAGATATCCTCATTTGTTTTTAACAATCCCGTAATTCGAACGTTAACACAACATGAAGGTTATGTGTATAAACAACAAACATTTTAAATTTAGGTCCAGGCCTATTTATTTTTCATTCATGTTATGAGGTTTGTTCGTTAGTTTTGCGGGACATCAATTTGGCTCTTTTTGTGTGGCTTTCCTATAGTGAAAGCCGGAGAAGTGGGGCCAACGGAGCCGCGCGGACGTCGGTAATGGGTGGCCTTCTCCGTTATGGAGCCGCGCAACGTCTCACGTGGTGAGAAAGGCAATCGCTATGGTGCAACTACGGTCTCTATCGCCGTGCCATTCTCAATAAACCACAGAAGGTTACGCCAATGCTCTCTCTTTCACCTCCCGACAAACTGCAGTTCTTCGCCGACGACGGCACTCCTGCGGCAGGGTTCAAGTTGTATACCTACGCCACCGGAACCACTGACCTGCTCGCGACCTACGCCGACAAGGACGGCACTGCCTCCAACCCGAACCCCATTACGCTGGATGCGCGAGGGGAAGCCACGGTTTATTTGCAAGACGGCATGGTCTATGACTACAAATGGGAATCCCCTGACGGAACGCATACCTATAAAAGGCCAGGAATTTCAGTCGCAAACGGACTATCCGATTTGGCTTCCACATCAGCGGGAAAAGGCGCTGATTTAGTCGGATTCCTGCAATCTGGAGCAGGAGCCGTTCCGCGCACAATTCAAGACAAAAGCTGCGAACTCGTACATGTCACCGACTTCATGACGAAGGAGCAGCGGCAGGACGTCGCGAATCGCACCTTCAGCCAAGATGTTACCGATGCGTTTCAGGCAGCTCTTGCCTTCGCCAACAGAAGAAAGTTACGGATTCCTGCAGGAAGATACAGACTTTCTTCTGAATTGATGGTTACGGGAGGAATTGACATTGAAGGAGACGGAATAAGCTGTACCACTCTTGAATGGACTTCCGATGCGGCCAGTAGCGGCATTCAAATTACGCTCGAAAACAGAGAAGCGTCATGGCAGACATTTGCCGGGGTATCTGGACTGGAGTTGCTGACCCGGAAATACAATTCCGGCACAGCGCTCCTCATTACGGGGGCGAACAATGGCAACCCGGGTATGTCGAACGCAGTGGTTAAAGATATCGCGATTCGAGGGACGGCGGGGCCGCTCGCCGATGGCTGGAATCAAGGTATCTGGTTTAATCACTGCTCCAACGTCATTGTTGACCGGGTGTTTTTCTGTGGCTTGGTCGACAGCTCCGGTGAACCCAATTACCTATCCGATAGAGCAATTCGGTATGACAATGCCGCACGTGGCAACCCTCACCAGACCGTAATGCAACTATCCAACGTCGTTGCAACTTACGTGAAACAAGCCATAGACATTTCCGACACGGAGGGCGTACTGATCGACAAAGTCCAGTTGGTTGGCGTAGAGAAAGGAGTTGTAGTTTCCGGCCCTCTCGCTTTCCCGCACTTCTCGATTACCAACAGTCACATCAATGCATCTGTTTTGGCCATTGAGCTTCGCAATGTACAAGAGATATTCATCTCGGGAAATCTACTGTTTAAGCAATTAGGTGCGTTTCCCGGCACCGGAATTAATGTCTTGTCGGGCGCAAAGAAAGGCCGAATCGTCGACAATACTTTCGACAATTTGAATGTGAGTTCCGGGGCTGCTATGAATGGCATCATTTTAGATGATGGCAGTAACATCTACGTCAGCGGCAATAGCTTCCGAAAAGAACCGACTTCGCCCGCCGGGGTCGGAATTTGGATAGCCAGCGGTTCTGGCAATGTCATAGGTAGAAATTTCTTTGAACCAGGAATAACGCCTACACTGGATGGCGGAACAGGAACCATTCAACCGGATATGCGAGTCATGCTGACTCGTTCAACACCCCAATCGTTCTCTGCAGGTGTTGCATCCGATATGTCCTGGAACGCGGCGCCAACGGAAATCGGAAAATTCTGGAATATTGCCAATCCGACACGTATTACCGTTCCCGTCACGGGACTGTACCGAGTTTCCGCAAATGTCGCCTGGGGAGCCGGAACAGGCGGTAGCCGCGAAATATTCGTGAGAAAAAACGGTACGTCTCCAGCACCATTTGGGATTGGCAGAGACAAACGTGATCAATCGGCCTCAGGAGGAGCGAAACAGGCCGTGAGCAGCATGTCCATTTCGCTCACGGCAGGTGACTATCTTGAGCTCCGGTGTCTATCATCCGTTGATGATGATGTGATCGCTGCCGCTCCTACCACTACGGACACGTGGTTTGCGGTGGAGCACATTCCTTCCATCTAACTCCATGTTACGCAAAAAAAATGGCCTGTGCAACACGCAGGCCATTGATCTTATTGGTGCCGGCACCACGAATCGAACGCGGGACCTACTGATTACAAGTCAGTTGCTCTACCTGCTGAGCTATACCGGCATGGGAGGGATATTTTACCCGATTACAGAAAATATTTCGCCAGCCCACGCAGCACCAGATTGGGCTCCGGCGGCAAGGCCTGGGGGAACTCGCCGCTCAGTGCCGCTGCGCCGCCGCCGTGCAGGCGCAAGTCCAACTGCGGATAGTGGACTTGCGCTGCCGTGAATTGGCGCTGGATCAACGCGACCGCGCCCCAGTACGCGCCATTGGCGAGTGCATCGACGGTGCTGGCGGCAAAACCGTCCTTGACCGTGGAGCCGCCATGCTCAGGCAATACCGGCACGCGCCAGTGCAAAGCCTCGCGGGCCAGATCCGGCGACGGCGCAATCAGGCCACCGCGGTGCTCGCCGCCAGGCAACAGCAGATCCACGGTCAAAGCGGTTCCGACGCTGACCAGCAACTGCGCGCGATCGGAGCCGGCAAAATACAGCATCGACAAAAATCGGTCCACGCCAAGCTGGGAAGGATCGTCGTATGCCACGTGCAACCCCCGGCAGGACTTGCAGGTGCGCGCAATCTGGATCAATCCGCAGCGCATAGCCAGAAACTCCAGGAATCGCCCGCGCAAGGCGGGCGGCGCGACGCTTGCGACATAGGCAACGTCGATGCGTGCCGGCAAGCTTGCCTCCAGGCGCTGCCAAAAATCGGCATCGCCATGCGCCAATGCGATGACATCCTGCAAGGCGCCGGCATCCGACACGGGCGCAAATTTCAGGCGCGTATTGCCGAGGTCAAAAACATAAAGTGTCATGCCGCCACCTTGCGGATACTGACTTCACCCGAATGCAGTTCACTAATGCCACCGTCGGCAAACATGACCCGCAAGGCACCACTCGCTCCGATGCCCTGCGCCACGGCCAACTGCGGTTTTGCGTTATGTGCATAGGCATCCTGCAGAACGTGGACACTTTGGTCCTTGAGGACGTCGAAATCGGCGAAGCGCGGCACGAAGGGTTTCAGTCCGTCGCGTGCAAACACATTCAAGTCCTGCACAATGCCCTGCAACAGCGCGGCGAGAATCCGCTCACGCGGCAAATCGATATCCAGCGCCGCCGTGGGCTGGCCCTCTACCTGAGGGGCGGCGTATACATTCAATCCGATTCCCATGACAGCGCGGACTGAACCGTTGGCCGTGATAGCGCTTTCGACCAGCAAGCCGCCGAGTTTGGCCAGCCGGCCATCGGGCAGAATTCGGACCAGGTCATTCGGCCATTTCAGACCCACGTCGCAGGACAATGCCCGCAACGCCGCGGCGATGCTGACCCCCAGGGCAATGGGTAACCCGGCGACATCCCGCGATGCAAAATGGCGCGCCAGCGAAAATGCCAGATGGGTCCCCGGCATGCTCTGCCAATGACGGCCGCGGCGGCCGCGGCCAGCCGTCTGCGCTTCCGCGATCAGGCACTGCAGACCTTCGGGACGGAGATCCAGCAGCAGGTCGGAATTGGTCGAAGCCGTACTGGCCACGACGTCCAACTGGACAAACTGCGCCAAAGTCGCCGGATCCAAGGCAGAAACAAGCAAGGGTTGGGATAGCGGCGGCCATTCGGACATCCCCTATTCTAAAAAATTATCGACCCAGTACGCAAAAACAGTTCGCATTCAGGTTATGATGAATGCGTTCGTGAACGAAATGCCGGGGCCATTACCATGCGCGCTAAAACCGTTTCGCTTGTCATTCTTTCCCTGACCGCCGCCGCCTTTGCGGGCGCCGCGGTTGCTCGGCCTTTGCCCGGCACACAGGCTACGGCGACCGTCAGCAGCGTCGCCGCCGCCAATGCCGCCCGACCCCACGACACCCCACGCGTGGATGCGGAGGTCGAGTGTACGACGCTGACCAATGGCAGCAAGGACTGCAAGACGACGATGCGCAGTACGGTCCGCCGGACCCGTAGCACGGGTTCCGGTGGCGGCGGTGCCATGGATGAAACCAGTATCCGCCCCCGCTGGCACAGCGCCCTGCCGGGCATGATGCGCTGACGCGCAAGCGCTACAGAAGCTTAAATTTTTAAGTCAGCCCCGATGGCAGCCGCACTTCGAAGCGCGCGCCGCCTAATTCGCGGGATTTGCTGACTTCCAGCGTACCGCGGTAACTTTTGATGATTTCCTGCACGATCGCCAGTCCGATGCCGTGCCCTTTCACCAGCTGATCGCCGCGGACGCCGCGCTGCAGAATCAAAGGCACCTTTTCTTCCGGAACGCCGGGGCCATCGTCGTCGATCGCGATGATCAGACCGGCGCGACGGTTCAACTTGCGGTCGCCCACCTTGACCGTCAGCAACACCGAGTGCCTGGCCCATTTGAAGGCATTCTCCAGCAGATTGCCGAGGATTTCGTGCAAGTCTCCGACCTCGCCGTAAAAACGCGCACTGCGGTCAATGTCGAACTCGGCAAGCACGCCGTTGCGCGCATAAATTTTTTCCAGGCCGGTCACGATGTCGTTGGCGACCGGTTCGATCTCGAGTGGCGCGGAAAACAGCTTGTGCCCGCCGGAGGCGGCGCGCGCGAGCTGATACGAAACCTGCTCATTCATGCGATTGAGCTGCGTCGCCAGCTCGGGACGCAGCTCTTCCGGGGGCGCTTCGTTTTCGAGCAGGGTGCGCATGACCGCAATGGGCGTCTTCAGCGAATGCGCCAGGTCAGACAGTGAATTGCGCTGCCGGTCCAGGTTGTTGCGCTCGCTTTCGATGAAGGCATTGATGGATTCGGTCAACGGAAGGATCTCAGTCGGGTGTCCGTCGGTCATCTCCGAGGTCTTGCCGGACTTCACTTCATCCAGTTCGCTGATGACCTTCTTCAGCGGACGCAACGACCAGAACACCAGCACCATCTGGAACAGTGCCAGTGCCAGCGAGGCGAAGCCCAGGGTCCGCCACAGGGTTTGCCGGAACTGGTGGACACGCGCGTTGAGCACTTCCGCATCCTGCAGAATCTGCACGGTATACGGAACATCGATGGAATTTTCGAGCGTCGCCGTCAGGCCATACGAATACTGATATAGCTGCCCGGATTCGCCGTCAATCTGCTCAAACGGCAGCGGACCGTCAAAGGCTTCCTTGCCCGGCTGCAGCACCGTCGGGGACGGCAGGATCGGGCCGCGTGACGAGGGCGAATCCCACAGGCTGTCCTTGGTGACGATACGTGCATACAGGCCAGAACCGGGACGGTTGAATTCGCTGTCCGGCAGGCGGTCGTCAAACGGCGGAATGATGTTGCCGCTGCGCCCGATTTCGGATTGCCCAGCGAAGGCATAGGCATAGCCGCGCAGCTTTTCGTTGAGGTCGCGTTCGGCGGTGACGCGGAAGGTGTGATCGAGCGACAGTCCGACAAACAGGCAGAACAAAAACAACCCGCCAACGGCTGCAAACAGTTGACGGGTCGCAATGGAGCGAGGTTCCTTGAACCAGCGCTTGATCCGCGAATAGTATTCCAAGCGCGAGAAGTCCCTTTGCCGCTGTTTCAGTTACTCGCCGTCGCGTGGAATCGCAAAACGGTAGCCGCGTCCACGTACGGTTTCGATCGGCTTCAGGCTGCCTTCCGGGTCCAGCTTCTTGCGTAGGCGGCCGATGAACACTTCGAGCACGTTCGAATCACGGTCAAAATCCTGCTGGTAGATATGCTCGGTCAGGTCGGCCTTGGAGACCAGTTCCCCGGCATGCATCATCAGATATTCCAGCACCTTGTATTCGTAACTGGTCAGGTCCACGTTGCTGCCGGCGACCGAAACCATTTGCGCAGCGAGGTCGAGGCTGACCGGACCGCACTCCAGCGTGGACTTGCTCCAGCCGGCGGCGCGGCGCACCAGGGCATTGATCCGCGCCAGCAATTCTTCGACGTGGAATGGCTTGACCAGATAGTCGTCGGCGCCATGCTTCAGGCCTTCCACCTTGTCCTGCCACGAACCGCGCGCGGTCAAAATCAATACCGGAAATTTCTTGTCTTCGGCGCGCAAGGCCTGGATCAATTCCATGCCGGACATTTTCGGCAGTCCGAGGTCGATGATGCCGACGTCGAATGGCACTTCGCGGCCCATGTACAGGCCTTCTTCACCGTCCTGCGCCGCATCCACCGCGAAACCTTCGCGCTTCAGGCGCGCGGTCAGTGTTTCGCGCAATGGGGTTTCGTCTTCGACCAGCAAAATACGCATTTAGGACTCCTCTGTCATTATCTCTATTGTCGATGCAATGCAAGCTGCATCAAAAACGGCAAGCCACTGGGCCAACCTTTCGTCTCATATATCTATGTTGCGGGTGAATCAATTGTTATCTCTGCCGCGGGAGCCGCCACGCGGCGGCCCGGGCGGACGTGACGATCTGTCATCCTGTCCGAAACTGCGCGGTGTCGCGGCGCGGTCACTTTCAAAGCGGCCATGGCTGCCGAAACGCGGATCCGAATGGCGATCTTCGATGATCATGACCTGCACCCGTCCCTGCGGGTCCACGACCTTAACCCGGCTCATGCCGACGCGGGCATTCGGAATCCGCTCGGCGCTGAGGATCCGGCTGCCTTGCGTCGCCTGCTGCGCGCGGCGCACGGCATCACTGAGCTGATCCGCGCTGTCCCTATCCTGGGCCAGCGCCAATGGCGAAACCATCGGCAATAGCCCCAGCAGCGCCAAAGCCAAGGGGCGCATTCTGAGGGGAATTGGAGGCTTAGAGTGTGACATGATTCAAAATTCAATAACCTTGCCCAAGACGGGCTGATAGAAACATTCTTGGTTCATCGCAGTGAATCCTGTCTGAATTTATACCACACCCCAGAACCCCCGTTCAGATTCGGACTGCCGGCAATGCCAACTCAATGCGTGGCGAGGATGGCCTCTTCGACCAACTCCCAGCCGATGCCGCCCCTATGCGCATTTTCGCTCAAAATCTGACGGAACATCCGCCCGCCTTTCTGGGCCAGGAAAAGGCCCAGAAAGTGCCGGCTCATGGCATTGAGCTTCAGTCCGCTGTGCAACTGCGCCTCGACATAGGGCCGATAGGCGCGCAACAGGGTCTCGCGCTCGAGAGGGACCTTGCCATGCAGGGCGGCATCGATGCAATGCAGTTGGTAAGGATCATGGTACGCCAAGCGACCGAGCATGACCGAATCAACGTGCTGCAGGTGCTCCTGCACTTCCGCCAATGTTCGGATACCGCCATTGAGCGCGATGTGCAACTCAGGGCAGTCTTGCTTGAGGCGATACGCCCAGTCATATTTTAACGGTGGGATGTCGCGGTTTTCCTTGGGCGATAATCCCTTCAGCCAGGCATTGCGCGCATGCACGATGACACGCCGGCAGCCGGCGGCGGCTATCGCAGCGACAAACGCGGCGAATTTGGCGTATTCGTCATCGTCATCGACGCCGAGCCGGCACTTCACCGTCACGGGCTTGTCGGTTGCCGCGATCATCGCCGCCACGCAGTCCGCCACGCGTTGCGGTTCGCGCATCAGGCAGGCACCGAATTTTCCGCTTTGCACGCGGTCACTGGGGCAGCCGCAATTGAGATTGATCTCATCAAAGCCCGCCGCGGCAACGATGGCGGTAGCACGCGCCAGGGCTTCGGGTTCACTGCCGCCCAGCTGCAGCGCAACCGGATGCTGGGTCGCATCCTTGGCCAGCAGCTTTTCGCGCGGACCATGCAGAATCGCATTGGCATGCACCATTTCGGTATACAGCAGCGCATCCGGCGCCAGGATGCGGTGAAAGGCACGGCAATGGGTATCCGTCCAGTCGATCATCGGCGCGACGGAGAGCGCACCGACAGAGCCGGCGCCGCGGCTGCCGGTCATTGCCCTTGCGTGGCGCAAATTTCGCGGAGGATTTTTTCGCCCAGCGTACCGGCCTGCACCGGCTGCTGCGTTGAATTGCGCCCGATGAACTGACTGAGCGCGGTGCCTTGCGCATAGTGCTCGGGGAAATTGCTTCCGCCCAGCTGCACGATGGTGCGCTTGCTGCAATCCACCGCGTACAGAGTCGAAACGCTGGCGACACCGTCCCGCGGGCGGTTGTAATTGGTCAGCACATACGCGCTCGGGTTTCCCTGACGGATCTTGACCGAATCCATGTCAATGAAATACTCGGCACGGTCGGCGACCACCTTGGACAGCGGCTGCCAATCCGCGGCATGCGCACGGACTGCGCCAAGACTCAGCACTGCACTCAAAATCAGGAAAAACCGTTTCATATCCTTGGCATCATTCTTAACCCACACATACAGAATAATATGGGCGCGCTTAACGCCAATTCAAGAACAGCGGGCAATTCGCCCCGGCAGCGGCCCGTTACAGGCTATTTTCCGTCGCCGGCCCAGACCAGGAAGCGCGGCAGCATATGCCGCCAGGCGGTCTGGTTGTGCTTTTCGCCGGCGTAGACCCGAAGCACGTAAGGGATGCGGCGCTGCTTCAGGCCACGTCTGCCCTGCCAGCCGTTGACCCAGTCCTGCACATCGTCCAACGCATCATTGACACCGTCGCCGTCACGGTCATCCTGGTCCTCCTGATCACCAATGGCGATGTAAATGCGCAGATTTTTCGGGACTTGCGCGCGTTGCTGGACCAGATTCTGGATCCAGCGTGTCTGCTGCGCCTTGAGCGGGGTGCGGGAATCGGTGCCTAACCACAATGACGGTGAAAACATGCCGATCTTATGGAACAGCTCGGGATACTGCCAGCCGAGATTGAACGCTGCCACCGCGCCCAGCGACCAACCCAGGCTCATGCGGCCCTCCGCGTCCTTGCGCGTCGCGTAATGCGCATCAACGAAAGGCACCAGTTCCCTACTCACCCATTCGCTGTAGTCGCAGGCACGTTTGCCGACCGGGCCATACTTGGTATTGGCGACCAGATTGCGCCGGCTGCCGCGGTCACACAATCCGTAGATCCCCATCCGGTCCGGCAGCATGTGAATCCCGACTACGATCATCGGTTCGCTGAGCTGCAAATTGCTCAGCGCATTCAGCGTGGCCTCGACCTGCACTTCCTTGGCGTCTTGTCCATCGTGCATGTACAGCACCGGATAATGCCGCGACTTGTCGTAATTTGCCGGAAGGTAGATGTCGACCGGAAATTTTTCGCCGGGGAATGCCGTCGCCGGCAGCTGCAGTGATTCGACTTTGACCTGGGCCCCGGCAAGCGGGGAGAAAAGCATCAATGCCAGCAAGAGGTAATTTTTCATAGGATTGTTTTCAGCACGCGATCAGCCAGTTGATCCGCATCAGCGTCCAAGGTAACCAGAACCAGGTCGGCACGCAACGGGGCTTCATAAGGCGCGTCGATGCCGGTGAAATTGCTGATTTCGCCGCGCATGGCCTTGGCGTACAGGCCTTTGGTGTCACGCCGCATGACTTCGGCCAGCGGCGTGTCGACGAAAACCTCGGTAAAGCGTTCGCTGCCGATGATTTCGCGCGCCATCTGACGCTCCGCGGCATACGGCGAAATGGCACTGACGATGACGATCAGGCCGGCATCGCACATCAGCTTCGCTACCTCGGCAATGCGGCGGATGTTTTCGACGCGATCCGCCTGGCTGAAGCCAAGATCGCGGTTGAGTCCATGCCGGACATTGTCGCCATCCAGGATGAAACAGTGACGTTGATGCGCATGCAATTTCTGTTCCAGCAGGTCCGCGATGGTGGATTTTCCGGCGCCGCTGAGACCGGTGAACCAGATCACGCCCGGACGCTGCCCCAGACTCTGGGCGCGCAACTGCGGCGTCAGCTGCAGCGCCTGCCAGTGAATGTTGCTGGCGCGGCGCAAGGCAAACTGGATCATTCCGGCTGCGACGGTCTGGTTACTCTGGCGGTCGATCAGAATGAAGCCACCCAGATCACGGCTCTGCGCATACGGAGCGAATGCAATCATCTGATCCAGGGAAATGTTGCACACCCCGATCTCGTTCAGTGCCAGTGCGGATGCCGCCAATTCGGCCTGCGTGTTGACGTCGATCTTGTGTTTGATCAACGTGATGCTCGCCTTGCAGCGCCGGGTGCCGATCTGCAGCCAATACGAACGGCCGGCAAGCAGCGGCTTTTCCTGCAGCACAATCAGATGCGCAGCAAACTGATCGGCAATCTCCAGAGGCGCCGCGGCATTTACGATGACGTCACCGCGGCTGATGTCCAGCTCCCGATCCAAAGTCAGCGTGACCGATTGCCTGGCAGCCGCGCACTCGAGTTTTTGCGCGCCGAGAATGATCTGCTCAATATGGGCCGAAGTTCCCGACGGCTGCACCTGAATGGCGTCGCCGACGCGCAGTTGGCCCTGCACCAATTGTCCCTGATAGCCGCGAAAATCCTGGTGCGGGCGGATTACGGCCTGGACCGGGAAACGCGCACTGCCCACTTCGCTATCCATTGCCGGAACCGACTGCAGGGCCTGCAGTAAATCCGGGCCCTGATACCACGGCATGTTCGTGCTGGGGCTGGTCAGTCCGTCGCCATGCAGCCCGGAAGTCGGAATCAGCGTCAACGCGCCGAATTGCATCTGTTCCGCCATGGCCTGCAGTTCGCCGGACAATGCGGCAAAGTGCGGCTGGGCATAGTCGACACGGTCCATTTTGTTGATCGCGACGATAAGATGCCTCACGCCCAGCAACTTAAGGATAAAGACATGGCGCCGGGTCTGCTCGCGTACGCCTTTGCGTGCATCCACCAGCAACACGCCCGCCTGCGCCTGCGAGGCGCCAGTCACCATGTTGCGCGTGTACTGCTCGTGACCCGGGCAGTCCGCAATCAGAAAATGGCGCTGCGGGGTCTGTAAATGCCGGTATGCCACGTCGATCGTAATGCCTTGCTCGCGCTCGGCGCGCAAACCGTCAAACAGCAATGCAAAATCGATTTGACCCTGGGCATCGCGCGCACTGTCCAGTTGGTCCCGCGGCACGTTGCCGGTCAAGAACAGCAGATGCCCCATCAAGGTACTCTTGCCGTCGTCGACGCTGCCGCAGGTTACGACGTTCAGGCTGTCCTGCGCCCGCATCTGCGCCATCCATTGCTCAAAAGCCAAGGCCATCAGAAATACCCCTCGATCTTTTTGGCTTCCATCGACGCTGCCCCCTCACCGTCGATCAGGCGTCCCTGCCGCTCGGAAAATTCGGCATTGCGCATTTCGTCGATGATCTGGGTGAGCGTGCCGGCATCCGATTCAATGGCACCGGTCAGCGGATAGCAGCCCAAGGTACGAAAACGGACGCGGCGGCGTTCGGTCATTTCGCCATGGTGCAGCGGTAACCGTTCGTCATCGCGCAGGATCCAGGTTCCGGCACGGCGAATCACTGGCCGCTCCCTGGCAAAGTACAGATCAGGCACCGGAATGTTTTCGGCATGGATGTACATCCAGACGTCCAGCTCGGTCCAGTTGCTGATAGGGAATACCCGGACCGATTCGCCTTCGAAGATCAGTGGATTGTACAGATTCCAAAGTTCGGGCCGCTGCGCCTTGGGATCCCAACGATGACCGGCACTGCGGAACGAGAAAATGCGCTCCTTGGCGCGTGACTTTTCTTCGTCACGCCGCGCACCGCCGATTGCGGCGTCAACCCGATAAAGATCCAGTGCCTGCCTTAGGGCCTGTGTTTTCATGATGTCGGTGTATTCGGCGGCGGCATGCGTCACCGGACTGATCTGCGCCGGGTTCGTGTAGACCTTCAGATCGAGGCCAGTTTCCGCCGCGCGGCGGTCACGGAATGCGATCATCTCGCGGAACTTCCAGCCGGTATCAATGTGCAGCAGGCCAATCGGCGACGGCGACGGCGCGAACGCCTTTTGCAGCAAATGCATCAGCACCGAGCTGTCCTTGCCGATTGAATACAGCAGAACCGGGCGCTGGAAATTCGCGGCAACCTCGCGAATGATCGCGATGCTTTGCGCTTCCAGGTCCTGCAGGTGTTGCGAGAGACTCAAATACGGGCTCCAATCTCATTTTGAAGCCTAGTTTAGCCCAGAACCCGGTTGCCTAAGATATAACATAAGAGTCAGCCTGAACTTTTCCGAGCACACCAATGAGCATTTACGACAACATCCTCGACACCGTCGGCAATACGCCGATCGTCAAACTCCACCGTCTCGCCCCTGCGGGCATTGAGCTGTACGTCAAGGTGGAATCCTTCAATCCCGGCGGCTCGGTCAAGGACCGTCTGGCGCTCGCCATCATTCTGGATGCGGAGCGGCGCGGCACCCTGAAACCCCGACAGACCATCGTCGAAGCGACCTCCGGCAATACGGGAGTCGCGCTGGCGATGGTCGCGGCGGCACGCGGCTACCCGTTCGTTGCCGTCATGAGCGAAACCTTTTCGGTCGAGCGTCGCAAACTGATGCGTGCCTATGGCGCCAAAGTCATCCTGACCCCGGCTGCCGAACGCGGTTCGGGCATGGTGCGCAAAGCCCGCGAACTCGCGCAGAAGCACGGTTGGTTTCTTGCCGATCAATTCCGCAACCCCGCCAACCCTGCTTACCACCGCAACACGACGGCCGCGGAAATTCTGCGTGACTTCGCCGGCGCACGGCTGGATTATTTCGTCACCGGCTGGGGCACCGGCGGCACTTTGACTGGCGTCGGGCAAATGCTGCAGCTTGCCCGGCCGGAGGTGCAGGTAATTGCCGCCGAACCTGCCGTCGCGTCCTTGCTTAACGGCAAGGAGTGGTCACCGCACAAAATCCAGGGCTGGACTCCGGATTTTGTTCCGGAAGTCCTGGACCGCAATGTCGCCAGGGAAGTCCTTGCCATCGATGATGCCACCGCGATCGCCACTGCACGCGATCTCGCCGCCAAGGAAGGCATCTTCGTCGGAATTTCCTCCGGCGCCACCCTGGCCGCCGCACTGCAAGTCGCAAGCAAGGCCGGCAAAGGCGACGTCATTCTGGCGATGCTGCCAGATACCGGTGAGCGTTATCTGAGCACGGTGCTGTTCGAAGGCGTCAACGAAGGCTCTGACGACGAGTGGCTGGCAAGCCTCGACTAGGGTATTTTCAGCTTAAATGAACACAAATCAGACTGGCGCGAGCGGAGAAAATCCGCGGTTTGCGCGGCCAGGAAGTCCGACCCCATCATCAGGCGCGCTCGCGGCGAAATCCGGAGATGACGCAGCGAGGACAGACGAGAATTTCTCCCGCGCCTCAGCCGATCCGGTCTTCCGAGCGCTCGATGACCGGCGCCAGCAGGGCGTCAACGGCCTGCATCGTTGCCGCATCGAGCTTCACGCCACTGGCCTTGACGTTTTCGGAAACCTGCTCCGGCCGCGAGGCGCCGACGATGGCGCTGGCGACGTTGGGATTCTGCAACACCCAGGCGATTGCAAGTCCGGCACTGCTCAAGCCACAGTTTTTGGCGATTGCGCCCAGTTCCTGTACGCGTTCCAGCACTTCCTCACGCATGAAACCCTGCATGTATTGCCCGCTCTCGTCGCCGGAGGCACGCGAGCCGCTGGGCGCCGGCATGCCTGGCTTATATTTTCCGCTCAGCACACCCTGTGCCATCGGTGACCAGACAATCTGGCTGATGCCCAGTTCTTCGCAGGCAGGAATGACGCCAGGCTCAATGACACGCCACAGCATGTTGTACTGCGGTTGCGAACTGATCAGCTGAATGTTCAATTCCTTGGCCAGTGCGTGGCCTTGGCGAATCTGCGCCGCCGACCATTCCGATACGCCAATGTACAGCGCTTTGCCGGCGCGCACGATATCGGCAAATGCCTGCATGGTTTCCTCAAGCGGCACGCTCGCGTCGAAACGGTGCGCCTGATAGAGATCGACGTACTCCATCTGCAGGCGCTGCAGCGACAAGTCGATGCTTTCCAGAATATGCTTACGGCTAAGGCCCTTGTCATTCAGGCCCGGGCCGGTAGGCCAGAATACCTTGGTGAAAACCTCCAGGCCTTCGCGGCGCTGCCCTTTCAGTGCTTTCCCGAGCACGGTTTCGGCACGGCCCTCGGCATAGACGTCGGCAGTATCAAAAGTCGTGATGCCGGCCTCCAATGCGGCGCGCACGCAACGCTCCGCAGTGTCCTGTTCAATCTGCGAGCCATGCGTAATCCAGTTGCCGTAACTGATCTCGCTGATCCACAGGCCACTGTTGCCCAGACGACGGTATTCCATGCTGTTCTCCAACAAAAATTCCCATCCATTATCGGGCAGATCGGAAAAAAAAGCCGTGCACTGGGCACGGCTTTTTGAATCGACCGGTTAGCGGGAACCGGGTTTATCGACTGTTAATGGCCGCGGCCATGCTTGCCATGATCCCAGTCACGGCCATGGTCGTCGTCACGGCCATGATCGCGGTCATTGCGGTCGCCGCGGTAATAGTAGTTGTTACGCACGACGGTGCGCTTCTTCATCTGACCGGGGGCACGGCCATAATAGCCATAGGCATTGCCGCGTGGCGGGCCCTTGCGGTAGTACTCGCGGTGACCGTTGCGCACGACGTAATAGACGCGGTCTTCAGGACGGTACGAGCCATAACGGTAGTAAGGGACACCGCTGCGATAGACGATGTCATGCACATCGACGATCACACGTGCGATATCGACCACGCTCTGCGCCTTGGCAGGAGTCGGGGTGAAGCCGGCAGCGGCAATGCCAAGTGCAAGCACACCGGCGGTCAAACTTGTCTTGAGTAAATTCATGATTGATCTCCTTCATGGGTGCCGGATTCGGAACCTCAGGAGTAACGATGCGCCTATTCGCATGAACGCAATCGTAACTTTGGCGCACTTAGCAAACTGGGTGCTGAATGGCGGAAATCCGCTTCAGGCGCGCGAGGCCAGCAGCAGTTCCTCGATCATCTGCGGAATCTGCGTCGCCCCCTGTGCCTTGCGATAACGCGAAGTCAGGCCTTCGGGCAAGGCATCGATGGTCTCCAGAATCCAGGTGCTGTGATACGGAACATGCACACCCCACCCGCCCAATTGCAGTACCGGCTCAATGTCGCTCTTCAGCGAATTTCCCACCATCAGGAATTCCGCGGGCTGGACCTGCAATTCGTCCAATACACGCCGATAAGTCGGTTGATCCTTCTCGGACACGATCTCGATGCGCCCGAAGCGATCCGCCAGGCCCGAAGCGCGCACCTTGGCTTCCTGATGGAAAAGATCACCCTTGGTGATCAATACCACTTCAAAGTCACGCGCCACCCGATCCACCGCCTCGACTACGTCCGACAGCAGTTCCACCGGATGCTGCAGCACCTCCTTGCCCAACTCGACGATGGCATGAATGTCGCGGCCGCTGATGCGCTGCTGCGACAATTCAATTGCCGATTCGATCATCGACAGCATCATGCCTTTGACGCCATAGCCGAAGACCCGCACATTGCGGCGCTCCACATCCAGCAAATGCTGCTGTACCGAAGTCTGCTGCAGGTCAATGTATTGCGCCAGGATCTGCTCGAAGCGCGCCTGCGCATCGTCAAAATAATCCTGGCTGCGCCACAGCGTGTCGTCGGCATCAAACCCAACTACCTTAATCATTTCAAAGCCTCATTGCCCGCATCGGATACAGTGGCCGCCCATCATCTCAGATTTCGACTGGGGCGCCGAGCTCCACCAGCTGCGTCGACGGAATGCGGAAGAAATCAGTCGCCGGCGCCGCATTGCGGTGCATGAAAGCGAACAGCTTGTCGCGCCAGATCGGCATGCCTTTATTGCGGCTCGCAACGATAGTCTCGCGGCTGGCGAAATAAGTGGTATCCATCGGATCAAAATGCAGTCCGCCGCTGCCGGCCGAACCCTTCAAAGCCGTCGGCACATCGGGGGTTTCCATGAAGCCGTAGCGAATGACGGCACGGTAGAAGTCGTTGCCGATGCTGTCAATCGTAAGCCGCTCACCATCGTTGAAAAAAGGAACGCCTTTGGTTTCCACCGTCAACAGGACGTTTCGCTCGTGCAGCATCTTGTTATGCTTCAGATTGTGCAGCAGTGCCTTGGGTACGAGGCCCTTCTGCGCGGTCAGGAACACGGCCGTGCCCTGCACGCGCGCCGGCGGCGACAGCATCAATCCGGGAATGAAGGTATCGAGATTAATGCCGTCCTTAATAATCTCCGTTTGCAGCAACTGCCGTCCGCGGCCCCAGGTGCGCAGCATGATGAACACCAGGATGCCGAGCAGAATCGGAAACCACGCACCGTCCATGAACTTGACTAGATTGGCGAACAGGAACGCCACATCCACCAGAATGAACAATGCCGCCAGCGGCCAGAACAGCGCCGCGGGCATCGCGGCGCGCTGGCGCGTGGCCACGATTAGAATAATGCTGGTAATCAGCATCGTCCCCGTCACGGATACACCGTATGCCGTAGCCAATGCCGTGGAGCTGCCAAAACCAACCACAGTGGCAATCGTGCCGATCATCAGCATCCAATTGATTGACGGTATGTAGATCTGGCCCATGGTCTCGCGCGAGGTATGCTTGATCGCCATGCGCGGCAAATAACCCAGCTGGATCGCCTGCCGCGCCGCGGAGTACCCGCCACTGATGACCGCCTGCGATGCAATGACGGTTGCGAGAGTGGACAGGATAATCATCGGGAACAGGGCCCATTGCGGAACGCCAATATAAAACGGATTGCTGACCGCCGCCGGATTTACCAACAGCAATGCACCCTGGCCAAGGTAATTCAGCGTCAGCGCCGGCAATACGAGAAAACTCCAGGCGTACTGGATCGGCCTGCGGCCAAAATGGCCCATATCCGCGTACAGCGCCTCGCCCCCGGTCACTGCCAGCACCACCGCGCCGAGGATGAAAATCCCATGCCAGCCGTGTTCGATGAAAAAACGCATACCCCACCATGGACTGAGAGCATGCAGCACCTGGACGTTGCCGGCAATGTTGTGGATGCCGATCGCCGCCAGCGCGCCGAACCACACGATAATGATGGGGCCAAACGCCTTGCCGACTATGTCGGTACCGAAGCGCTGGGTGGCGAACAGCACCAGCAGCACCGCGATGGTGATGGGCAGAACCCAGCTATGCAGCGTGGGCGCGGCGACCTCCAGACCCTCCGCCGCCGACAGCACGGAAATGGCGGGAGTCAGGACGCCGTCGCCGAAGAAAAGCGCCGCGCCGAACACGCCGAGGAGTCCGATAATGTAGGTGCTGCGCGATGCCTTCGGCAGCGTGCGCTGCGCCAGTGCCGTCAGTGCCATGATACCGCCCTCGCCTTCGTTGTCGGCCCGCATGATCACCGCGACGTATTTGACGGTAATGATCACCATCAGCGACCAGAACACCAGCGACAGAATGCCAAGTACGGTGGCATGATCCGGCGTCAAGCCGTAATGCGGCGTAAACGCTTCCTTGACCGTATACAACGGACTGGTGCCGATGTCACCGAACACGACACCGATCGCACCCAATATGAGCTTGCCGAATCCGGCGCCAGTGACATGCGAGGAGGATTCGCCAGCGGTAGCACTGGCATGTGGAGCACGCTTCAAAGATAGTCCATTATTGGCAGGAGTTCGACGAGAAACCGCTCCCTTCATCGCTGCCGCTAGTGCATATTGCAAGGGGCTTGCGAGCGGGCGGCTGACAAGCTAAGCATCATCTGCCGATCGCACTTTCATGTCAATACGCCAATTTGGGACAACTCGCGTTATTTTCAGTCAACCGGCCGGCGCAGCCCGAAGCTGCGCCAGATCAGGCCACCACGGCCGGCACTACTCCTGGAAATGCACCGGCGTGGTGGTGTCGACGGCGGCGCCGACCGCCAGCACCGACCAGTTGGTCAGGCGCACGCAGCCATGTGAAGCGCCCTTGGCGATCTTGCCCGGCTCCGGCGTGCCGTGAATGCCGTAATGTGGCTTGCTCAGTGCGATCCACATGATGCCAACCGGTGAATTCGGACCGGGATTGAGCACCGCAGTGCGCTGGGGCCCGCTTTTGTTTTCCCAGAACAGCTTGGAGTTGTAATGGTAGGTCGGGTTCAAATAAGTACCCTTGATTTCCCAGTCGCCGATCGGCAGCGGGTCATAACGGTCATCGCCCATGGTTACCGGAAACTGCGCGTACAGATTCCCCTGCGCATCGTAAAGCGACAAAGTGGCCTCCGATTTGTCGACGACTAGGCGCGAGGCCGGCGGTAACTTTTCGGTCGCAGCAACCGGTACGATGACGCGTTCGCCGGCCGTTTCAAAGGCCTTGGCCGGATTGAGCTTGGTCAGCAAAGCCGGGCTGACGTGAAAGCGCTCACCGAGCATCTCCAGGATGTTGCGGTAGCCCATCCTTTTCAGAGAGGCCTTGGCCAGCATGCTGCCCGGAATATTGTAGTAAGGCCCCTGGATGTCATCATCCGTCAGGCTGTAGTACTTGAAGACGCTCCCCGTATCACGGTTGAGGGCGCGCCAGGTCGCCGCGTCCAGACGGCCGGTAATGGGCAACTGATTGGCAATCTGAAAACCCCGCACCGCGCGGACCAGATTGGCGCCATCGGTTCCGTCAATTTCGCCCGGCGAAAAATAGGCACGGTCGAGCAGCACCTGTGCCCGCAGCAGGCCCGCAAAGCCGGTACGGGTACTGGCCCGGTTGGCCAAATCAAAAGTATTGCCCTTGGCCTTGGCCGCAGCGGCGACAGGCTCCGGCTTCGGCTTCTTCGCGGTCGGCGCCGGGGCCGGCTGCGCAACCGGCACGGGAGCCGGCACTGATTCTGGTGCCGGTTCCGGCGGCGGTACCGGCTGCTCCTGCTCTGTGCTGACCGGCGGGGTCTGCTGTTGCTGCGCAAATGCCGGTACTGCCGCAAGCAGCCATGCCGCCATGCACAATCTAAATGTCGTTTGTTTGCCGCTCATAAATGACTTCCACCCCGGTGAAAAATTTCTCGACCATAATTCATCGGTCAATCTAACATTTTTCGTTTGCGAACTGTGAAGAATGCCGGAATGCGTCGGCCGGGCGGCGTCAACTTTGTCACATTTATGTTCTATCCCTGCTTTGCTTGATATGCTTATGTCATTGCAAATCAGGAATCCAATTCTAATGACCGACAGCCCGCCAGACCGCCTTTCCAATGACCCACGCAGTCGCTTTTACGATGCCCAGGCATTGGAACGCGGCGTTGGGGTGCGGTTTAACGGACAGGAGCGCAATAACGTCGAAGAATACTGCGTTTCCGAGGGCTGGATCCGTACCGCGGTGGGCCGTGCCCTGGACCGCCGTGGCCAGGCCATGACGGTCAAGACCAAAGGTACGGTCGAACCGTATTACAAGCTGTAACTCCCCCACCCAAAAACAGGACTTAAAAATGGCAGGCGCATACGACCTCAAGAAAGCCAGCAATGGCGATTACTTTTTCAATCTCAAGGCCGGCAACGGCCAAATCATCCTGACCAGCCAGATGTACGACGCCAAATCCGGCGCGCAAAACGGCATTGCGTCAGTACAGGCAAACTGCGGCGACGATAGCCGCTACACGCGTGATGCCAATGACAAGGGGCAATTCTATTTCACGCTGAAGGCCGCCAATCACCAGGTCATCGGCCGCAGCCAGATGTATACCACCGACAGCGCCCGCGACAACGGCATCGAATCGGTCAAGACCAACGGCACTTCGACCACGGTCAACGAAGAATAAGCGGCAATCCACTGCAGCGTAAAACGCAGGGGCGAGGCGCCCACAAGCGCCCCGCCCCTTATTTTTTGGCGGCGTCAGCGACTCCTGCTGGACTGGCTATGCAGCGCGGAGAATAGCTAAGAATCAACCCCGCCAATTCAGCTACACGCAGCGATCAGGCGTAAAGCGGATTGCCTTTCGCCACGTCGATACCGAATACGCTGATTGCCTTGGCAACGTCCTTGGACGTCAGCTTGCCATCCTGTGCCAGTGCCGCAACAGCGGCGTGCGCGATGTAGTTGCGGTCCACCTCGAAATGGCGACGCAGATTCCAGCGCGTATCCGAGCGGCCGAATCCGTCCGTGCCAAGCACCACATAAGTGCCCGGCACGAACTCGCGGATCTGGTCGCTGTAAGTGCGGATGTAATCCGTCGCGACAACCGTCGGCGCGTCGAATTCCGACAGCACCTGCGTGACATACGGAACCCGGGGGGTTTCCAGCGGATGGAGGCGGTTGTGGCGGGTCACGTCATGACCTTCACGGGCCAGCTCATTGAAACTCGGCGCGGCAAACAGATCCGCCTTGATGCCGAACTCCTTGTCGAGCAATTCCGCCGCCGCGATCACTTCGCGGAAAATCGTTCCCGAACCGAGCAACTTCACGCGCAATGACTTCTTGTCCACGCCCTCGGCGGCCTTGAATTTGTACAGACCCTTGATGATGCCCTCCGCCGAGCCCTCCGGCATGGCCGGGTGGGCGTAGTTTTCGTTCATCAGCGTCATGTAATAAAACTCATCGCGCTGCTCCGTCAGCATTTGCTGCATACCATGCTGCAGGATGGTCACCACTTCATACGAGAACGTCGGGTCATAGGAGCGGCAGTTCGGGATCAAACCGGCCTGTACCAGACCATGCCCATCTTCATGCTGCAGGCCTTCGCCATTCAAGGTCGTGCGCCCGGCGGTACCGCCGAGCAGGAAACCGCGCGCGCGCATGTCGGCTGCCTGCCATGCACTGTCGCCAATGCGCTGGAAGCCAAACATCGAGTAATAAATGTAAAACGGCAGCATCTGCAGGTTGTTGGTCGAATACGAGGTCGCACAGGCCAGCCACGACGCAAATGCGCCCGCTTCGGTGATGCCCTCTTCGAGCACTTGCCCGGCCTGGTCTTCGCGGTAATACATCAGCTGATCGCGGTCGACCGGCTTGTACTTCTGTCCCTGCGGAGCGTAAATGCCGATCTGGCGGAACAGCCCTTCCATGCCGAAGGTCCGCGCTTCGTCGGCGACAATCGGCACCACGCGCTTGCCGACATTCGGATCGCGCAACACCACATTCAGTGCCTGCACGAATGCCATCGTGGTCGAAATTTCGCGCTCGCCGGTATCCTTGGTCAGACGCTCAAATGCGGCAAGCTCGGGGGTCGGCAACGATTCATCCGACTTGCGCCGGCGCGCCGGAATGAATCCGCTCAATGCACGGCGGCGCTCCATCAGGTATTCGAACTCCGGTGAGTTCTTGCCCGGATGGTAGAACGGCAGATTCTTGTCCTTGAGCTGATCGTCGGTGACCGGAATGTTGAAACGGTCGCGGAAGTACTTGACTTCGTCCTGATCCATTTTTTTGGTGTTATGCGTGGGATTGAGCGCTTCACCCGCACTGCCCATGCCATAACCCTTGACGGTCTTGGCCAGCACCACGGTCGGCATGCCCTGGGTCTGGGTGGCGGCGTGATAGGCCGCGTATACCTTTTGCGGATCATGGCCGCCACGGTTCAGGCGCCAGATGTCTTCATCGCTCATGTTGGCGACCAGCGCCGCGGTCTCCGGATATTTGCCGAAGAAATGCTCGCGCGTGTAGGCGCCGCCAAACGCCTTGCAGTTCTGATATTCGCCGTCGACGGTTTCCATCATCAGCTGGCGCAGCTTGCCGGTGGTATCGCGGGCCAGGAGCGGATCCCAGTACGAACCCCAGATGGTCTTGATTACGTTCCAGTCCGCGCCGCGGAATTGGCCTTCGAGCTGCTGGATGATCTTGCCGTTGCCGCGCACCGGGCCGTCGAGGCGCTGCAAGTTGCAGTTGATGACGAACACCAGATTGTCCAGGCCTTCGCGGCCGGCCACTGAAATGGCGCCGAGTGATTCCGGCTCATCGGTCTCGCCGTCGCCAAGGAAACACCAGACTTTGCGGTCGCTCTTGGGAATCAGGCCGCGGCCTTCGAGGTATTTCCAGTTACGCGCCTGATAGATCGCGGCGATCGGCCCGAGGCCCATCGACACGGTCGGCACCTGCCAGAAATCCGGCATCAGCCAGGGATGCGGATACGAACTGATGCCTTTGCCATCGACTTCCATGCGGAAATTGTCGATCTGCTCTTCGCTCAGCCGGCCCTCAAAAAACGCGCGCGAATAAATGCCCGGCGAACTGTGTCCCTGCACGCAGATGACGTCGCCTGGATGCTCCCCGTCGGGACCACGCCAGAAATGATTGAAACCGACGTCATATAAGGTCGCCGCGGAGGAGAACGAGGCAATGTGTCCGCCCAGCTCACCGGGCTTGCGGTTGGCACGCACTACCATCGCCATCGCATTCCAGCGGATGATCGAACGGATGCGATGCTCCATCGCCATGTCGCCGGGATTCTGCGCCTCAAGATGCGCCGGGATCGTATTGATGTATTCGGTGGTCGGGGAAAAAGGCAAATGCGCGCCGGCACGCCGCGTCACTTCAACTACACTTTCGAGCAACTGATGCGCGCGGTCCGCGCCATCGCGTTCAATCACTGCCTGTACGGATTCCACCCATTCCTGGGTTTCGCTCGGGTCTAAATCATGTTCCTGCATAGATGCCGCTTCTTCGTCTGACGTATATCTTCCAATTGTATAGCGTGGCGCGCCGGGACGTGAAATGTGCGTCCGGCACGCCGGCAAAAGCACGATGCCTTTCTCAGGAACGGAAACCTGATTTCATCGCCCTCACCGCCGGGATGTCAGCGGTTCGCGCGTTGCTTGCGGATCTGGGCGTCGACCGCCGCGATGGCCGTCATATTGACGATGCGCCGCGCCGTAGCCGCCGGGGTCAGGATGTGCGCTGGCTTGTCGAGACCCATCAGGATCGGACCGATTGCCACCCCATCCGTCATCACCCTGACCATGTTGTAGGTAATGTTCGCCGCATCCAGATTCGGCATTACGAACAAGTTGGCACGCCCTTTCAGGCCGTTGCGCGGCATGATGCGTTCGCGCAGAGCGCTGTCCCAGGCCGTATCGGCCATCATTTCGCCATCGACCTCCAGGCTCGGCATGCGCTCGCGCAGGATGCGGTAGGCGGCACGCATTTTTTCGGCCGAGGCGTCATTGTGCGAGCCGAAATTGCTGTGCGAGAGCAACGCTACCTTGGGCTCGATGCCGAACAGCTTCAGGCGATAGGTCGCCTGCAAGGTGGCGTCGGCGATCTGCTCGGCGCTGGGGTCAACCTGCACGTGCGTATCGAGGAAAAAATGCGTGCCTTTCTCGTTGACGACGCCGGTCAGCGCCGCCGTGCCCTTGACGCCCTTGTCGAAAGCGAACACGGTGCGCAGATATCCCAGCTTCTTGTGGAAACGGCCAACGACACCGGTCAGCACGGCATCGGCCTCCCCCCGCTCCACCATCAAGGCGGCGACCAGGGTCGGCGTGGAACGGATCAGTTTCTTGGCCGCTGATGGCGTCACGCCGCGTCGGTCGGTGAGGCTCAGGTATTGCTGCCAGTAATCGTGATAGCGCGGATCGTTGTCGATATCGGTCATCTCAAAATCTTCGCCGGCGCGCAGGCGCAGGCCGAGCTTCTTGATCCGCGCCTCGATGACTTCGGGCCGCCCGATCAGCACCGGCCGGGCGATGCCCTCATCGACCACGGTCTGCACCGCCTGCAGCACAATCGGCTCCTCGGACTCGGCGAAAGCAACCCGCTGCAGGTCGCTGCGTGCCTTGTCGAATACCGGCTTCATGAACAGTGCCGTGCGATGCACCGTCTGACTGAGCTTTTCGGCGTAGGCATCCAGGCTTTGCAGGGGACGCTTGGCGACACCGGAATCCATCGCCGCCTTGGCCACCGCCGGCGCCAGGCTGACCAGCAGACGCGGATCGAATGGACGCGGAATCAGATACTCGGCGCCGAACTTCGGCACTTCTCCGGCATAGGCACCACCAACGTCCGATGCCTCCATGCGCGCCAATTCGGCGATCGCATGCACACAGGCCAGCTTCATCTGTTCATTGATGATGGTCGCGCCGACATCCAGGGCACCCCGGAAAATGTATGGGAAGCACAGGGCATTGTTCACTTGATTCGGATAGTCCGAACGTCCGGTGGCGATGATCGCGTCGGGCCGCACGGCCTTGGCGTCTTCCGGCAGAATTTCCGGGTAGGGATTGGCCAACGCCAGGATGACCGGCTTATCGGCCATGGTCTTGACCATATCCGGGGTCAGAATGCCACCGGCCGACAGGCCGAGAAAAATATCCGAGCCTGCGACAATTTCGGCCAATGTGCGCTTGTCGGTTGCCGCGGCATAGCGCGCTTTGTCCGGGTCCAGATTCGGACGGCCGGCATAAATGACGCCTTCGCGGTCGAATGCGACGATGTTTTCTTTTTGGACGCCGAGGGCAACCAGCATGTCCAGGCACGCGATACCGGCGGCGCCGGCGCCGGTGGTGGCAACGCGGATGTCGCGGATATCCTTGCCGACCACATGCAATGCATTGAGCACCGCGGAACCGACGATGATCGCGGTGCCATGCTGATCGTCGTGAAATACCGGAATCGACATCCGTTCGCGCAGTTTGCGCTCAACGGTGAAGCACTCCGGCGCCTTGATGTCTTCCAGATTAATGCCGCCGAAAGTCGGCTCCAGCGAGGCGATGATGTCGACCAGCTTGTCGGGATCGCGCTCGTCCACTTCGATATCGAATACGTCGATGCCGGCAAACTTCTGGAACAGCACGCCCTTGCCTTCCATGACCGGCTTGCCGGCCAGGGCCCCGATGTCACCCAGGCCCAGCACCGCGGTGCCGTTGGAAATGACCGCGACCAGATTCCCGCGCGCGGTATATTCGCTGGCCATGTCGGGATTGGCGGCGATTTCTTCGCAGGCGTAGGCGACACCCGGAGAATAGGCCAGCGACAGATCGCGCTGGGTCACCATCGGTTTGGTGGCGACCACTTTGATTTTCCCTTTCGGCTCGAAGGCATGATAGGCCAAGGCGGCCTGCTTCAGATCGTCGACTTTATCCTGTTCATCGGACATATGCGCTGCTTTCTCTGGATTGGGTTCAATGCATTGATTCTAGCGCAATGCGCTGACAGAACCTACCGCCGCGAAGACTCAGGCATCGATCTCGCCGGCTACGGTTTGCGTCCCCGAGATCGCGTCCAGACGGATACGGTTGGCAAACAGCGAAAACGCCAGCATACCCGCCAGTCCGTTGGCGCGCTGTATCCACTCTGGCATGTAATGTGCCGGAGACAGCACCCCGCTCTCGAACAGAGGAACGAAGCGGCGCACGTCCTCAAGGGTCATCTTTCCGGCAAACAGCCAGCGGCACAGCTTCAGTTCCTGCTGCCGCAAGGCGACACGGAAAAAAGTATGCACATCCACCAGTCCGCGCAAATAGACGGTGTCCTTAGTGAAGGCATAGCCGCCGTCGGTCGGCACACCGCGGAAAACCCGCTGCGCACTGGCAAAACTCTCCTCGTCGCTCTGGCCCATCTGCTGGAAATACTGAAACACTTCGACAAAGTCAGCGCCATCCATCGCCCTGCTGACCGCTTCGATGCGCAGACTCAGCCGCTTCATGCGCCCAATGTCGATACTGCCGGTGATCTGCTCGGCAAACGTGGCCAAGCCTTCCTGGGTCGCGGTCACCCGTGGTGACGCCAGACCCAAGGACGGCAAAGCCGCCTGGGCGCGCCCGTTCAATGCCGTCAGGGAGTGCACGAAGGCCTCGTGCTGCAGCAACTGATGCTTGTCGTAATCGGTAAATTGCGCATTGCTGCGCAAGCGGATGCGGGTAGCTCCGGCAGCGGCCTTGGCCAGCATGTCCGGATCCAGAGTGACCTCAATGACCCGGCCATCGAAATAGTCGTCCAGTTCCTTCTGCAGTTGCAACTGCAAGGCCGTGGCCGAAATCACCACGGTCTCCGCCGGCGCCATCAATTCGTGATCCAGCTCTTCGGCGATATTGATGAAATGCTGGGCCGCTTCGCGCGTGCTCGGACCATGGCCGGGCAAGGCCTCCAGTGGCCCACCGTAGAGTTGCAAAGACAGATCCGTAACCTGGGACGTGCCGAGATTCTCCAGCAGTTGCGCGGCAAGGTTCCACGAGCAGGCGGATTCAATCAGGTATTGGCCGATCGGCGAGTCCGGATCGGCGAGTTTTTCGACCGCCTCCAGCTCCTTGCGGGTCTCGCTCAAATCCTGCTTGGCGTACTGCACCTGCGGATTGTAGTGGTGCCCCTGCGCAAAATGCGCAAAGGTTTCAGTCTGTATCGCAATCGGCCAACTGGCGCTTTCCAGAATGCGGATGTTGCGCGCAGCCCGGGTCATCCGGGCATCGAGTTCGGAGTGAAACTGCAAGTCTTTGGTCGATGAGGTCATATCTAGTCCGTCTCCCGCTTCTGCTTCAGGCGTTTGTTCAATGCCTTGCTGAGAATTTTGTCCTGCGCCTGCGTCGCCAGCCGGGCTTGCAGCGCATGGGCGGCACGGTCGATCTCTCCGCCCAGTTTCTGATAATGCGCCAGACGCTGAGGATCGAGAGTGCCTGCGGCAATCGCCGCGAGCACCGCACAGCAAGGCTCATTGCGATGCCGGCAATCACGGAATTTGCACTGCGCCGCGAGCGCCTCAATATCTTCGAAGCGATCGGCGATCGCTTCTTCGCCGGACGGCTTCAGCTCCCGCATGCCCGGCGTATCAATCAGGCAGGCGCCACCCGGCAGTGCCTGCAGACTGCGCACGGTTGTGGTGTGCTTGCCGCGCGAATCATGCTCGCGCACTGCATTGGTCTTGAGCCGCTCCTCACCGAGCAGCGTATTGCTCAGCGTCGACTTGCCCACGCCACTGGAACCGACGAATACCGCCGTCGTCCCCGGCATCAGCCAGCGCTTCAGTTGTGCAACCTGCTGCGGATCTTTGGCGCTGAGCGCGATCCATTCGATGCCTTGCTCATTGAGCTGCTCGCAGACAGCATCCCTCTGCGCCGCATCGACTTGCGCAATGTCGATCTTGGTGAAAACCACGACCGCACGAATCGTGCCCGGTATCAGCACCAGATAGCGCTCAAGCCGGCGCGAATTGAAATCCAGGTCCAGGCCGCAGACCACGAAGGCCACGTCAATGTTGGCGGCAATCAATTGCTGCCTGAAGTGCTCGCCCGCCGCCGCGCGTTTGATGACACTGTAACGCGGCAACAGCGCCAGGATCTGCGGCCGCGATCCGTCGAGCGAATCCAGCAATACCCAGTCGCCGACCGCTGCGCGCTGATCCGGCGGGAACTGCGGCTTTTGCCATTGCGGCAGGGAATCGACGGCGAATGGGGCCGTTTCAAGATCAGTTGCCACCAGATAGCCGCTGCGATGTTGCTCACAGACCCGGGCGGCCACCGCAGCGGGGAATTCCTGGAGAAGTTGCGACCATTGCGGATCGAGACGGACATCGTCGGCAGCGGGCCAACCGAGGGCTTGCAGATCTTGCGGCGGACGCGAACTCAAAATGGACGGAAAATAAGCGGCATTGCCCCATTCTAGCCTTATTTTCTGGTTTTAGAAGCGTTTTTAAGTTATTGTTTCAAAACTTATTTTTGACTGTTTTGCCGCCATGTCCACAGCTCCCGTCGCCGTCCGCTCCCGCCTCTCCGAGGTGCGCTACGAAATCCGCGGCGAGCTGGCGCGGCGCGCGCATGAACTGGAAGCGCAGGGCCGGTCATTGATCAAACTCAACATCGGCAATCCCGGGGCATTTGGTTTCCGCGCACCCGAGCATCTGCAGCAGGCGATCGCCGGCTCGATCGAAAAGACCGACCCTTACACCCATCAAAAAGGCCTGCCGGCGGCGCGCGAAGCGATCGCCGCGTTTCATCGCGACGTGCGCAAGACGCCCGATGTCGATCCGGCGCATGTCTTTGTCGGCAATGGCGTCAGCGAACTGATCGACATCAGCCTGCGTGCGTTGCTCAATCCAGGCGATGAAGTGCTGTTGCCATCGCCGGACTACCCACTGTGGTCGGCCTCGACGATTCTCAACGACGGCCGCCCGGTGTATTACTCATGCCAGCCCGAAAACCATTTTCTGCCCGATCCGGAACAGATTGAGCAGTTGGTTTCATCGCGGACGCGTGCCATTGTGCTGATCAATCCGAACAATCCGACCGGCGCCAGCTATCCGCGCGAGATCCTCGAAAAAATCGTCGCCATCGCCCGTCGCCATAGCCTGATGCTGATGGCGGATGAGATTTACGACAGCATTCTTTACGACGGCAATACATTCCAGCCGCTCGCGCCCCTGGCCGGGGATGTCCCTTGCCTGTCCTTCGGCGGTTTGTCCAAGGTGCACCGCGCCTGCGGCTGGCGCATTGGCTGGGCGGTGCTCTCCGGCGCGCGTCCGCGCATCGAAGATTATGCACGCGCCTACGATTTGCTGTGCGCCTTGCGCCTGTGCGCCAACGTTCCTGGTCAGTTTGCGATTGAAGCCGCGTTGAACGGTACCGATACCATTTCCGCGCTATGCCAGCCGGAAGGGCGCCTGTATGAGGCGCGCAAGGCGGTGATCCAGTCGGTGGCCAATTCGCCGCATTTGCAGCTGGAATCCCCGGCCGCCGCACTGTATGCATTCCCGGCCGTCGTCGGCGCCGCCGCGATTGGCTTTGACGACCATCAATTTGCATTGGAATTGCTCGAAAAGGAGTCGGTGCTGGTCGTGCCCGGTACCAGTTTCAATGTGCCGTACCGCAATCATTTCCGCATTACGCTGCTGCCGCCACTGGAACAAATCCACGACGTGTTCGCACGCATTGACCGTGTACTGGACCGCTGCGCGCAGCAAAATGGCGGCAATCCGGCGCAATCTGCCGTCGCCTGAGCGCGCCTTAATGAGCCGCGAAACCCCTCTGGACTATCTGGCGCTTGGCGACAGCTACACCATCGGCGAAGGCGTCGCCGGCGAAGAGCGCTGGACGACTCAGCTGAGCCTGTTGCTGCGCGAACACGGCGTAGGCATTGCCTATCCGCGCACGATCGCAACGACCGGCTGGACTTGCGATGAATTACTGGCAGGGATCATGGCCGCCGTTCCGCCCCCCGGCACTTATGACTTTGCTTCGGTACTGATCGGCGTGAACGATCAGTACCGCGGGCATACGGTGGATTTTTTTGCGCAGCGCTTCGCCGCCGTCATCGACAAGGCGCTGTCCTTTGTTGGCGGCGATCGCAGCCGGGTACTGGTCCTGGGCATCCCGGACTGGGGCGTAACCCCATTTGCAAAGCAGGATCCGCGCGGAGCGGCAGCCATCGCCGCCGAGCTGGACGCCTACAATGCGGCGATCGCCGCGTATTGCGCTACGCATTCCATTGCCTTTGTCGATCCTGCCGCGGTCTCGCGCGCACTGTGCGCCAATCCTGCGAACCTCACCGCCGACGGCCTGCATCCTGGCGCCGCGATCTACCGTGCCTGGGCCGAAATGGCGGTGCCGGTAGCCCTGGATTTGCTGCGTCGGCATTGAAGTGCGCACGGTTTAACCCCATTTATCCGATAACTACCTGACTGGAATTTTTATGTCTCTGGACTCCGCTACCCGCTCCCGCATCGAAGCTCTGCTCGCCGACCATCGCGTGCTGCTGTTCATGAAGGGCGAACCGAATGCGCCGCAATGCGGATTTTCGGCCAAGGCCATTGGTGCTCTGCGTGCAACCGGGACCGACTTCGGTCATGTCGACGTACTGCAGGATCCCGAAATCCGCGAAGGCATCAAGGTCTTTTCCGACTGGCCAACGATTCCGCAGTTGTACATCGACGGCGAACTGGTCGGCGGCAGCGACATCATCGAGCAGATGCTCAACTCAGGCGAGCTGTTCAGTGCGCTGGGTCTGGCACCGCCGGACCGCACGCCACCGCAAATCGAAATCACCGAAGCCGCTGCGCAAGTGATCCGCGAATCTCTGGGCAGTGCCGGCGAAGGCTATGCGCTGCAAATCGCCATTGATCCCGGATATCAGTCGCGTATGCAACTGGCGCCAGTGGATGCCAATGCCATCGCGGTGACATCGTCCGGTATCCGCACGCAATTCGATCTGGCCAGCGCCGGGCGCGCCAAGGGCTTGCGCATCGATTGGGTCGATGACGAGCGTGGCCGCGGCCTGGTGATCGACAATCCGAACGCGCCGGCGCCGGTGCGCACGATCAGCGTCAGCGAGGCCGCAAATGGCGCATGGAAAATTGTCGACGTCCGTCCGTCCGAAGAACGCGCCCTGGCGGCCATCAACGTGCCGTTCCTGACGCTCGACGAAGGCACGGCAACCGTGGAGACCCTCCCCAAGGACACGGCACTTGCGTTTCTGTGCCATAGCGGCGGCCGCTCGCAGCAGGCCGCGGAGTATTTCCGCGGTCTGGGTTTCAGCAACGTCGCCAATATCGCCGGCGGCATCGCAGCATGGGCCGACGAAGTGGATGGCAACGTCAGCAAGTACTGAGCCCTCAGCGAATCTTAGACTGGCGCGAGCGGAGAAAATCCGCGGCCTCCGCCGCCAGGAAGCCCAACCCCATCATCAGGCGCGTTAGCGAGATCATGAGAAAACTCAGGTAAAAGTGCACTTTTACCTGAGTTGACGAATGAGATCGCGGTTTGCGCGCAGCGCAAACCGCCTGATGATGACTAGGACCTATCTCCCCCTCCATTATGGCCGCGACGCCGGTATTGCGCATGGAATGTGCGAAAGAGGCCGAAGCCTGTACTGAATGTACTGGCAAGGCCGATGACAATACAGTCCGTGCGCAATACCGCGTCCCGTTAGGGTTTGCGCCAAAACCGGTACTCACTGCAGTGCACTCCTTGGTTCGTAGCATCTTACTACGACCTGCGTCGTGCACCTTGTTCGCCTCCGGTTTTGGCGGCAAACGCGGCTCATAATGGAGGGGGAGATAGATCCTGGATAAGGCAGCGAGGACAGACGCGGATTTTCTGCCGCTACGCTGCCAGTCAATAGGCAGATGTCATTTGAAAATGCTCTAATTCACCGAGCAAGTCACCGTAAAGGTCACGCTGCCACCGGCAGGCAGCGTTGGAATCGCCACACCGCCAGTGAGCAAGCCACCCGGTGAAGCCGGCGCCACGGCACCGCCCGATGCGGTAGCCGAAGACGTAGCGCAGTTCGACAGCCCTCCCAATGGTGTATCCGAGACTACAGAGCCATTCGCGGAAGCCGGCCCGTTGTTAGTTGCGATGATGGTGTATGTCGTTGTCGTTCCGGATTTGAGCGTATCGGCAGTTTGGTCAAGGTTGCCATTCACGCCCGGCGTATTGGTCTTGGTAATGGTCAGGTCGGCCTTCGGTCGTGCGGTATTGACCAAAGTGCAGGTGATGTCATCACCGGCCACCGGCGTCACGCTGAAACTGATGCCGCTGCCGCTTGATGTCTGCCCGCCCGCCAGTGCGTTCGTGCAATTGTACGTTGTGATGTAGTTCGCCAGATTTGCGCCTGCAGCAGCCGTTTCTGACAAGGCATAGGCACTGCCGATGGTCGCCGGGTTCATCGTTACCGTACCGGTCGCAGTGCTACCGCTGCCACTGGTAGTTACTGGAGCCGGTGCTCCGGCGCCGACAATGCTGAGAGTGAACTGATCGCTCGTGTTAAAGCGACCGCCAGGCAGCGATTTTTGCAGGCGGACAATGGGTTGCTTGGTATTGACGAAGGTACAGGTCCAGGTGGAATTGTTCACCATACTCGTCGAGGGAATGGTGATTGCCGTGGTACCGCCGTTGATGGCCGTCTGGCCTCCGGTGCTGTCGCTACACGAACTGGTGGTGGTGTAGCCTGCAACTACCGTTTCGGTAATCGTTGCCGCGGTGCCGGCGGTACCGACGTTCAACTGCGGCGAGGTGACCGTCGTACCTGACGTGACCGTCGTGATTGCGGCACTGGTGTTGCTCAGCCCACCCAGCGTGTAATTGAAAACGCCTACGCCCCCGACCGACTGTTTGGCGACTTTTATAGTAGGCCGCGACGGGTCAGTGTCTGCCGCAGTGTTGTTGAGAGAGTTGTTATCAATTACCGTATTTGGAATGACGACAGCCGTGTTATTGACCAGATTACCGGTGTACGTGGTCGGCACCGTCAGCGTTACCTGGATCGTAACCGAACCGCCACCGGTCGATGACGAGTACGGCAGATCGATACCGCTTAGGTTTAACGTGCCCGTCGAAGTCGAGCCACTGGCCGCACCGCAAACGCCGCCATTGGTCCCCGTGCACGTCCAGGTCGCGGACGCAATGCCCGTGGGCAAGGTGTCCATCAGTCCGAGGTTCTGTCCACCGAACGGCCCGGCGTTGCTAACCACGATCGTGTAAGTGCGGGTTTCGCCGGGTGCATACGTATCGGTCGTCAGATCGTTAACGCCGGAGGCGAACGTATTGGTCTTGGTCACACCAATGTCAGCACCAAAGGCCAAATTGGCAGTGGGACAGTGAAAACCGTCATTGAAGCTCGCTGTCGGCGAGCTTGATATCAGCGTCGCGGCGCCCGTGGTCAGATCGTACTGGTAGAAGCCACCCGTATTGGACGCACCGAATAAGCCGTTGGGCGCACCGAACAACGCGCCGATTGTCGCGGAGACGCCGGTGGGACCAATCAGTGTCGGGGTCACGGTTCCGGTGGCGGTTGGCGATATCCTGTAAAGATTGTCGTTGAAGACGTAATAGAAAAAGCCATTGACATAAGCAAAATCGGTGATGTTCGGGGAGCCGCTGACAGTCAAGACCGGAACCGCGGTGGGAGTGGCTGATGTCACATCGATCCGGTAGAGGACGCCCAGCCGATAGACGTAGAACATATTATCGAGAGTCGCGGTGAACGAGCCCGCCAGTGAGCCGCCACCCAGGCCACTCACGGTAGTCGGTCCGGACACAATCTGGCCGTTCAGGGGGTTGATCTTGACGAGTTGGCCGGATGTGCTGCGGATGGCGTAGATGTAGCCATCCACCGGGTTGAAGTCGCCGCCGTTATAATTGACTGTCGCTGTGCCAACCAGATTGTAGGTGAACGGATTGGTCGCGGTGTTGATGGAATACAAACCGGAATTGGTTGTGTTGTCAGGCGCAATCACCTGCCACAAGCTCGAATCGCAGGTCGCCTGCGCTTGGGCCCGGCCCGGCATGCCCAAAGCAAATACGGTCAGACCCATCAAGACGAAAAGGTGCAAAAACACACGTCTGGCAAAATTCAGGGTCGAGGTCTCCGCCGGGTTCCCGTCCTTGGATAAGCGCTTCATCCATTTCCATGTGCGATTCTCTACCCCAGTTTGACCAGCTTCGGATCTGCAGCCATTTTATCCGAACCACTTGACCACTATTTTTTGCATTACATCATACCTAATCAATTAAAATGTGATGAAGTACAAAATTCTTTATAAAAATTGCCTTCTCATAGGCACAATCGATAAAGTTGGTCATTCGAAGTCAGTTTCATTTATTCTTTGTTCATATATATTTCATGAATACAGCGCCGACAGGCCTTTATCGTGGCGGGATCATGGTTATGACGGAAAATTGCGTTGATCAGGAATGAACTGGCAGTCCCACCACCTGCGGCATAGATCGGCGGCATGTGTACAGCTCAAACTGCTGCGACTGCCCGCATTGTCTGTAGCGCCTTGCTCATTGCCGTGCTTTTTGCGCTGTCGCGGAAGATGGCAAGCGTATGGTATTCATTGATGTCGCCGAATCGACGCCAAGCAACGAAGTCGCCATTCTGATTTTCAATCAACTGCCGCCGCTGCGAGAGCCGAATACCCATTAGCCTCAAGCACCCCAGGCTAACCCCATTTGCAATAAAAAGCCCCCTGCACTTCCGTGCAGGAGGCCTTGAAATATCAAGGAGTGAGAACTTAGTTCTCACTCCTCGGCACCGCGAGCGTTCCGCGGCCTTACTTCTTTTCCGCGTCGCCGATCACCTTCTCGACCGAACCGGTCGTGATCGGGTGATAGCTGGGCTTGGCCTTGGCGAAAATCTCTTTCGCCAGCGCCAGGCCTTCCGGCGTTTTGACCAGCTCGTTGTAAATCGGCATGATCAGCTTGCGGCGGCCCACGCGTGCCGTGAACTTGGCCAGTTCGTCATTGGCGGCGGTGTAGCCACTGCGCACCGCCAGCGGATACCAGCGCATCGCAATTTCGCCGTTCGCGGTACCCGTGAAGTGATAAGCCTGATCCAGCTTGCCCATCTGCTCGGCGCTCAGCTTTTCCGGCATGCCTTCAAGGAAATGTGTCCATTCCTGCGTAATCCATTTGTCAGTGGCGGCCTTGGCCGGCAAAGTGCCATCGGCGAGGAAAGCCTTGCCCGCGGCTTCGACCGCTTCGAATCGCGGCGAAGTGGTTTGCGGCGCGTCGGCCGGAATGCCGGGCTCGTAAACCCATGCATTGACCTCGTCCATCGTCACCTTGCCGGGATACTTGTCGATCAGGTTGGCCTTCATGTATTCCAGCATTTGCGCAGTCGAAATCGACTGGAACGCGAAATGGTCGAAGTAGCCTTTCAGGTAATTGTCAAAGGTCTGGCGGCCAAAGCGTTGCTCCAGGAACTGCAGGAACCAGGCACCCTTGGTGTATACCGCCGCGCTCGAACTGCCGTCCGGATCGGGCAAGTCGCCGGCCTTGATCGCAAGGCGCTGCAGCTTGGGATCCACTTTCTTGAATTCCGCGGCCAGATCCTGGCGGTCGATGATGTTTTCCATGTCCTTCATCTCGACGCCATACAGGTCTTCGGTGATGCGGCTTTGCACGTAGGTCGTAAAGCCCTCGTTGAGCCATGCATCCTTGGCCGATGAGAAGGTCACCAGATTGCCGGACCAGCTATGCGCCAGTTCGTGCGCGACCAGCGACACCAGCGACTTGTCGCCGACGATCACGGTCGGCGTGGCAAAGGTCACGCGCGGATTCTCCATGCCGCCATAGGGGAACGACGGCGGCAGCACCAGGATGTCATAACGGGTCCAGCGATAGGGACCGTACAGCTTCTCGGCGGTCTTCATCATTTTTTCGGTGTCCTCGAATTCCTTGGCGGCCTTGTCAGCCATCGCCGGCTCAGCCCACACGCCCGAGCGCTCGCTGACCGGACGGTACACCAGATCGCCGGCGGCAATCGCCAGCAGATACGACGGAATCGGATTGTCCATTTTGAAGCTGTAGTCGCCGTCGCGCACCGCCTTGGGATCGTTGTCGGCGCTCATCAGCACCATCATGTCCTTCGGCGCGGTCACGTGCGCGCTATAGGTGAAGCGCACGCTCGGCGTGTCCTGCAGCGGCACCCACGAACGCGCATGGATCTGCTGTGACTGCGAGAACATGAAAGGCGTATTCTTGCCTTCGGTCATTTCTTTGGTCAGCCATTGCAGGCCGCTGGCGTTCGGCGAGGTCACATACGTGATCTTGACCTTGGCCGGGCGGTCCGGGGTTTCGATCGTCAGCTTGCTGCCGAGAATCTTGTCGGCGCCCGCCAGCGCAAATTTGAGATCGGCCCATTGACCGTCAGCTTTCTGGCCTTCGACTTTGGAGATGGTCAGATCGCGCGTATCGAGCGTCAGCTGCGTCGCGTCTTTCTTGAGCCAGTCCAAATCCAGTACGACGCTGCCGCTGATCGTCTTGGCATCGGCATTGATCGCCAGATCCAGGTCAAGATGCTTGGTCTTGACGACGTCAGGCTGGGCATAGGAGTGTTCGTCCAGCACGCCTGCCGTCTGAGCCGCCGGCGCAGTGCCAGGCTGACCATCGCCGGCCGCTTCTTTTTTGCAGCCCGCGAGGATGGCCGCAGAGGCCAATACGCCCACCACGAGCAGAATCCGTGAGAATTTCATTTTCATCAAGCACCTTGTTCGGTTAGGAAAACCACAGCTAATCGCCAAGTTTACCCCCGAAAGGCGTCACCCCGCATGTGCCCCAGTTCAAAAAAACCGGTTCAGAACTTATATCCGGTATGGATGGCGACGATGCCCGCCGACAGATTCTTATAGTCGCAGCGCCCGAACCCGGCATCCACCATCATTTGCTTCAGCTCCTGCTGCGGCGGATGCTTGCGGATCGATTCGGCCAGGTATTGATAGCTGTCGGCGTCCTGCGCAAACAGCGAGCCCAGGCGCGGCAGAATCTTGAAGGAGTGAAAATCGTAAATCGGCCGGAACCATTCCTGGGTCACCTGCGAGAACTCCAGTACCCGTGCCTGCCCGCCTGGCTTCAGCACGCGGAACATTTCGCGCAGCGCTTGATCCTTGTTGGTGACGTTACGCAGACCGAAGGCAATCGTGACCAGATCAAAGCTGCCGTCCGGAAACGGCAGGGCTTCGGCGTTGACCTGGGCATATTCAAATGCCTTGACGTGTCCGGCATTGAGCATGCGGTCACGTCCGACACGCAGCATTTCGCCATTGATGTCACCCAGTACGATCTGGCCGCTATCGCCGACGCGATCCTGCAGCAGCAAGGCGATGTCGCCGGTGCCGCCGGCCAGGTCCAGAACGCGGTCACCGCGCTTGACCTGCGCCGTAGCCACGAAATAGCGCTTCCAGACGCGATGAATGCCCAGCGACATCAGGTCATTCATCAGATCGTAGTTGTGGGCAACGCTGCTGAAAACGCCGGCCACCAGTTTCTGCTTCTCGGCCTTCGGAACATCGCGGAAACCGAAATGCGTGGTGCCGTCGTTTTTGTCAGTGTCACTCATGCGTTTATTATGCCACCGCCAAGTCCGCTACAGAATGTAGCGGCTCAGATCCGGATCCTGGACCAGCTCACCCAGGTGCTGATCGACATACGCGCGGTCAATCGTGACACTCTGGCCGCCGCGGTCCGAGGCCTCAAAGCTCAGCACGTCGAGCAGACGCTCCAGCACCGTATGCAAACGCCGCGCGCCGATGTTTTCCTGACGCTCATTGACGGTGGCCGCAATATCGGCAAGGCGTTCGATCGCGTCCGGCGTAAATGTGATCTGTACCCCTTCAGTCCCGAGCAAGGCCTGGTACTGCAGCGTCAAGGCCGCCTTCGGCTCGGTCAGAATTTGCACGAAGTCATCCTTGCTCAAGGCGCCAAGCTCGACGCGAATCGGGAAGCGTCCTTGCAGTTCCGGAATCAGGTCACTGGGCTTGGCCAGATGGAAGGCGCCGCTGGCGATAAACAGAATGTGATCGGTTTTGACCGGGCCATACTTGGTGCTGACGGTCGAACCTTCGACCAGCGGCAGCAGATCGCGCTGCACGCCTTCGCGACTGACGTCGCCGCCGCCGACATTGTCGCCGCGCTTGGCCACCTTGTCGATTTCGTCGATGAACACGATGCCGTTCTGCTCGCAGGCCTCAATGGCCGCGGCACGGATGTCGTCTTCGTTGATCAGCGTCGCAGCCTCATCGTCGATCAACTGCTGGCGCGCTGCCTTGATCGTCAGTTTGCGCTTCTTGGTGTTGTTGCTGCCGACCTGGGAAAACATCTGCCGCAGCTGCTGTCCCATCTCTTCCATGCCCGGTGGCGTCATGATATCGACGCCGACGTTGACCGCGGTTTCGATTTCGATTTCGCGCTCGTCGAGCTCGCCGGCACGCAATTGCTTGCGCAGCTTGGCGCGGGTGTTTTCGGCGGCTGAAGGCGGTGCCAGCGCATCGCTGGCAACATCGCTGTGCGAGGTGTCAAAACCCATGTTGTACTTGGGCTGCGGCAGCAGCGCATCTAGGATGCGGTCTTCGGCACGCTCTTCGGCCTGGGTGCGCACGTGCTGTTTGGCCTGGTCACGGTACAGCTTGACCGCGGTATCGGCCAGGTCGCGCACGATTTGCTCGACATCCTTGCCGACGTACCCGACCTCGGTAAAACGGGTGGCCTCCACTTTGACGAACGGTGCATTGGCCAGCGTGGCCAGGCGTCGGGCAATCTCGGTCTTGCCGACGCCGGTGGGGCCGATCATCAGGATGTTTTTGGGCATGACTTCGTTGCGCAAATCATCGTCAAGCTGCGAACGGCGCCAGCGGTTGCGTAAGGCGATCGCCACGGCACGCTTGGCGCTCTTCTGTCCGATGATATGGCGGTCCAGTTCCTGGACAATCTCGCGCGGCGTCATGGTGACATTGTTGGGCTGTTTCATAAAGTTTCGATCACCACGTTCTGGTTGGTGTAAATGCAGACTTCGCCGGCGATGCGGATCGCTTCCGCCGCGATCGCCTTGGCGTCCAGTTCGGTATTGTGCAGCAGGGCGCGCGCCGCGCTCAGTGCATACATGCCGCCCGAGCCGATCGCGATAATGCCGTCTTCCGGCTCAATGACGTCGCCAGTACCGGAGATGATCAGCGAGGTTTCCCTGTCGGCGACTGCCAGCAGGGCTTCGAGTTTGCCCAGCCTTCTTTCGGTACGCCAGTCCTTGGCCAGCTCCACCGCCGCGCGCGTCAACTGACCGTGCTTTTCCAGTTTCGCTTCGAACAGCTCGAACAGAGTGAAAGCATCCGCGGCTGCTCCGGCAAAACCGGCGATGACATTCTGGTCACGGCCAAGACGGCGCACTTTTTTGGCGTTGCCCTTCATGACCGTGTGGCCCAGAGTGACTTGTCCGTCACCGGCCACCGCCACCTCGCCGTTGCGGCGCACACTGACGATGGTGGTGGCGTGGAATGTATTGGGATTTTGTGAAGGATCCATTGTTGTGATTTGTTGCTTCGGAATTCTTTAATTGGGGACGGCAAGCGCCCGGCACAAGGTGACCAATGGCCTACCGAGCCGGGAAACTCGGCATCCCAAGCTTTTGGGTTGAATGAACAGCAATGGGACTGGCGAGCGCGCAGAAAATTCTCAGGCCTCCGCAGCCGCTAACCCGGTGGCAATTATCAGCCATACAAACGAGATCATGAAGAAATGCGGGTAAAAGCGTGATTTTACCCGCGTTGATGAATGAAATCGGGGTTTGCGCGCAGCGCAAACTGGCTGATGATTGCTGCACGGTAGCGGCGAGGACAAGCCGAGAATTTTCTTGCGCCCCACAGCCAGTCCGCTAGGAGCAAAGTTTTATATGTCGCTGAAAAGCGCTAGCGCTTGAGGCGCTTTGCCCGCGGATGCGCCTCGTCATAGACTTTGGCTAAATGCTGGTAGTCCAAATGGGTATAGATCTGCGTCGTGGCGATGTCGGCGTGCCCCAGCAATTCCTGCACACCGCGAAGATCGCCCGATGATTCCAGAATATGGCTGGCGAAACTGTGCCGCAGCAAATGCGGATGCACGCGTTTGAACAGACCCTGGCGCTGGGCCAACTGCACCATGCGGATTTGCACCGCGCGCTGCGAGATCGCCTTGTCGCCGCGTCCGGGAAAAACGAAGCCCTGCAGCGGATCAATCTCGGGGCGCGTATTGCGCAATTCCTGATGCCATTCGCGCAAGGCGGCAACGGCGTGACTGCCCAGCGGCACGCTGCGCTCCTTGCTGCCCTTGCCAAGCACCGTGACCAATTGGTCGTCCAGCGCAAGATTCGGCCACCGCAGCGCGCACAGCTCGCTCAGGCGCAAGCCTGAGGAATAAAACAATTCCAGCAACGCACGATCACGCATGCCCAGACGGCCGTCGGTCGGAATTTCAACCAGGGCCTTGGCCTCGTCCGGATCGAGCACCTGCGGCAATTTGCGTGCAGCCTTGGGCGCACGCAGGCCGGCGGTCGGATTACTGCGGATGCGGCCGAGCTTGAGCAACCAGGCATAAAAGCTGCGGCAGGCACTCAAACGGCGCTGCAGACTTTTGGGCGACAGGCCACGCTGATTTTCCTGGGCGATGAATGCGCGGATGTGCGCAGTGTCCAGATCGGACAGCGGCAGCGCCTGCAGCGCCGCAAACGCCGACAGTGCATCCAGATCGCGCCGGTAGGCATCTTGCGTGTGCGGCGACATGCGCCGCTCAATCGCGACGAAATCCAGAAACTCCGCCAGCGGACTAGTGTTCATACCTCGCCATCACCGCCGGAATTGCCTGTCCCAGCAACTGCAGGAACAATGTCCCCATGCCCGGGTAAAAACGGTTAGGGTCGTAACTGCCGACCGCGATCAGCCCGGTAGCCTGAACCGGCAGCAAGGCCGTAGTCATGACCAGATCGGCCTGATCCGCATACAGCACCTGCTGTTTCTGCGGATTGAGACGGCCGCAGATCGGCTCCAGCTCACGAAGGCAATCCTGAAACGGCTGTAGTCGGGGGTCGCCCTCCGGAATCACGTCAAACCACGCTTCATCTTCGAGCCCAGCCACCGGCGTAAAACTGATGACGCGCACGACGTCGGCACGGAAGTCCTCCAGCAATGCGGCGACCAGGGCGCGCCAGGTGTCTGCCGCGCTGCGCTGGCGGATCAATTGCAGCGTCAACTGGTGCATGTTGCGCGTCAGTTGTTCGTTGCTTTGCGCAACTTTCCAGCACAGTGGGATCCGAAGCTTGGAATTCACGTGACTTGAAGTCGCGGC